>Ga0187893_10000549_pt1 | contig 97031 bp, 78 predicted proteins | sample MA1701074metaG_FD_139574 | JGI IMG/M metagenome (GOLD analysis project Ga0187893, IMG submission 139574) | White microbial mat communities from a basaltic lava cave in the Kipuka Kanohina Cave System on the Island of Hawaii, USA - MA170107-4 metaG ... | reverse complement strand
GCACGTACCGCGCTCCAGGCGGGCAATTCGATAACGAACTTGTGACGCGCGGTACTTAGGGGACCTAAACGGCGACGGCAAGTCCGACTTCGCCTTCGGCGAGGTCTACCGCTTCACGGGCGAGGGCGAGCCGGGTCCGGATGAGAGCTACCTCGACGTCTATCTACGGCCCCACGGGCTCGCGCCGCTTCATCCGCGGCGACGCGAACGACGACACGCTCGTCGACATCTCCGACGCCGTTTCGATCCTCGCTCACCTCTTCCTCGGGGGAGGAGCCCACTGCGATCGCAGGCCGCTCGACGCCGACGACACGGGAGCCTTGGAGATCCCCGACGCGGTCTAACTCCTCGGGTTCCTCTTCCTCGGCCAGCCCCCGCCGCCGGCGCCGTTCCCGAACCTCGGGATCGACACGACGCAGGACGACCTGGGGTGCAGATCCAGATTCGACACCATCAGAACTTCCTGACCCGGTCGAAGACCTGGATCGCCGACAGGGCGTTCCCGTCGTCGTCGAAGAAGCCTCGGCTCCGCAAGCCGCCGGTAACGGCAGGCTCCCACCAGAAGACGCCGATCCCGCGGCCGCCGGGCGTGCCTCGGACGATGCGGTTCACTTCGCTCAGGAACTGCGCCTGTCCTTCGGGAGTCTCGGGAAAGGGTCCGCTCCTCGTCCTGTACTCCGTAGGCCGCCAGCAGTAGGCCACTTCCACGAGGACTATATCTTTCTGGTACTCCCGCGCCATGAAGGCCAGATTCTCGCGCAGGTCGTCGAGCGAGCCGTGCCACCACGGATAGTAGGACTGCCCGATGACGTCGTAGTCCACGCCGAAGGAGTTCAGCTTGTCAAAGAAGGACTTCGTTGCGGCCCGGTTTCCGCCCTTGTCGATGTGGATCATGATCCGCGCGCGAGGGCCGGACCCGCGACCGCCGTCGACTCCGTCGATCCCCGCCCTGAGGAGGTCGGCGAAGTTCGTCCAGTTCTCCGGGAGCTTCCCGTCGGGCCAGAGCATGCCCGGGGTGATCTCGTTTCCGATCTGCACCATGTCCGGCGGCGCCCCCGCCTCCCGGAAGGCGGCGATCGTGTCGCGCGTGTATTCGAACACCGACCGCCGCAGCTCGTCGTGTGACTTCCCCTGCCACGCCTTGGGGATCGTCTGCTTCCCGGGATCGGCCCAGGTGTCGGAGTAGTGGAAGTTCAGGAGGAACTTGAACCCGAGCCCCTTCGTCTCCTTCGCTTGAGCGACGGTGTACTCGAGGTTGTTCGGAAGTCGCGCCGGCGTGTGGAAGAGCCGGAGGCGGATCCAGGTATATCCGTGGTCCCTGAAGATCCGCAGTCCCGGCTTCGGCCGCCCGCCGTCCTTGAAGATCGTCCTTCCCTCCTCCGCCTGCTTGAGAAACGAGAGGTCCGCGCCGACGGCGAAGTCGGCCGCGCCCGAAGCCCGGCACAAGAGAAGGGGCAGGGCGAGCGCGAACGACGGCGAAGTCGGCCGTCCGCAAGAAACGCGGAACCTGCCGTGCATTCGGGCCTGCATCCGTGGTCGTCGTTCCGTATTCACCTGGAACCGCTTTGTGGATCGGAAATGTGAGCGGCCGCCAGTAGATATCTCGCTCGCGAAGGCGCGAGTCAATTCCTAATCCCCTCTATGATCCGCCGCGGCGCGGAGCGCTCTCCGCGATGCGCTCCTTGGCCCACGCTTCGTCCTCGGGAGCGATCGGCGGGACCGCGGGTTTCCCGTAGTCGAGGCGCAGATCGAAGCGAGCGCGATCGTACAGGTCGTGGAGGATCTTCCCGAGGTCCACGAGGATCTCCTCGTCGCGAGGCAGAATTCGGGAGGGGGATTCTCAAAGACGATGCGGAGCCGCAGAACCTTATCTCTACGATGACGAAATGCCCTCGGCTGCCGGTTCCGAGCAAATGACAACCGCTCTCACCCCTCCCAGCGGGCGACCTGGCCGGACAAGTAGGCCTTGTTGCCGAGGTGCGCCGGGTTGCAGGCGCTCACTCCGGCCTCGGCGGGCGCGTTGGGCTTTTCCCGCGCGCGCACGCACTCGACCCAGTGGGCGAGGTGCAGCGTGCCGTCCTTGATCCCGGGGTCGAAGTCGTCGCCGCGCCCGCCCTTTCCAGGGACGAACTCGTAGTACTCGCCCCCCTTCGCCTTCTCCGGATGCACTTCGAGCCGCCCGCGGTCGAGGTACATCGTGGCCTCCGTTCCCATGAACTCGAGCCTCGCGGCGTTGCGCGCGTTGAAGAAAGTGCCCTCGAAGAACACGTGGAGCTGCTTCTCCGGATAGGAGAGCAGGGTCTCGATCGTGTCCGGCGTCTCCCACGAGCCCTTCGTCTGGAAGTGGTCGCCCTGTGCGGCCGCGGTCGCCGGGTGGTCAAGGTCGAGGTACCAGTGAACGACGTCGATGTAGTGGACCATGAGGTCGGTGAGGATCCCGCCGCCGAAATCCCAGATCCAGCGCCAATTCCGCATGCGGTAATCATCGAAGGGCTGGTCCTTCGCGTTCCCGAGGAAGCGCTTCCAGTCGACGGTCTTCGGGTCGATCCCGAGCGGCCGCCGCTGGCCCACGTTCGCGTTTCGGTTCCAGGAGAGGTGCACGCGGTGGACCTTCCCGAGCCGCCCCGAGCGGATGATCTCGAAGCCCTTCATGAATTGAGGCATGCTGCGCTGCTGCATGCCGACCTGGACGATCCGCCCGCTGCGGTTCTGGGCGTCGATGACCTTCCGTCCTTCGGCGAGGTCGTGCGTGAGGGGCTTCTCGACGTAGACGTCCTTTCCCGCGGCGCAGGCATCGACCGTGGCCGGCACGTGCCAGTGGTCGGGCGTCGCGATGATGACCGCGTCGACGTCCCTTCGGTCGAGGAGCGCGCGATGGTCCCTCGTGGCGAAGGCATCCGGGTCCGCTTTCTTCTTCGCCTCCTCGAGGTGGCGGTCCCAGACGTCGCAGACGGCGGTGATGCGCACGCCGGGGACTTCGAGGACCGAGGGCAAGAGCGCGTGGAGGCAGCGGCCCCCCGTTCCAATGAGCCCGATTCGAAGCGTCTCGCTCGCCGGATATCCGGCCGCCGAGGCCGTCGAACCGGCGGCGGCAAGCCCCGCCGCGCCCAATCCCAGAGTGCCGATCCCGAGCTTTTCGATAAACTCGCGGCGGTCGATCTCGATGCGTCGCATTCTTGTCTTCATGGGAGCGCTTTTCCTTTCATTTCAACCATAGGAAGGAGGACAGCGAAATGGGGATGATGCGCGGGTCGAGGACCGCCGCATCGTCGTCCCGGGTGACCAGAAGCCCGAACGGAGCGTTGTAGACGGACTTCTCGAGGAAGGCCCGCACTCTCCGCCGGTCGAACCGAGCCACGCGGCGGGGGTCGAAGCCCGCGAAGGCTCGCCGGTAGCCTTCGCGCTTCTTGAGGACAGTAGCCCAGGACAGGCCCGCCTGCGCGCCGTCGAGCAACAGGAACTCGAAGTGCTTGCGGTCGTCGTGAAGCGGCACTCCCCACTCCCCGTCGTGGTAGGCGCGCATCAACAGGTCGGCGATCCAGGCGCAGCAAGGCTTGTCCGCGGGAAGCATACGGCCGATTCTACATTAGAAAGGGTATACTGCAGGCCATGTCTTGGTCCAAGGCGCGCCGTCGGTTGGCGTGGCGCCTCGCCTTGATCGCCGTCGCCGTGCCCCTCGCGTTCATTGCCCGGCCGGCGTTTCACCTGGTCCGCACCGGCTGGAAGGATCGGGAGGAGCGGGAAGCGCTTCCGGCGGCTGAAGTCGACGACGCCAGCCGCATGAACCGCACGCCGGTCGCGGAGGTATGGCCGATCCCGGGCGGTAGGGCCGAGGCGGAGTCGCAGCTCGCTGCCCTCCTCGCGCGGGCCCGCCGCGACGGGTCGAGAGTGTCCATCGCGGGCGCCCGCCACAGCATGGGAGGGCACACCATCTACCCGCAAGGCATCATCGTCGACATGCGACCGTTCCGCGCCATGGAGTTCGACGAGGGAGCGCGCATCCTCCGTGTTCAGGCCGGAGCCACGTGGGCCGAAGTGATTCCGTTCCTCGACGCGCTGGGATACTCGGTCGCCGTGATGCAGTCGAACAACTCCTTCACCGTGGGAGGCTCGATCAGCGTCAACTGCCATGGATGGGCGTATGACCAACCCCCCATCAGCTCGACCGTGGCCTCGCTGCGGCTGATGAAGGCCGATGGGAGCATCGCTCGGTGCAGTAGAGTTGAGAACGCCGAACTCTTCTCGCTCGCTCTTGGCGGTTACGGCCTCCTCGGCGTCATCCTCGACGTCGAGCTCAGAGTCGTGCCCAACGAGCGCTACAAGCTCGAACAGTTCGTCGTCCCGGTCGATGAGGCCCTGGCCACCTTCGAACGCGAGGTGGGTAAGCGGCAGGGAGTGCGCATGGGCTACGCCCGCATGAACGTGGCGCCTGCAAGGCTCTTCGATGAGGTCATCATCAACTTGTTCTCGCTCGAATCCAGTGAGCCACCCCCAAAGCTCGCTCCAGACGAGCTGGCGTCGCTCCGACGCGCGGTTTTTCGCGGGTCGGTCGGCAGCGACTACGGCAAGGAGCTACGCTGGGACGCGGAGACGCATCTGCAGCCGCTGCTCGGCGGGACGGTCTGCTCGAGGAATCAGCTCCTCAACGAAGATGTTGAGGTCTTCGAGAATCGCTCGCGCGGTACCACGGATATCCTCCACGAGTACTTCGTGCCGCGGCTCAGTGTCGGCCGGTTCGTGACGCTGGCTCGCGACGTCATCCGCCGCTCTGGCGCCGACCTCCTCAACGTCACGATCCGCAGCGTGAGAGAGGATCCTGATACCGTGCTTCGCTACGCCGACCAGGACATGCTCGCCCTGGTCATGCTCTTCAACCAGAAGCGATCGGAGGAGGGGGAACGGACCATGGAGAGCTTGACGCGCGAACTCATCGACTCGGCGCTCTCGGTGGGCGGCCGTTACTACTTGCCGTATCGGCTGCACGCGACCAGGGGTCAGTTCCACGCCGCGTATCCGCAGGCGGAGGAGTTTTTCCGGAAGAAGCGCCTGCACGACCCCGGCGAAATGTTCCAGAACGAGCTCTACAGGCGCTACGGTTCGATGGAAGCCGACGGCGGAAGGTGACGGGCATGTGGACCTCGCTGCGTCTAGACATTTCCTGGCGTGACCTGGTGAGCGGCCTGGGGGGGGCCCTGCTGGCCTGGGGTGCGGCGAAGGAGGCGCGACGGCTGGAATCGCGTTGGGGGAAGGATGGCGACGGGATCGCCTGCCTGTCGGTCCGCAGCGCTCTCGATCTCCTCTTCTCTTGTCTGGAGCTTCCGGCGGGCAGCGAAGTGCTCTTCTCGGCGGTAACGGTACCCGACATGGTGACGATCGCGCGCGAGCACGGGCTCCGGCCGGTCCCCGTCGATGTCGCCGGCGCCGACCTGCGCGTCGATCCCGACGCCTTGCGACGGGCGCTCTCCCCGCAGGCTCGGGTGCTCGTCGTAGCGCACCTCTTCGGAGCGCGCCCGGACATCACGCCGATCCTCGACATCGCGCGTGGGGCCGGGCTCTACGTCGTCGAAGACTGCGCCCAAGCGTGGTGCGGCCGGGAGTACAGGGGCGAACCGCGCGCCGACGCCAGCCTCTTCAGCTTCGGTCCGATCAAGACGGCGACAGCGCTGGGCGGGGCGCTGGCGAGGATCTCCGATCGGACGCTGCTTGAACGGATGCGAGCGCGCCAGGCCGCCTGGCCGGTTGAGAGCCGGCGCGGGTTCGCCGCGAAGGTCCTCCAGTATTCGGTGCTGCGGCTCATCACGACCCGGCGCATCATGGCCATCATGGTCCGCATCGCGCGGCTCCGGGACATCAACGTCGAGGGACTCATAAGCCGCTTGACGCGTGGCTTTCCAGGCGCCGATCTCTTCGCGCAGATCCGCCGGCGCCCGTGCGGCGCCAAGCTAGCCCTGATCGATCGGCGGTTGCGCACGTATGACATGCGGCGCATTGAGCGGCGCGTCGAGTATGCTCGGCGCATTCTCGAATGCACGGGTCTTGATCGGAGATCCCCGGAGCTGGCTGACCCGCGGCACAGCTTCTGGCTCTGCCCGTTCCCTTCACGCGACCCTTCGCGCCTGGTCGATCGGTTCGAGGAACGCGGCTATCACGCCGCTCGCTTCGGGAGCCTGGAGGTGACGCCCCCGCCTGAAGACCGGCCCGAACTTGAGTGCCGCTCGGCGAGGCGACGTCTCGATGCAATCGTCTTCGTGCCGTGTTACCCGGACTTGCCTCGGGCGGCGGTCAAGGAGGCCTGTGCGGTGCTGCAAGAGCTGGAGTGCGAGAACGAGGGCGGAGCCGGCGCTGGATGGGAGACTTGCGGATCGCTTGTGCCGGATCGGCGGCCGGAAAGCGCTTGACGCCGAAACACGCCTCGGCAGAGATCTGCACCAAAGCCGCATCGCCGGCTTCACGCCCCGCCCGCCGCTCGGGTCCTATCTCAAAATCCCTGCATGCTTCGCCAGGCTGCGGCTCCTCCGGCGGTCCTCGGCTCAATACACGTCTCGCAAGTACCGCTTCTCCGTCGCGAGGTCCTTCCAGAACGCTCGCGCTTTCTCGGCCCCGAGGCCGCCCTCTTTGGCCGCGATCTCCTGCAGCGCCGCGTCGACGTCCTTGGCCATGCGCTTCGCATCGCCGCAGACGTAGACCGCGGCGCCGTCCTGGAGCCAGCGCCAGACCTCGCGGCCCTTTTCGCGGAGGCGGTGCTGGACGTAGACCTTTTCCCGCTGGTCGCGGGAGAACGCCGTGTCGAGGCGGGTGAGGATCTCGCCGCGCAGCATCTCCTCCAGCTCCTCCCGGTAAAGGAAGTCCACGCTCTCGCGCTGGTCGCCGAAGAAGAGCCAGGTCCTCCCGCGCGCGCCCGTCTCCCTCCGGTCGTGGAGGAACGCTCGGAACGGAGCGATCCCGGTTCCGGGGCCGATCATGATGACCGGCGCCGCGCCGTCGGCGGGGAGACGGAAGTCCCGCGCCGGGTGGATGAACACGGGGACGCTCCCGCCGGGCGCCACGCGCTCGGCGAGGAACGTCGAGGCGACGCCCTGGCGCGTTCGGCCGCGGGTCTCATAGCGCACGACGGCCACCGTGAGGTGCACCTCGCCTCGGTGGGCGCGCGGCGACGACGCGATCGAGTAGAGGCGCGGCTGGAGGGGTTCGAGGGCCGCCATGAACTCCCGGGGCGCCGGCTTTGCGCCCGGGAACATCTCGAGAAGGTCGAGCACCTCTCGGCCGTCGAGGTCCTCGTCCGATTGCGAGGCCCTCAGCAGCTCAATGAGAGCGTCGCCCGGGCTGCGCAGGTCGCAGTGGGTAAAGAGCGCCTCCCTGAGCGGGATCTCGCCGTTCCTGTTCAAGGCGATAGTCTCGTCGCCACTGGCGCCGAGCGCTGCGAGAATGGATTCGACCGTCTCGGGTGGATTGCGAGGCCAGACGCCGAGGCTGTCACCCGGCTCGTAGGCGAGGCCGCTCCCTTCGAGGCTCAGCGCGACGAACCGCGTGTCCTTCTCCGAGCCGGGGCGGTTGAGCCGCTCGCAGCGCAGGAGGCGGGCGGAGAAGGGGTTCTTGCGGCCGTGGGGGGCCGGAGCGAGCGCCAGTTCTGACCTTCCAGCCGGCTCGGACCTCCCGGGGGGCTCGGAAACGGAACGAGCCGTCGTGGAGAGCTCGCTCGCCGCTAGAAGCTCCTTCAGCTTCGCCGCGGTCTCTTTCCCTCCGGGCGAACAGAGCTTGAGGCTCTTCTCGGAGCCCGAGGCGATCGCCTCGGCGTATGTCTTGCACAGGTAGCCGCACGCGCCGCAGTCGAGCTGCGCCATCGCGGCCATGAGGACGCGCGGGAAAGGTTTCCCTTCGGCGAGCTTGAGCCTCTCCGCTATGGGAAGGCTCGGGTCGTGCCACGGGAATTCTTCTTCGGCCGTTGTGACCGTCGGCGAGAGGACCGGTACGGCGGGCGCGGCCTCTGGGTTCGCGGCGGCCGCGGGGGCCGGCCGACGTGCCGCGACCTCCTCCACACCGAGCAGCCCCGCGAAGAACCCGTTGAGCCACGCCCGCTGCTCGGCGGTGAACGGAGCGCTCGGCGGAAGGATCGGGATCTCGGTCATGGATCAGCTCGCGGCGGGCTCCACAACGCCGAAGACCTCGCGCAGGGCCTCGATCGAATGCCGCTCGACGAACGCGCGGAAGGTCTCCGAGGGACCCTCGCGGCGCTCGAGATAGCCGCGCAGAGCGCGCTCGAGGAGGTCCGCGAGGCGATCGAAGGTCACATCGCGGCACAATGCGCGGCCGATGGCGCCTCCGAGGGCCGACTCGGCCCCGTAGCGGCCGCCCACGAAGACGTGGTAGCCCTCGACCATCTCGTCGCCGACCTCCACCTTCGTGCCGAGGAGGCCGATATCGGCGATCGCGTGCTGCGCGCAGGAGTGCGGGCAGCCGGTGAAGTGGATGTTGATCGGCTGATCGAGGGGAACCCGAGCTTCCAGCTCCTCCGCGATCCTGAGCGCGTGACCCTTGGTGTCCGTCGCGGAGTAGCGGCATCCCTTCGAGCCCGTGCAGGCGACGAGGCCGCCGCGCAGCCCCGAGGCCGACCAGCCGAGGCCGAGGGCGCTCAGCTCCTCCTTCACGTTCTCGATGCGGGCCTCCGGCAGGTCGGGGATGAGGAGGTTTTGCCAGACCGTGAGGCGGATCGTGCCGCTTCCGTGGCGGTCGGCGATGGAGGCGATGCCACGCATCGCGCCGGCCGCCATTCGGCCGACGGGGAGGACGACTCCCGCGTAGAAGAGCCCGGGCTGTTTCTGCGCGTGGAAGCCGACGTGGCCGTGCTTCTCGACGGGCGCGCGGGGCTCGCAGGCCTCCAAGGGGAACCGCGGGAGCTTCCTCCCGATCCCCTTCTCCGTCTCATCGACGAACTTCTCGACCCCCCAGCGGTCGAGGAGGTACTTGAGCCGGGCCTTCTTCCGGTCCGTACGGTCTCCGTGCTCGACGAAGACCCGCACCATGGCGATCGCGACCGGCACGCACTCCTTCGGTTCGAGCAGCAGCCCCGTGTCGCGGGTGAAGTCTCCGTGGCCGGTGATGCCCCCGACTCCGGCGCGGAAGTGGATCCCGGCCGCCGCGCCGCGCCCTTCGAGCACGCGTACGGCCTGAAAGCCGATGTCGTTCGTGTCCTCGAGCGCTCCGATCGCTCCGCCGCCGTCGAATGCGATGTTGAACTTGCGCGGCAGGCCGTACAGCTCGCGGTGGTTCAGGATCGCGTGGTTCAGCTCGCGGGCGAGCGGGCGCGCGTCGATCAGCTCCCGCGGGTCGATTCCGGCCGCCGGAGAGGTCGTCACGTTGCGGATGTTGTCCGCGCCGGCGCCGCGGTTGACGATCCCCAGCTCCTGGAGCCGCGTGACGACCGCGACGCCGCTCGAGGCGCCGACCTCGCGGATCTGGAGGTTCGCGCGGGCCGTGACATCGGTGTACCCGCCTCCGTAGCTCTCGGCGATCTCGGCGACGCCCCGGAGTTGATGCGCCGTCACGATCCCGGCGGGGAACCGCAGGCGGCACATGTACGAGTCCTGTGCGGGCGCGACGTAGAAGAGCCCGTGGAACTTGAAGAGGAAGACGTTCGTCCCCTGGGGGAAGCGGTTCTCCTCGGCGTGGCGGCGGAGATCGTCCCACATGTCGAGGGGGTTCTTCGCTCGCTTCGCCTCCTCTTCGCGCGAGAGCTTCTTCCCTTCCGCCAGGAACCGGTCCTGCGCGCGGCGATGGATCGCTTCGGGCGGAGCCGGACCCTCGCTCGCGGCTTCGCGAAGGGCCGAAGGGCCGTTTCCTCGGTCGGAGCGTCCGGTCGCCAGCGTCTCGGCCAATGGAGGCAGCCCCCGGCCGCGCCGGCGAGCCTCGAACCCGCTCCAGAACCCATGGAGGTACTGCTTCTGCTCTTCGGAGAAGCCGGTGAGGCCAGCCGCTCCCGGATCGACGGTTTCGCCTCGGTCCATGGCCTTCATCTCCCGCTCAGCTTCTCGATGCGGACCGCGCACTGCTTGTAGTTCGGCTCGCGAGAGATCGGGTCGCAGGCGTCGACCGTCAAGAGGTTGGCGTTCGTCTCCTCGAAGTGGAAGGGGATGAAGACCTGACCGGGCGCCACCGTGGACGTCACGCGGACGACGATACGGGCGATGCGGCCGCGGCGGCTTTCGACGGAGACGGCGTCGTGGCCCCGGATCCCGAGGCGGTCGGCATCGACGGGGTTGATCTCGATCCAAGCCTCCGGCACGCTGTCTTCGAGGAGCGGCACCCGGCCCGTCTTCGTGCGCGTGTGCCAGTGCTCGACGGTCCGGCCGGTGTTGAGGAGGAACGGATACTCGCGGTCCGGCTCCTCGGGCGGCAGCTCGCTCCGCACAGTGAAGAGGACGGCCTTGCCGTCCGCGGTCCGGTATGTTCCGTCCGTGTAGAGCCGCTCCTGGCCTCCGGGCCGCTCGATCGGCGCCGGCCACTGTATCGTCCGCTCGGCGAGCCGCTCGTACGTCATGCCCGAGTAGTCGCAAAGCCGCCCGCGCGAGACGCGCCGCCACTCCTCGAAGGCATCCTGCGGGCCGCGCCAGCCCTGAAAGAGCGTGCGATCGACGTCGAGCCTCCGAGCCACGTCGAGAAAGATCCGGAAGTCGCTCCGCGCCTCGCCCGGAGGATCCACGGCCGCGTTCACCTTCGACACGCGCCGCTCGGAGTTCGTGTAGGTCCCTTCCTTCTCGCCCCAGATCGCGGCGGGCAGGACCAAGTGCGCCAGCTCGCTCGTCGGCGTCGGATGATAACCGTCCTGGACGGCGAGGAACTCGAGCTTGGCGAGCGCCTCGCGCAGCCGCTTCTGTTCTGGGTACGACACCACGGGATTCGTCGCGATGATCCAAAGCGCCTTCACGCGGCCGTCGAGGACCGCCTCGATGATGTCGGGATAGGCGAGGCCGCGCGAGCGCGGGATCGAATCGACGGGGACGCCCCAGAGCTGCGCCAGCTCGGTCCGATCCTCCTCGCTCTCGAACTTTCGATAGCCCGGCAGGCTCGTCGTGAACGAAGTCTCGCGCGAGCCCATGGCGTTGCACTGGCCCGTAATCGAGAAGGCCGAGCCGCCCTGCACACCGACGTTCCCCGTCAGGAGAGCGAGGTTCGCGATCGCGCTCACCGTCTCCGTGCCCTGCGTGCTATGGTTCACGCCCATCGTCCAGGCGAAGAACGCGCCGCGGGCGGTGCCGATCGCGCGCGCCGCCTCGTAGATTTGCCCCTGGCGGAGCCGCGTGACCGAGGCCGTGTAGGCGAGGGTATACGGCTCGAGGTGCTTTCTCAGTTCCTCGAACCCGCTCGTGTGATCCCGAACGTAGTCCTCGTCGATCCATCCCTCCTGGATGAGGAGGCTCGCGAGGCCGTTCAAGAGGTGGACGTCCGAGCGCGGCCGCAGCGCAAGGTGTACGTGGGCGAGCATCGCGGTCTTCGTCACGCGCGGGTCGACGACGATGAGCTTCGTCGCGGGGTTTCGATCGAGGTTCTTGAGGAGGTGCTGGACGAGGATCGGGTGGTTGTCGGCGATGTTGGCGCCGATGAGGACTACGGCGCCCGCCGTCGCGAAGTCCTCATAGCATCCCGGCGGGCCGTCGCTGCCGAAGCTGCGCTTGTATCCGGAGACCGCGCTCGCCATGCAGAGCGTCGTGTTTCCGTCGTAGTGGGGCGTGCGGAAGCCGAGCTGGACCAGCTTTCCGAGCGTGTAGAACTCCTCCGTGACAAGCTGGCCGGTCGAGAGGACGGCGAAGCTCTCCGGTCCGTGGCGGGCCTGCACCTCGCGCACCCGGGAGACGAATTGATCGAGGGCATCATCCCAGCCTATGCGCTTCAAGCCGAACCGCTCGCGCCGGAGCGGATAGAACGCGCGCCCAGCCGCATCGATCGTATGGTGCTCGCAGAGGCCTTTGGGGCAGAGCTTGCCTTCGTTGACGGGGTGCTGGGGGTCCCCGCGTACGGTCACCACTTTGTCGCCGCGGACGCCGAGGAGCATCCCGCAGCCGACGGAGCAGTAGCCGCAAGTGGTTTTGACCCAGCGCTCGGGGACTTTCGCGGCCGCGACGACTCCGAGCCGCGGGTCGAAACCGTAGCGAGGCTCCGCAGGGGCCGCGGAGAGGCCGAGCTGTTCGAGGAAGCGGCGGCGCGTCGACTTCAGCATGGCTCGCTTGCCCCGTCAATGGCCTCCGCTCGCGCGACTGAAGAAATGACCGGGCATGTTGCGCGGGACGACGGCGACGAAGAAGAGGTAGCGGCCGGCGATTTCGGCCGTGGCGGCGAGGACGAGTCCGAGAAGGGCGAGTCCTCCCGCACGTCCGGCGTCGGCATCGAACGCCGCCAGGATCGATGCGAGGCCCGAAGTTCCGAGCGCAGCCGTCCGGGTCCAGAGAAGCCGCCCGAGCGGCCGCGTCAAGAGGATCGCCGCGCCGCGGAGAGGCGGCTCGTCGCTCGCGAACCCTCTGGCGGCGAGCGAGAAAGGGACCAGAGCCTGAAGGAGGGCGGTGATGGCCGCCGCGATCGCGAGCGAGAGCGCCCACTCGGTTCCGGCGCCGCTCGCCGGCTCCCCCGAGGGCGCAAGAAGGATGAACAGCCCCGAGTGTGCCGCCAGATGGAGTGCGGTCAGCACGAACTGCGCCGGTGTCCGCCAGGTGTTCCAGGCCGGACGGGCCGGAAGGAGATAGATCCCGGCGCTCGAGACGACGCCCGCCGCTCCCGAGAGGAACGCGAGGCCCGCGAGGACGGTCCGTCCCGTCTCGCGAAGGCCCGGGAAGAGCGCCGCGGCGATGATCGCCGCGCAGGGTCCCGAGAAGACGAGGAAGAAAAGCGCCTCGCGGCTCAGCCAGCTCCGCTTCCAGGCTCGCAGAGCGCGCAAGGCGCCAAGGGGTTTTCCAAGATGGAGGATCGAGGCCCCGAGGGCCACGAGACCGATGGCGGCCGCGCCGAGGGTCGCGGCGCCCGAGGCACCGGCCAGCGCATCGCCCCCGAGAACGAAGATGAGCCCGATGCCGAACAGGCCGACGCTCCACTGGGTCAGGACGAGGAGAAAGACGAGCGGCCAGTGGGGGGCCTCGGGCCGGATCCGGCGGAAGTCGAGCTTGCCGAAGTTCTCGGGGAGATCCTCCGGGAGCGTGATGCGCGTCGTCGAGAGCGTCAGGTCGGCGGCCGGGACGCCGGGGGCGTCGGCGCCGGTCATGGAGCGCCGCCACTCGGCCACGTTCACCGCCTCGACCTCGATGGCGCGCGTCGGGCAGGCCTGGACGCACGCCGGGAGGTCCCCCTCGGCCAGTCGCTCCGCGCAGAGGTGGCACTTCGTCACCACGCGCCTCTCCGGGTGGAATTGCGGGACGCCGTAGGGGCAGCTCCACGTGCAGTACTGGCAGCCGATGCAAGCCTCGGCGTCGTGAGCGACGATGCCGCTGGCGAGCTTCGTGTAGGCATCGGTCGGGCAGCCTTCCATGCAGGAAGGCTCGAGGCAGTGGTTGCAGCTCATCGAGAGGTTGAACCTCCGGACGTGCGGATAGCTGCCGCCCTCGATCTCGCCGACGCGCCGCCAGCGGACGTGCGATGGGTTGTCGTTCTGCTCGTTGCAGGCAACCTCGCACGAACGGCAGCCGATGCAGCGCGCCATGTCGAAGTGGAAACGGTACTGCTCGCCCTCCCGGAGGACCGGAAGGGTCAGCGTGTCGGTCTCCTTCGAGCCCGGCGCGAGGTCGAGGAGGAGGTCGAGGACCGGCCGGTCGTCCTCGCGGCTCCCTTCTCGGCGTCCGCGCTCGAGATCGGAAAAGATCTCAAACTGGACGGGGACGCCGCTCACTAGGCCGACCCCCTTGCGCCGGGACTTTCAGCCGGGATTTCACCATGCCGGGGACGAAGCAACTCCCTGACCAATCGCCCATAGCGGGGGACGCCGGCCGGTGGCACCGCCTCGCCCGCTCACGCGGGCAGCAACCCTAACAACCCCCGCACAAGGGGTGTGCTGGAAGAGGGGACGATCAACGCCGAGGAGTGGCATCGGAAGGCCGCCCCGGTTCAGGTTTCTGTTCCTCGTTCATCGGTACCAGCGTGATGGTGGGATTCGCCGGCTGCGCAGGAATGGGGAGGCGGTAGTTCTGCACTTTGATGTACTCGGGGTTGAAGGGCGCGCCGACTTCGCGCGGCTGGATCACTCGCTCGGTGATCACGATGCTCTTGACCTTGCCGTCGCCGTCCTGGGTCACGACTACTTCCTTGAAGTACTGGGTGAAGGAGCAACCGGTCAGACCCGCCAGCATCAGAGCGAACCATCGGACTGTCATGACGTTCCTTTCTTCCGAAGGGAGAAGGTTTCAATTCTCGGCCGCTGCATCGATTATCGGCCAACGGACCCGCCGTAGTTGACCGCTTTCCGCTCGGTCTATGGTGCTCAAGGCAGGCGCGACTCCGAGAGACGTACCGCAATCCCATCCGCCACTGCCATTCCTCGCATCGTCGGGCGGAGGACCTCGGCTTCGGCCACGAGGAGCCTCTCCGCGATGAGCGAGTCGAGGAGCGCACGGTGCGTCCGGCGAAGGTCGGCGCCGAATTCGGCCGAGAAGGCGTCGAGGCGAAGCCCTCGGGCCGTCCGCAGGGCCAGCGCGAGCCGCTCGAGGCGCCGCTCGTCGAGGCTCAAGGTCTCGCGCCCCGCGATCGGATCGCTCCCCGAGTCGAGGAGCCGGATATAGTCGCGCGACCGGGCGGCGTTCCACCATCGTTCGGGGGACCGGAAGGAGTGGGCGGAGGGTCCGAGACCGAGATAGGGGGCGCCGTCCCAGTACTTCCGGTTGTGGCGCGACTGGAAACGCTCGCCGCGGGCGAAGCTCGACACTTCGTACTGCTCGTAGCCGGCCTCGGCGAGCCGTTCGGCCGTGAGGAGAAGCAGGTCGCGCGACTCCTCCTCGGACGGTTCGCCGACCTCCCCGCGGTCGCGCCGGCGCGCGAGAACCGTTCCGGGCTCGTAGGTGAGTGAGTAGGCCGAGATGTGGTCGGGCCCAAGGCCGACGGCGCGGTAGATCTGCGCGCACCATACGTCGAGCGAGCGGCCGGGGAGGCCGTAGATGAGGTCGATCGTGATGTTCTCGACGCCCGCCGCGCGGGCGGCGGCGAAGGAGGCGAGCGAATCTTCGACCGAATGTTCCCGCCCGAGGAACTTGAGGTCGTCTTCGGAGAAGGACTGGACGCCGAGGCTGAACCGGTTCACCCCATCCGCGACGAGCCGCGCGAAGTCTCGCGGCCCGAGGTCGCCCGGGTTGGCCTCCACCGTGACCTCGGCGCCGGCCTCGACGGAGAAGGAGGCGCGCAGGAAGCCGAGGAGCGACGCGATCCCCTCCGCCCCGAGGAGGGACGGCGTTCCGCCGCCGAGGTAGACGGTCTCGAACGCCGAGCGCCACTCGGGGGCCCGAAGGACCGCCTCCCGCTCGACCGCGCGCCGCCAGGCGCCGGCCGCGTCCAGCTCGGTCGTGATCGCGAAGCTGCAGAAGGGGCAGCGCGACCGGCAGAAGGGGACGTGGACGTAGAGGCCGGGCTTCATCACGGTGTTCATCGTTCAGGGGTCAGGACTGAGATCAAGCTTGGAGACGGACGGGAACCGCAGAGGACGCAGAGGATGCGCAGAGTATCGCAGAGGAGCGGCCCTCGAGACCCAGGGATTCCTTGACAAGCTTCGGGTTCCGGAGAGCATGGCCTTCGGGTCTTGCCGGTGAATCGCGTGTCCCTGACCGATTGACGAGGCCTCCATGCGAAGCTCGATTCCGGCAGCGGTTGTATTCTCTCTGTCGCTCTGCGACCCTGCGGTCTGCCTCTCGGCGGTGCCGCCGTTTCCGCTGGAGGACTTCAAGGAGTTTCGGTTTTCCAATCCGCTCCCCCTCACCGCCGATTCCATCAGCAGCGCGACCCTAACGCTGGAGCCTGATGGCTCCTACCGCCTCGAGATGACGGTCGTGGATGTCGAAGAGAGCGTTCCCTTGGGACCCGAGTGTCAGGACTACTTTCTCCGCAAAGAGCCTCTACAGGACGTTTGCCTCCGGCCGCATAGACTCGCAGAGAGACCTCTGACTTCGCAAGAGTCCGCCCGTCTGCTCGACATCTTCGCCCACGTCAACATCGAATATCGTGGCGGCTGCCCCGGGGCGGGATTCGGCCGTCCAACGGAGTGGTTTGGCTGGGACGCATTCAGCGCCAGTTCCAGCTTCTGCGATCCCCCATCCGTCGCCTGCCCGGAGTCCGGCATGATCGCGCGGGAGATGGTCCGTCTCAAGCACGGCAGTCTCGACTGCAACCGGAACGGCTGGTTGGACGTTTTCGACATCGAGGACGGCTCTTCCGCCGATGTCGACGAGAACTGCCTGCCCGACGAGTGTCAGGCGAGTTTTCAGCGCGGCGACGTCAACGCAGATACCCGCGTCGATATTTCCGATCCGATCCGCGCGCTGGACGTCCTTTTCGGCGGCCGAGCATGGATTCCCTGTGATGATGCGGTGGATTTCGACGACAATGGAACAGTCTGCCTCTCCGACGCGATCGCCGCGTTGCTGTTCCTATTCGATGGAGGATCAAGTCCTTCCGCGTGCGGAATCGACCGCACGGAGGATGAGCTTGGCTGCCGTTTTCCGCCAGCGTGCCCCTGAGTTTCGGGTCAGCCACGCCCGCCTGCGAGCTTCTTTGCGCTCGGCGAGCGCCGGAGCGCCTCCATGGCTGCGATTCCGACTGCCGGGCCGATCGCGAGGGACGCGAACGCCCATCCCCAGCCGAGCCGCCCTTCGATGGATGGAACGAGGCGGATGGTCGCCAGCGTGAGGAGGAAGCCGAGGCTCGTCTGGAGGGTCAACGCCGTGCCCGAGTATTCGGGGCGGCACAGCTCGCTGACGCAGGCCGAAAACTGCGCGGAGTCGGCCACGACGGCGGCGCCCCAGACGATCGAGAGGACGGCGAGCACGACTGGGCCTCGATCGGCGAGAAAACCGACGGAGGCCGCGCAGAGGCCGCTGGCGATGAGGCTCGCGATCGCCACGCGAGTGCGGCCGATTCGGTCGGCGAGCTTCCCCGCGGCGAGGCTCCCGAGTCCGCCCGCTCCGATGGCCGCGAAGGCGACGAATCCCGCCGCGCGCTCCCCTGCGCCCGCGGTCTTGAAGGCAGCGCCGAGGAAGACCGGGAGCCAAGCCCACATCGCGTACAGCTCCCACATGTGGCCGAGGTAGCCGAGGTTGGCGAGGACGAGGTCCCGCTGGCGGAGCATCTCGCCGGCGTAGCGCCAGTGAAACGGCGGGGCGGGCGAGCGGTGAGGACCCTCGGCGACGCACCCGGCAGCGAGGATTCCTCCGAGGGCCGCCAGCCGTGCCGAAGCGTAGAGGACGATCCGCCAGTCACCGCTCCCGCCGAGGGCGCGCAGAAGGTGCGGCGAGGCGGAGCCCAGCGTCAGCGCTCCCACAAGAAGACCGATCGCGAGGCCGCGGTCCTCGCGCGCCCAGCTCGCCATGATTTTCATGCCGACCGGGTAGACGCCGGCGAGGAACAGCCCGGTGAGAAACCGCAAGGGGAGCGCGACGAGAGGCCCCTCGGCCAGCGCGGGGATGAGCGCCGTCGCGATGGAGGCCAGGAGAGCCGATGCGGCGAAGAGCCGCCGGGCGGGGATGCGGTCGGCGAGGTTCAAGACCGCCGAGCCTAGCGCGCCCGCGACGAAGCCGAGCTGAACGCTCATCGTGAGCCAAGCCTGCACGCCCGAGCCGAGCCTCCACTCGGCCGCGAGCGCCGGCACGACCGCCGACGCGGAGAACCAGACCGCCATGACGAGAAGCTCGGCGAAGGAGAGGAGGAGCAGCGCGCGCCACTTAGTACAGCTCGTCATAGACTCCTTCCTGAATTGCTTCGCGACGAGCGGTACTTACAGGGGGTGAGCAAGTCATCCCTCCGATCCTGGCGCTGACGCGCTCCCCTCCGGTCGGCCGCTCCGCGGCCCTTCCGATCCTCGCGCTGGCGCGCTCGGTCTCCGGGCGGGCCTCGCAGCCGCCCGCTTGCGCGGGCGCCCGGCTGCTCCGGCGGTCCGCGGCTCCGCATTGCTCGCCGCTCCCTCCGATCCTCGCGCTGGCGCGCTCGGTCTCCGGGCGGGCCTCGCAGCCGCCCGCTTGCGCGGGCGCCCGGCTGCTCCGGCGGTCCGCGGCTCCGCATTGCTCGCCGCTCCCCTCCTCGCTCGCTTCGCTCGCTGACCCCCCGAGGAAAGGTACAGCGAGGCCCTCGCCGGCCCTCCCAACGGCACAGGGCGGGGCCGGGGGTGAAATTCAGTAACGAACTTATGAAGCGCGGTACTTGGCGCTCATCCGGATCGCCTTACCCCACCCCTCCGTCGACGTTGATGATTTGCCCGGTGATGAAGCTCGCCGCGCCGGAAGCGAGGAAGCGGGCGACGGCGGCGACCTCTTCGGGGCGCCCGAGGCGCCCGAGGCTGGCCACGCCTTCGAGCCACGCCATCTCCTCGGGCTTGAGCCCCGCCGTCGCGGGCGACTCGATCGCCCCCGCCGCGATCGCATTGACGCGGATGTTCATGCGGCCGACCTCGCGCGCGAGGGCGCGGGTGAAGCCGTTCAGTCCGGCCTTGGCCGCTCCGTAGGCGGTCTGGCCCTTTCTGCCGGCGACCCCGCTGATCGAGGAGATGTTGACGATGCTGCCGGCGCGGCGGTTGATCATCTCCGGAAGCACCGCCCGGCTCATCGACATGGCGGTGATGAGGTTCTCCTCGATGGCGGCGCGCCAGTCGTCCTCGCCGCTGAAGTAAAAAAGGCCGTCGCGGTTGCCGCCGGCGTTGTTCACGAGGGCGTCGAGGACCGGGGAGGCCGCCAGGAACCTCTCGACGACGCTCGCCGCCCCGCCGCGGGCGAGGAGATCGCCCTCGAGGAGGATTCCATCGGCTCCGGCGCCGCGGATGTCTTCCAGAACGCCCTCCGCCCCGGCCGGCTCACCGCGGAATCCGATCCCGATGAAATAACCGGCCGCTGCGAATTCGCGGACCATCTGCCGGCCGAGGGCGCCCGTGGCGCCGGTGATGATCACGCCGGGTCGATTCACCTGGATGGCTTACGGTACGGTCTGGACGAGCTTCTGGTTGTCGAAGATGAACGCCTTCTGGACCGACCAGAGCCCCATGATGGAGCTGTCGTTGTAGACCCAGCGGTTCTTCTCCATGATGGCGCTGTAGGTGAGGTTGCTGGCGTCGTAGTCGAAGTCCACATAGGCCGGGGGCCCCAGGGTCATGTAGACCTGTTCCTTCGTCATGCCGATCTCCGCGTGTCCATTCTGGATGTTCGTCTTGCGCACGGCTTCGAGCTTCTCCAGCCCGAGCGACCTCACGTCGTCGACGAAAAACTTCTCCACGAAGTTCTGGGCGTTCGTGTCGAAGGGCTGGGAGACCGGGTACATCTGGTACATGATCTTGTTGAGGTCCAGGTCCACCCGGTTCGTGCTGTACATCTTGACTTCGGCCGGCCTGCCGACGCCGGCCACCGCCGGCATGCTGAGGTAGTTGGTCGAGTACATGTTCTGGCGATCCGCCCGCAGGGTGCAGCGCAGGAAGCGCGGCTTCGACTGACCTTCGAAGGCGATCGGGGTGGGTTGGGCGCAGGCGGAAACCGCCGCGACGGCGGCAAACAGACAGAACGCAACGACTCTTCTCTTCATGGAACTCCTCCTGTTGGCAGAGAACCGACGGTGGACCGGCCCGCCACACGTCGTGTTCCGGCTCCCACCCCCCGCAGAGTCGGGGCGGGCATCGACACAGGGCGGTCCTTCGGGACCGAGCGGGTGCGCGTGCCGGAATAAACCTCAAGGAGCCGCGCGAACGTTCGACTCCACGAGAACTTCTCTTCCACGCGACGGCGGCAGCGCCGGGCGGGCGGGGCTCGATCGAGCACTCCGGCCAGCTTCGCGGCCAGGTCGGCCGGATCGTTCGGACGCGCGAGCGCCCCGACTGCCGGCCGAATGATGTCGCGCGGCCCCCCCTCGGCGGCTGCGACGACAGGCACTCCGCAGGCGAGCGCCTCGAGGATGGCAAGGCCGAACGTCTCGTAGCGGCTCGGCATGGCCAGGACGTCCGCGCTCGCGTAGTGGCTCGCGAGCTCCGGGCCGTACGGGCAATGGCCATGGACCACGACGTCGCTTCTCCCCGCGGCGAATCGCTCGGCGACCGCCTGCATCGGGCCTCCGCCGACCACGCGGAGCCGCAGGCCACTGCGCTCGCGGGAAAGGGCATCAAACGCCTGGAAGAGGACCGGAAGGTCCTTTTCCTCGCTCATCCGACCGACGTAGAGGATCGTCCGCTCGCCGTCAGTCGCTTTCATCCTCCCCTCGGGCCGGAAGAGGTCGAGGTTCACCCCCATCGGCACGTGCACCAGCCGATCGAAGCCGCGCTCGGAGAGCCGGTCGAGGACGTCGCGCGCCGTCACGAAGATGCGCGCGAGGGGGCTCATGCAGTACTCGAGATAGCGCCAGGCGAAGCGTTCGACGAGGGCGCCGAGGGGGGCGCGCAGCGGAAATCCGGCGCGCGCCGCTACGGCGGTGCCGCCCTGGACCGGCAGGTGGACGTGGTAATACCCGACGAGAAGCACGCGCCGCCGCGAGAGGGCCGACGCCGCCACGTGTCCCAGGAGGTACGAGCAGTCGACTTCGACGACATCAGGCTGCAGATCCTGCAGGATGCGCCGGACGAGCGGGAAGTGGACGAGGAGCCGGTGCTGAGGGTTTTGGGGAAGGCGGGGGCTGCGGATTGCGTGGAGCGTCGACCCGAAGAGCCGGCGCCGCTCGGTGCAGCCCGCCGGAACGATCAAGTGGTGCTCGACCGCGCCGCCCATCTCGGTGAAGTAGCGGGCCTTCTCCCTCAGATAGGTGTTGGCTCCGCCCGCCCCGCCGTCGATGAAGAGCGTATTGAGATCGCAGACGCGCATCAGGGATCCGTGGTCCGTATTGACACGCTCTGGTACGCACCCATCATCAGCGACTTCCACCACATCACGGCGGGAGATTATAGGTGACCGTTTCGGAATCGACAACGGATCAGGGCTGCCCATTGGCCGTTACCGGAATCGGGCTGGTTTCTGCGGCCGGCTCGGGAGCCGGTGCCCTGCGCGAGGCGATGCGCGCCCGCCGCTCGCACCTCGGGCGCGTCCCGCGGTTGAGCGCGCTCAAGCTCGCCCTCGACGCGGGCGGCGCGGTGCCGCAGGAGGCGCTGGGCTCCGGCCCGATCTCGCCCGGCGAGGACCGGATCCTTTCCTTCTGTGCACGGGCGGCCGGAGAGGCTCTGGCCGATGCGGGGCTCGAGAGGAAGCCGCCATCGCTCGCGGGGATCGCCCTCGGAAGCGCCCTCGGCGCGGTGGAGGAGCTGGAAGCGCTCGTCCGCGCCGAACGAAACGGCGGGCTCTCGCCGGAGGCCGCTCGCGCCCGGCGACGGGCCGCGGGACCCCCCGACCTGACGGAGCGGCTGGCGGCCCGGTTTGCCCTGCGCGGCCCCCGCTCGACCTTCTCAGTCACCTGCGCCTCGGGGCTCTGTGCGCTCGAGCAGGCCGCGGCGGACCTGCGGCTGGGACGCGCCGAAGCGATGCTCGTCGGCTCAGCTGACACCCTGAGCGGCTTCATGCAGGCCGGATTCTGCGCCTTGCGGGCGCTCTCGCCCTCCGGCCGGCTCCAGCCCTTTCAGCCGGGCCACGACGGGATCGTTCTCGGCGAAGGGGCGGCGTTCATCGTCCTCGAAAGCGAGGGGCGCGCCAGGGCACGCGGGGTGCGGATCTACGGCCTCATCGCCGGCAACCGCCTCATCAGCGACGCCGCGCATCTCACTTCGCCCGACGAGAGCGGCGCCGGCATGGCCCGGGCGATCACTCTGGCGCTCGAGGACGCGAAGATGGAGCCTCAGGCGCTCGGCGCGGTCACGGTCACCGCCTCCGGATCGCCGATCTACGACCGGATGCAGAGCCGCGCGCTTCACCGGGCGCTCGGCGCTGCCGCGGGGCGAGTCCCTGTGACCACATGGGAGGCCGCCATCGGCCATGCGCTGGCCGGGACCTCGATTCTGGGGCTTGTCCACGCCGCACAGACTCTCGCCGAGAGGACCGTGCTGCCAGTGGCTGCGTCCGGCAGCCAGCCGGGCGACCTCGACCCCGAGTGCGCGCTTTGTTACGCGCGCGAGCGGGAGACGCCGCTCGATGGCCGCGCGGTCCTGGCCCTGACGGTCGGCTTCGGCGGCCAGAACGGCGCCACTGTGGTCGCGGAAACCCCCCCGGAGGGTTTGCTCCGAGCAGTGCGCAGGAGCAAACGGTCGGAGGAGCCCCCGCCGCTCCCTATTCGGTCGCAGCACGCCCACCGAAGGTGGGTCGGTTCCGAGACGTGCCCGGAGGGGAGCGGCGAGCAGTGCGGAGCCGCGGACCGCCGGAGCAGCCGAGAGCCCGCGTCAGCGGGCGGCTGCGAGGCCCGCCTGGAGGCCGAGCGCGCCAGCGCGAGGACCGGAAGGGCCGCGGAGCGGCCGACCGGAGGGGAGCGCGCCAGCGCGAGGACCGGAGAGAGCGCGTGATGGACGCGATCGCCGTCGCGGGGATGGGCTGGGCGGGCGTTGCGAGCGGCCCGGGAGGAGAGCGCGACCTCACCCGCCGCCCTGCCGCGTTCGATCATGCGAGAGCGCGCGCGACGGACGCCGAGAACCTCTCGCGGCTCTTCCCTGGACGCTGGAACGCGCGGCGCGCGCTTCCCGCCGGACTCGATCCGCTCGTCGCGGCCTTCGCGATGGCGCTCGAGGAAGCGGGATGGTGGTCGCCCGGAGACCGCGAGCCGGTCCTGGGAGCGCTCGTCCTCGGCACCGATTCGCATCCGCTCATTTCCGCTGCGGCCTTCGCCCGCGGGATCGCCGAGCAGGGAGCGTCCGGGATCAGCCCGACGGGCTTCCTCTTCTCGCTCCCGTCGTCCGCCACCGCCGTCCTCGGCATCCTCTTCGGACTGCGCGACTATCAAGCGACGGTCACCGAGGGGGGCCTCTCGGGCGTGCGGGCCCTGGCGCACGCGTTCGACCTCATCCGCCTCGGACGGATCCGCCGCGCCGCGGTAGGCGTCTTGAGCATCGCGCGGGGGGACGACACGGCCCTTCTCCTGCCAGGCTGGAGCGGCGCGGCTCATCCCCCCGCGGTCCCCAAGGCGAGCCTCGAGCTCGCCGTCGCGCTCTGCCTCGAACCTTCCCTGAACGGCGAGGGGGGCTCCTCGGGAGATCGCCGCTTGCCTCGGGTGGAGGATTGCTGCATCCTGGACCGTCCTCCGGACGGGGCCGCGACGGGCGCCGGCGAGTGCGACATCGAGCCGGACCACCGGTCGCTGGCCGCTCCTTCGCTTCTCGCCGTCGCGAGGGAACTCGAACGCGCGCCGGACGGCCTCCGGACGCGAACTCTGATCCACAGCGAGCCCGGACGCCGTGGATGCGGGGTGGTCCGCATCCGGCGCGACTGACACGGCACAGGAGAAAGATCGATCGCAATGGAAGCGACCACGGAGCTGCGCCGCCAGATCAAGGAGATGCTTGTTTCGAAGCTGAGGCTGCGCCTCACGCCGGCCGAAATCGCGGATGACCAGCCCCTCTTTGGGGAGGGGCTCGGGCTCGACTCGATCGACGTCCTCGAAGTCGTCGCGGCGATCGAGAAGCGGTTCGGAGTGGCCATCCAGAGCCAAGAGGAGGGCGAGCGGGTCCTGAAGAGCGTCAACTCGATCGCCTCGTTCATCCTGGAGAAAGGCTGCAAGCCGGCCTGAGCCCGATGCGATTCACCGTCCGATACGAAGACGTGGCGTTCGATACGATCGGCGAGCTCCCCGCCGAGGCCTCTTCGGTACGCTTCTTCCGCGGCTGCGAGCACTCGAACGGCTACGTCGACGCCCACTGCGCCGCCATCCTGAAGTCGCTCGGAGCCTGGCCGGGCGCGGAGCCGTGCGCCGCGCCCGAGCTGGCCCGCGAGTCGCGGGTATCCCCCGAGCGGTTTGCGGAGTTCGAGTGGCTCTTCAAGAAGCTGGCGCACGGCGGATACGCAGGGGAATCCCCCCCGGGATCGTGGCGGGCGATCGGCGCCCCTCCCGAAGCTACGGGAAGCCTACGGGCCGAGGTCCTCGCCGAAGAGCCGGCCATGGCGCCCGCTCTGGGCCTTATCGACGCCGCTGCAGAGGGGTGGCCCGCGTTCCTCCGCGGCGAAAACGACGGCGTCTCGGTCCTGTTCAATCCGAGGACGCTTGCGTTCTGGGATGGGTATTTCTCGAACCGAAACCCCTCGTACTTCGCCTTGAATGCCCTCGCCGCGCACGCGGCGGCGCGCATCCTGCCGAAGAAACCGCTGAGGGTCCTTGAGGTCGGCGGCGGCCTCGGGAGCGGAGCCGAAGCGTTTCTCGAAGTGCTCGAAAGCTCCGAAAACGGCGGCTCCGGCGGGCCGAGTCGCGTCGCTTCGTACGTCTTCACGGACATCTCGCCGGGGCTCCTTCGCCGCGGGGCCGACAAGCTCCGCGAGCGGTTCCCCTCGGCGCCCATCGACCCGCGGCCGCTTGACCTCAACCGGCCGCTTACCGTCCAGAAGGTCGCGGCGGGCTCGTTCGACCTCGTCTTCGCCGTGAACACCCTTCACGTAGTGAAGGACCTTGTCTTCTCTCTGCGCGAGCTGCGCCAGGCGCTCGTCCCCGGCGGCCGCATCGTCCTCGGCGAGGCCACGCGCCCCTCGCGGGGCGAGCCTCTATACTTCGAGTTCGTCTTCGGCCTTCTTCGAGAGTTCCGGGAGTTCACGGCGGACCCCGAGTGCCGTCCATACGGCGGGTTTCTCGAGTCGCGGCTCTGGCGCGCGGCACTCGAGAAGGCCGGGTTCGAGAAGATCTGGTCGCTCCCGGACATGGAGAAGGCGCTCCGGGCTTACAGAGGCTTCTACATGGCCGGCATCACGGCCCAGAAGCCCATCGAGGCCCCATGAGCGCCGCCCGCCCCGCCGAAACGCAGGACCTCTCGCGCTACATAGCCTACTTGCCGCAGAAGCCGCCGGCTCTCTACGTGGACGAGGTGCTGGCGCTCGACCGCGGCAAGAGCGTCGCCGGCTCGGTCCACTTTCCGGTGGGTCATCCGGTTTTCGCGAACCATCTGCCGGGAAACCCGCTCGTGCCCGGGGTGATCCTCGTCGAGGCGCTGGCGCAGCTCTCGGCGATCGCGCTCGTTCCCACCGGTCGGCCGCGGCCGATCCGCGGATACCTCGGCGAGGTGACGTGCGTGCGTTTCCGCCGGAAAGTGCGGCCGGGCGAGACGGTGCACCTGCAATGCGAGCTGCTCCATCGCTTCGCAACGGCCGCGCGCTTTTCCGTCCGCGCGACGGTCGATGGAGAGATCGCCGCCGAGGGCGAGATCGCCGTCGGCGGCGCGGAGATCGACGGGGAGTAGCGAAGGGCCGATCCGGTAGCGGATTCTTCATCGCCGGCGAAGGAGAATGTCGCCGGTCGCCTATTCGATCGGGCGCGTATGGGCGACGGATTTGTGGACCTGCGGCTCGATGGAGGTGCCCCGTGAGCAAGCCTTACATCCTTCTCCCGGTCCTCGCCGCGGCGGTTTCTCCTCCCTTACTCGCGCAGGGAGACGGGACGTTCGGGAGCGTGGGGGACCTGTCTCCGATCGCCAAGGTGGGACCGGTCGTGGCTCTCGCGGCGGGCGACTTCAACCGGGATGGAAAGAAGGACCTAGCGGCGATAGACGGGGGACGGCGGGTCACGGTCCTCCTGCAAGGAGCCGAAGTGCGCGGGGCGTAGACGACCATGACGCCCATTGTGACGGGTGCGGCGAATTTCCAGATCAAGGCCGCCGGCCTCGATTCCGACGGCGACTCCGACCTCGCCATCGCGGATCCCGGTGCGACCGCGGCCGTCCTCTTCTGCCAAGAGGACGGGACCTTCGCCCCCGCCTTGACCTTGAGGAACTCCCAGGGCTCGCGGTGGCTCGCTATCGGGGACTTTGATGGTGATGGTTTTCGCCACGGAAGAGGTCGGAATTCACTTTCTCGGCGGGACACAACCTCCAGCGCCGGGTCCGACGCAGTGCGGGCCCGACGGGACACCCGACGCTTTGACCTGCAACGCGGCCTGCCGGTGATGGCTCCTTGGCATTCGCCCGCACCCGCCATCGGCGGCGTGAAGATCGAAGGGGAGTGACCCTACGGCAAGCGGGAGTACGAAACCTCGAACACCATCGTGTTCTTCTCGCCGATCGGCAGGTCATGGACTTCGAGGACCATCTTGTCTTTGGATGGGAAACGCCAGACGGACTTCACCATCTTGTCGTGCTCGCCGGTCAAGTACTCGTCGAGGGTGCCGTAGCTGATCAGCGCCTTGCCGCTCGGGTCCATGTCTCCCTCCAAATGCACCATAGCCGTGTCCATGCTCGTGATGGTCGTCGTGACGAAGCTCTGCTTGAAGTTGTCGTACCCGAGGAGCATGAATCCCTGGATGGGCTGCCCCATCATGCTGCTCGTCCACTCGACCTTCATCCAGCGGCCGGCCATGAGCCAGGAGAACTCCGTGGTTCCCTTCTCGGGCGGCGTCGGCTTTCCATCCATGAACATGCGGGTATCCGTCGTCCACTTGCCCAAGAACCGATCGAGCACCTTGTGGTGTTCGCCGGGCTGGGTGAAGCGCTTGGCCTTTTCCATCATGGCGGCCATCTCCGCCGCGGCCTTCTTGGGATCTGCCGTGTCCTTCTTGGGATTTTTCGAATCCTGCGCGTGGGCTGCGACGAAGCAGCCGATGGCGATCGCAATGAGAGCGGGGGCAATGAGACGTTGCATGATGATCTCCCTTTCCTTAAATGTTGGGGGGTTGATTCGCGTCGGGATCGATCCGCTGCCGCGCTAGCGCGGCGTGGACCGCGTACCTGAGCTGGAGGCAGCCGCGGAGCGATTCGATGGAGAGCGGGAAAGGCTCAGCTTCGCCCGCCCGCGGCTGCGCCAGAGGCACGCAAGTGACGAGGACCAGCGAGCAGAGGCCGCTCGCCGCTGTCCGCCTGAGGAGCGGGCGGGTCACTTTCACGCGGCCGCGCTCCAGCCGATCGAGCCGCTCGATCCTCACAAGAAGCTGCGAACGACGGCGAAAAAAGCCGAGGCTTCCGAAGGCCCGACTACCAAAGGCACGTGGCGCGAGCATCGGCCGCGCGGCCCTCAAGAGCGTCCGGCGGTATCCCGCCGTGGCGCCGCCGAGCGCCGCCGCGACCGCCTGGTCGCAGCAATGCTCCGCCAGCTCCGACAACCGCCGGCGTGCGAGCCAGACGCAAGGGTGGAACCAGAAGACGATCTGCGCGATGAGGCCGAAGAGCTGGAGGAGCGGATCGCGCCGCTTGATGTGCGCGAATTCGTGGAGGAGAACGTGCTCGATCTCCTCGCAGCTGGAGGTCCCGACGAGCCGCGCGGGAAGCACCACGAGGGGCCGCACGAAACCCACCACGGCCGGGCCGGCGACGCTCCGCCCTACGCGGACCTCGGGCGGGCGCTTCAGCCCGAGCCGCACGGCGGCTTCGCGGCAGGAGGCCGCCAGCGCATCGGGGACGGGTTCCGAGGCCTCTCCGAGCCACTCGCGCCGCATTCCACGCCAACGCCAGAGGCAAGCGGCCCCGAACGCAACGCAACCCAGGAGCCAGGCAAATAACGCGGCGCCGCCGTCCGGTGCCCCCATCGCCGGCAACGGCACGACGAGCAGCGCGGCATCCTCCCACAGGTTCGAGAGGCTCAGGGGAGAACCGAGCGTGGGAGGAACGAGCAGCTTGACGATGACGAGGAGCCAGAGGGCCGAGAGGAGCTTCGGCCCGACCCAGGGGCGGAGGAGGCGGTCCAGGACCGCCACGACGGCGAACAGGACCGCCGTTTGAGCGGAAACGGCGCCGCACCACTCCCACCAGGACCGCGCGAGGTCGAGGATAAGGCCCGTCATGACTTCGTTCCTCTCGGGCGGTCGAGATCCTCGAGCATCCGCGCGAGCTGCGCGCGGTCTTTCTGCGAGAGCTTCTCTTCGGCGAAGAGATGCTGGACCAGCGAGCCGAACGTGCCGTCGAACGCCCTCTCAAGGAGCGAACGGACCGCCGTCCGGCGGGCATCCCGGCGCGTGACGAGCGGCTCGAAGAGGCCCGAGTTGGCCCGCTTCCGCACTGCGAGAGCTTTCTTAGCCACCAGTCGCTCCAGAGTGGTCTTCACCGTCGAGTACGCCCAGCCGGTCTTCGGTCCGACCCGCTCGAGGACATCCCTCACGCTGGCGGGGGAGCGCTCCCAGAGAGCCGTCATGACCGTCCACTCGGAGTCGGAGAGCTTCATTCGGGTCTACCTGCTACTTGTGTAGCAGAATCTACCAAATTCGTGGCGAGTGTCAATGGCGGAGCGAGAAATCTCAGGAAATCTCGCGCGACTCCGGGTAGGTTTGCCCCCACCTCGAGATTGGAGCCGAATGGACGCCACCCACTGCCCCTCCTGCGCCGGCGCGGTGCCCTTTCCGCGCCCGAAGGCATGCATCTACTGCGGCACGGCGCTTCCCGGAGCCGCCGAGCGGCCTGGTCTGACGGCGCCAGATCAAGCGCGCGAGGAGAGGTTCGAGTCGTTGGCCCATCATCCGGCCGTTTCGGAGATCCTAGCCGGTGCGGCGCCTTGCGCGGCGGGCGAGTTCGTCGGCCTCGGGTTCGGTGTGATCTTCGGGCTCGTTTTCGCCGCCGTGGCCGGCTTCATCTACATGAGGGCGGGCCGTATGGACGTTCCAGGCTTCTTCACGCTGATTCCGGGAATCTTCGTCATCGTCGGGCTCGCGATCGCCGGCTACAGCCTTTTCAGGGTCGCAAGCTTCGCCTCGGCCCCACTGGAAAAACGTGCGGCCCGAGTGGTCGACGAGCGCATCCAGGTCTCCGGGGGAGGGAAAAACAGCTCCGCATCGACCGCGTACTACGTCCTCCTCGAGCTGAGGGACGGCTCCCGCCGAGAGTACAGGACTTCCTCGAGCGTGGCGGGCCACGCCGCCCGCGACGACGTGGGCATCGCCTTCATCAAAGGCGGCGTCCTCCTCGATTTCAGGCGCGTCGAAGTCTGATCCGTGATCAGTACCGGCCCAACCGCTCGACTTCTTCGGTCATCGCCTCGATGTTCTCCGGCGGCGCGGCCGGCGCCACCGAGCAGGCCGTGCTCAGGATGTAGCCTCCGCCCGGCTTGGCGCTCCTCAGGCGGTCCTGGACCGCGCGGCGGACATCGCCCGCCGAACCTCGCAAAAGCGTGTTCACGGGGTCGAGGTTCCCCTTGATGAACGCCCGCCCGGCGAGGGCCATCTTTGCTTCGGGAAGCTCCACAGTGCCGAGGGGAGGCGGGTCGAGCGTGTCGATCCCCTGCGTGCCCGTCTGGAGCATGAGGTCGAGGCGGTCGCCGATGCTCCCGCAGGTGTGCGTGTAGACGAAGACGCCCGGGTGTCGCGCGCGCAGCTCCGCCACGACGCGCTTTTCGTACGGGAGGACGAAATCCTCGTAGTGCTCGCGCGCGATGAGGCCCGCCCCGGCGAACGCGCTCGATATGAGGACCGCGTCGACTCCGAGGGCCGCCTGCCGGCAGGCGAGGTCGGCCGCGCCGCGCGTGAGCGCTTCGAGGCACGCGTGCACCTTCCCGGGGTCGTCGAGGAGTGCCATCAGCGCCACCTCGTAGTTGAGGAGCTCAAGGAGCTGCGAGAAGGGGGAGAAGACCTCCGAGTGGACGGACAGCGCGCCTTTCGTTCTCTCGAGGACGAGCTTCAGCGTGTCGAAGTGGTACTCGGGGAAGTAATCCGAAAACGGCCGGCGACCCTCCTCGAAGCTCCAGACGCAAGGGTAGGTGATGTCGGTCGCGTCCCAAGGCTCGACGTAGTGGAGCTTCTCGGGATCGACTTCTTCGAAGCGCGGAAAGTAGCGCTCGCCGCCGGCCCGGAAGTAGTGGGCGTTGTCGTCGCCGGGAAGCACGGAGTAGTCGCCGTTCCGCCAGCGGATGATCTCCTCGTTCCCGCGCCGCTCGATGGCCGCAACGTACCGATCGAGGTCGGGCCGGCGGCCGGGGAGGTTCACGAGGAGGCCGTCGAAACGGTAGCGGCGAGCGAGGCGGAGGAGGGCCTCCGCGAATCCTTCCGAGCGGTACCAGACGTCGAACGGAGCGAGGCCCGAGTTCAAGAAGTAGTGGCCGAGGGCGAGCTGGCAGAAAACGGGAACCCTGTCCGGCAGCGGACCGGAAGCGTCGAACCCCGTCGCCATGGCCCGGCGCACGCGTTCTCTCGAATTTATCTCCACAGTTCGCTCGACTCCACGGCCGATCTCCACGCCGCCCTCGGTGCAGTGTACGGAAGCGTGCCGGCCGGAGAAAGCCCCCGGCGCAGGAGGAACGGCGCAGTGCGAGCGGAGTGGCCGGCGGGGCTTGCCCTCTCTCGCAGATGAGGCGCGGTGGAGCGTATAGAATACGCGCTATGAAACCGCTGCGCAGTCTGCCCCTCCTCTTCCTCGCCTGTCAGCCCCTCCTTGCCGCCCCACAGCCCCTCCGGCCCGACATCACGATCCGCCGGATCCTGGACACGGGCACGGGCGGAACATCGATCCGCATCGCGCGCGACCCCACCGACGGATTCCTCTATTACCTGCGGACGAGCGGGAGCATCTACCGGATCCAGATCGCCGATGGAGTGCTTTCGACGACGGCGCGGGTCTACACCGCCGCCGACACCGGCATCGGCGCGCCCTACGGCTTCGCCTTCGGGCCCGAAGGAAACCTCTACATCACGGGGAACGAGACCCAAGGGACGAACACCGTCGCGACCGTCCGCCGCGGAGCGCGCGCGACCCCGGGCGGCGACACGCGGGTCTGGATGAACGTCGCCCGCACCGAGCCGTATCCGCGGAGCAACATCTTCGACCACCTCGTCAACGGCATCGCGGTGAGCCCGGACGGCGACTTCCTCTTCGTCAATTCGGGGGCTCGCACCGACCACGGCGAGGAAGAGAGCCAGGGCGGCCTCTTCCCGGGCGTGCGCGAGGTGCCCCTCACCGCCGTCATGTTCCGTCTACCGGCCGATGGACGGGACATCCTCCTCGAGAACGACCGCGACGCCCTGCTGGCCGGCGGCTACCTCTTCGCCGAGGGGCTCCGGAACAGCTTCGACCCGGCGTTCTCGCCGAGCGGCGACCTCTTTTCCGGCGAGAACTCGGACGACCGGGACGACAATGAGGAGCTGAACTGGATCCAGGAGGGGCATCACTACGGCTTCCCCTGGCGGATCGGGACGAACGACACGCCGCAGCGGTTCCCCGGCTACGACCCGGAGAATGACCGGCTCGTCAACCACAACTACATCGCCTACCGGCGGGGGCTCTTCCACGATGACCCGACCTATCCCGATCCGCCCGAGGTGGATTTCACCGACCCCGTCGTGAACCTCGGGCCCGACGCGGACAGCTTCCGCAACCCGGCGACCGGGGCCGTGCAGGACGCGAGCGACCTCGGGATCGGCCTCGCCACGTTCACGGCGCATCGCTCGCCTTTGGGGCTCGTCTTCGACCGGGAGATGGCGTTGGGCGGCGGCCTCGGCGGCGGCGGTTTCATCTTGAGCTGGACGCGCGGCGACCCGAACGGGAGTCCGGCGGAAGGGCCGTTCCGCGATGCGAGCGAGGACCTTCTCCATCTCGACCTCAAGAAAGCCGGCGAGGTTTACCAGCTCCGCGCGACGCGCATCACCGGCGGCTTCAACCATCCCATCGACGCCGAGATCATCGGGAACCGGATCTACGTCCTGGAGCACGGAGGAAGCGGCACCGTGTGGGAGGTGTCCCTCCCGACTGGCCCTCCGCCGCCGGAAAGCTTGCGCCGCGGTTTCGTCAACGGCGATGCGGTCTTCGACCTGACCGATGCCGTGGCGGTCCTCTTCCACCTCTTCGGCGGCCTGGCGGCGGGCTGCCTCGACTCGGCCGATGCCGATGACGACGGGCGGATCGACGTCACGGATGCGATCCGACTCCTTCGTTACCTCTTCCTCGACGAGCCGGCGCCCGCCGAGCCCTTCGCCGCGTGCGGGCCGGACCTCACCGCGGATGCTGGAGGCTCGGACCTGGGCTGCGCCGACGACGCCGCGTGCGAGTGAAGGCGGACTTTTCGGCCTTCAATCTGCGTCGCCGCCGCGGGCGCGGGTCCAGTTGAAGCCTTCCAGCCGCGTCATGCGCCGCGAGGCCAGGTCGAAGCTGTAGACCTCGACCACCTTGTGGTGCTGCGAGGAGAAGGCATACGGCCGCGGATGGCGGAGGATGCCGAAGCGGACTCGGGAGATCTTTCCAACGGCGGGCTCGAAGTCGAGAACCACCCACCGCCCCGCATGATCCGGGCGGAGGGAGGTGTCCTTCAGCGCCTGGGGGGTCCGAAAGGCCTCGCCGAGCGCCCGGCGCGCCGCGCGCTCTTCTTGCTTTCGCTTCACCCAGGATAGGATTCCCATGGTGTCCCTCCTCTCTCCGCCATCGCTCGCGTCGTATCGATCTTGTAACAAGAAAGCCCGCGCGGCAACACTCCGCGGGCGCACTCCGCAGCCCCACTCCTCAAGCGCACTCCTCGGGCGCACTCCTCGGCCGCTCAGTGGCGAAAGGTGTTGATCGAGGGGGATCCCTGGATTATCAAATGGTTTCTCTCGAAGAGAACTGCAAGCTGCCGGGCGGTTCCTCTCCCGCCCTCCGCGAAGGCGCCGAGGCCCTCATGAGAGTGATGATCGAGGTGACGCTCTTCTCTCGCTCCGTGGACTGGAACAACCTGTTCGACGGAAGCCCTGTTCCGCCCGCAGGGCCGAGCCGGTGAGATGCGTTCGGCAACGTGCCCGCCGATACGAACAGTTGGATGCCGCCGGCCGTGAAGCGCCCGTTCTCCCTCCCTTTGTTGCGCACGGCCATCCCAATCGCGCTCTTGGGATTCGCCGCGCTTATCGGCGCTTACACGTGGGTCTCCATGACGAGCGGGACCGAGGCGATCGTCGAACGGCTCGCGTTGCGGGAGGCCAGCGAACGCATCACCCGGCTGCAAGGCACGCTCGAGTCCTTCCTGGTCAATGGAGACCGAGCACAGGCTCAGCGGGAAGTCTCCGTCATGAGCTCTTTTCATTGCCTGGACTTCGTCTGCGTCCTGGACGAAACCGACACGGTGGTTTACGCCTCGCAGCCGGACGCCGTCGGCCGCCATGCGTCGGAGATCCTCGGGAGTCGGGGGGGCGAAGACTGGAGGGTTCATGCCCAACGGCTGGAGGAAGTGCGCGCGACTCTCCGCACGACAGCGGAGACGGGAGCTGATGGGCGAACCGCGCTCGCCTACGGCCCCGTGCTCCTCGCCGCGGAGCCGGGCGAGCTGAGACCCTCCCGCGTGGGAGCGCTCATCGTCGGTGAGGATATCTCCTCGCTCAAGGGTGCCGCCCGGCGGTTCGCCGCGCCGGAAGCGGCGGGCACGGGTCTGCTCGTGGCCGGGACCGCGGCGATCCTCTGGTGGCTGCTCGACCGGCTCGTGACCCGCCGCGCCCGTCGCGTCGCACCCGTGACCGCCCGCTCCGGCGCAGGGGAGGATGCCCTGCGCGAGATGCGAGCGCAGTTGGATGAAGCCGAGCGGCTGGCCCGACTCGGGAGCTGGACCTGGGAGACTGGCGACCGATTGTCCTTCTCGGGGAACCTACTTTCGCTTGCGGGGCTGGCGCCCCAGACCGGCCCCGGGTACGAGCCGCTCTTGGAGGCGGTGCATCCGGAGGATCGGGCAAGGGTGGACGGGGATTTCCGCGAGGCTCTCGAGTCGACCCAGACAATGTGGGAGCTGGAATGTCGCGTCGTGTTGCCGGGGGGAGCCGTGCGGAGGTTACGGAACATCGGGACCATCATGCGCGACGAAGGCGGCAAGCCCATCAAGGTCGTCGGTACGGCGCAGGATGTCACGGAGCAATGGCTGGCCGAGGAAAAGATCCACCGCTCGATCGCCGAACTCGAAGAACGTGTGGCCCAGCGAACGGCCGAGCTGCAAGCGAAGAGCGAAGAACTGAAAACCTTCAGCTACTCCGTATCCCACGACCTCAAGGCGCCGCTCCGGGGCATCGAAGGGTACAGCCGCCTTCTCGTGGAGGAATACAAGGACAAGCTCGGAGATGAGGGCCGGCACTTCCTCGCGAACATCCGCGAGGCCGCACGGAAGATGCAGGAACTCATCGATGCCCACTTGGCCTATTCCAGGTTCGACCGGCGGACCCGGTCCATGACCACACTGAACCTGCGGGAACTCGTGGGGGAGATTCTCGCGGAGCGCCGCCACGATCTCGAAGGCGTCAATCTGACCGCGGAAGTCGATCCCGATCCCATCCACGCCGATTCCGAAGGGCTGGTTCTGGCCTTGCGAAACCTGGTCGACAACGCGGTGAAGTTCTCACGCCACCGCCGGCCGCCCGCCATCGAGATCCGATCGAAGCGGGAAGGAGACCGCTGCGTCCTTTCGATCCGGGACAACGGCACAGGGTTCGACATGAAGTACCACGATCAGCTCTTCGAGATCTTCCAGCACCTGAACCGAGCGGAGGGTGACCCCGGCACGGGAATCGGCCTCGCCCTGGTCAAGAAGGCCATGGATCGCATGGGCGGGCGGGTCTGGGCGGAGAGCCAGCCCAACCAGGGGGCGGTCTTTTATCTGGACTTCCCGCAAGGAGAGAAGTCCGTCATCCGTTCCATTTGAAAGGGCAAGCTCAGCGGCTCGACGCGCAGCTCCCGCCGGAGTCGGTGAGAATTCTCTTACGACAACGGCGCTCGCGAGAATAGAATGTTCTCTGTTCTCATCGAACCGCGGGGTCCTGGGAGGCGGTTCCTCATGAAACTCCATCGACCGATCGCCGGCGCCGCGGCTGCATTCTTCGCATGGAACGGTCCGGCTCGACTTTCGTCCGCGGACGAAGTGCAGTTGCTACGAGACCTGAATCCGTTCGCGGAGAGAGCCACGGCCCACGTGAATCAATTCGCCGAAGCGGCGGGTGTCGTGTTCTTTCCTGGCTTCGATTCCGAGCACGGATGGGAGCTGTGGGCCTCGGACGGAACGGCGACAGGGACGATTCTCGTCAAGGACCTCACGCCCGGGCCGAAGAGCACGACAATCAGTAGTCTCGTCTCCATCGGCAAGGCGGTGGTTTTCTCCCCCTCGCGGCAGGACCAAGACTGGGAGCTGTGGCGCTCGGGCGGCACGCCCCAGGATACCGTCCTTCTCAAAACCTTCCCTAAGAATGCGAGCGGGCATCCGCAGGCTCTCGTTGAGTCGAACGGCTCTCTGTTTTTCATGGAGTCTGATGGAGTGAGTGGCGTCGAGCTGTGGAAATCGGACGGCACCCCCGCAGGCACCATGCTCGTCCGGGACATCGAACCGGGTGCCGGAAGCTCGATGTGGATTGGCGAAACGAAGTCCTTCCTCGCCTTCAACGGTCTCGTCTTCTTTCGTGCTTACGACGCGGTCCATGGATCTCGATTCTGGAGGAGCGACGGAACGGAGGCGGGAACCGTGCCGCTCGACCAGCTCTACCCCACCCAAAGCAGCGACGACCAACTGAACCGCTTCGGTGACGGGCTCTACTTCCTCGAGGGAGACCGCGAACGAGCCTGGCGCAGCGACGGGACGGCCCAGGGGACCGTTCTCGTGTTCGAACGGGGCCCCTCCACGACTCGAGATGCCCGTTTCCTCGGGGAAGTGAATGGGAAGGTCCTCTTCGTCGCCGAGGCGGGCCTGTGGACGGTAGACCCCGCCCAGGGACCGCCGGAGAACATCATGAACCTGCTCAGGACCGATTCGATCGGCTTGACTCCCTTTATCTGGAAGAACCGGCTCTTCTTCCACATGAGCTCGTGGGAGGGTTCGCGCAAGACGTTGAATCTCTGGGCAACGGATGGCACGCCGGGGGGCGCGGACCTGCTCGGGAGAATTCCGCATACTCTCGAGTCTATTCCGGAGTCCGTCTTCCCGGTGACCTTGAATGGTGCGCTCTACTTCGCCGGTGAAGCGCCGGGTTCGGGGGTCGAGCTTCTCAGGACCGACGGGACGCTGGCCGGCACTCGGCTGGTCAAGGATATCTTTCCGGGCCCGCAGAGTTCAAATCCCAGATCCATCGCCTCGGCGCGCGGGAACCTCTTTTTCGCGGGCAGCGACAAGGAGGGGCGGGCGCTTTGGACCTCCGACGGCACGGTGGAGGGCACTCTGCCCTTGATAGGAGTCCTCCCGGGCACGGATGGCTCGACCTGCTGGCCCGTTGTGTCCTTTCGGGGAAGAGCCTTCCTGAACCTCAATGACGGCATTCACGGACGCGAGCCATGGGAGAGCGACGGGACCCTGGAAGGGACCCGGCTTCTCCTGGACACCTATTCCGATGGCTATTACACGGGACCGCGGTCGTTCCTGCCTTCCGGCGGGTACCTCTACTTCACACAGTTCCACGAACAGAAAGGCTGGCAGGTCTTCACGACCGATGGCACGACGAACGGTACATTCTCGTTCAAATCGCCTTCAACAGGAACTTATAGCGACCAGCCGGTGCTGGTGGCGGATGTCCAGGGGACCCTTTTCCTCCTTATCCCTCGGGAGTCGGACCGGACGATCGATCTCTGGAAGAGCGACGGAACCGAGCAGGGAACCAATTTCGTCGCGCCGCTGTTCTCCCCGGGGACCCTGCGGGATCACGAGAAGTTCGTCGGCGCGGGGGTCGTTCTCGGCCGCGCCTGCATCTTTCCTGTTCCCCGGCACGAGGGCGGGGCTTACCTCTGGAGGTCGGATGGAACCCCGGAGGGTACGTTCCTGCTCCTCGGCCTCGGTGGAGTCGGAAGGCCGGCCGTCCTCGGGTCGCGCGTCTACTTCCTGCGTTCCGGCTCCGGAATGGTGGAGCTTTGGACGTCCGACGGGACTCGGGATGGGACCCATCCCGTGGCTACCCTGGACTCGGGAGGCGGCTCCCCCACGCTGAGGGATTCTCACATGGAGAGCCTGCGCGACGACCTTCTTATCCTCGCCTTCCCGGGATCCACGGGCCGCACGTTGCTCTGGAAGTCGGACGGGACAGCCGAGGGCACGACCCTCATCCGCGGCGACATCCAAATCCCCAGTAACGTCCACCCGAAGCAGCTCGTCAAGTTCGGGAGCATAATCTTTTTCTTCGTGAACGAGGCGGCCGATGGCGTTCAACTCTGGGCCACCGACGGGACATCGAACAGGACCGGCGCGGTGTTTGACCTCTTTCCGGCGACCGTACGGATCAATCCCAGTCTCTTCTCGATGGTAGAAGCCCACGGGAATCTCTATTTCACCGTGACACGCGGCCTCAACCCGAACGACCCTTCGTACGCCCCGCCCCCAACCCTTTCTCAACAGATCTGGAAGACGGATGGAACTCCGGGCGGTACGGTCGAGGTCGTGAGCCTCCCCGGCGAAGTCGAGGTGGCCTACGTCGGGCCGTTCATCGAGGAGACAGGGAAGATTCTCTTCGCCGCCAGGGATCCGGGCCATGGCCTGGAGCTCTGGACACTCACCCCGAGCGGACCAGCCCCCCTCCGCGGGGATGCCAACCGCGACGGCGCTCGAGACCTCTCCGACGCGGTCGCAATGTTCGATTGCCTTTTCCAGGGAGGCTCTTGCGCGGTCTTCACCTGCTCCATAGACACGAATAGCGACGGCACGGTGGATGTCGCCGACGTGATCTCGCTCCTCGGGCATCTCTTCCTCGGCGAGCCCGAGCCCCATCCGTGCGAGTAAGAGCGCGACCGGCAAATCGCGAACTCAGTCTGTCTTCCCTCCGATGAACCGTTGTATCGGCGGAGCCGCCTCGGGGAGGAGCGCCGTCGGGTCGAAACCCATCAACGCGCACATCGTGGCAGCGATCTGGTCCGGGCGGACCTCCGGCGCGTCGCGCCACTCGCCCCGCTCGGCCGTGTCCGGGCCGAAGCAGGCGATCCAGGTGTACTGCGCTCCTTCGACCTTCTCGCCGTGGTCCTTCCAGTCGGCCGTCGTGTCGCCGCGGCCGTGGTCGGTGGAGATGAGAAGCGTCGTGCGCCCTCGGTACCCCTCCGACTCCTCCAAAAGGCTCCACAGCTCGCGGAGGTAGCCGTCGGTGCGGTGGAGGGCGTCGAGGACCCGATCGTAGTTGCCGTCGTGGGCCCAGTCGTCCGTCTCGCCCAAGCCGATGTAGAGGACTCGGGGCCGGTGGGTCTCGAGATGAGCTCGAGCGAACCGCCATGTGTAGGTGTCGTGACGGACGGTCTCCCACGGCGTCGGCGCTTCACGCTGAAGGCGGGAAAGCTCCCGGACGATCGGGTCCGAGTGGTCGTACGGCTCGTAGCCGGAGTTGGCGGTGATGGCGCCCGCCTCGTGCTCGACGATGACGTCGAGGACGTCCCACGAGGCGAAGGCCGCCACGCCGCGTGGGTCGACGCGCAGCTCCCGGCGGAGGACTTCGAGCACCGTGGGATGAGGATTCTGGATCTTGTCGTTCGATCGGATCTCGTCATCACGCGCGCGTCCCGTCAAGATCTCGCTGTAACCGGGATACGAGAAGCGGTGGCGATTTACGATCCGGACCTGGCTCCCCTTCCAGCGGTTGCCCGCGATCGATCCATGGCGCACGAGAAGAGTCTTCCAGAGAAACGGCATGAGCTTCTCCCGCCGTTCTTCGGGCGTGGGAGCCCAGAAGCGGCGGTGCGAGGCCGACTCCTCGATCTTGGCGTCTTTCTTCAAGGTCGAGCGGAGGACATCCGCATCGAGACCGGCGAAGATCTCCTGCGTTCGGGCGCCATCGAGGGTGATGAGGACCACGTTCCGCGTGCGCAGTTCGGCGCCCGTCGCGCGCTCGAAGAGCAGGGCGACCGCGAGAAACACCAAGGCAAGCCGCTTCGAGATCACGTGGAGAAGCTCCTACAGGTCCATCAATTCTTGAGGATGGCGACGGGAACGGGCGCCACCGAGGCGCGTCCCCGATCCATCAAAAGGATTCCTACGAGCGCCCCATCGCGCCGTGCCACTGTCCCGGCTCCGTGCCAGGAGGAATCGAGCGGGATCGCGGGGTCGAGATCCCAGCCGCCCTCACGCACCGCCATCCGACCGGCGGCCACCGGAACAAGCGGCCCTTGTGGGTCGCCCACGAGGAGACAATCCTCCGGCTCGGCGCCTGCGCGGAGGCGGGCGAGCGGCCATGGAGACGCCGCGTCCGTCTCCGGCGATTGGGCCGCCCCCGGTTCGACGGAGTAGACGGCAAGTCGGCCTGCGACACGGACGCCGGCGGCGGCGAGCTGCCCTTCTTGACCGGCGAGGGCAAGCAGGCATTGGCCGTCCAGAGCCCCCTCGACCGGATGGAAAAGCTCCGCGGGCCCAAGGAGCCGTTTTCCTTCGAGGAGGATCGCCCATCCTTCGTGTTGCCTCTTCCGCGTGAACCCGTAGCTCCGCTCCTTCCAGGAAAGCGTGGCGCGCTGCGGGCGGGGGGGGACGAGCCCATCGGGGAGGAGAGCCGTTCCGAGCGGGAGGCGGGGCTGCCACTCGGACCAGACGGCATCCGGCTGGGCTTCGAGCGGGAATCGGTGGCCGGTCGCCACCGGACGACCGGGCGGGTCGGGAGTTCCAAGGGCCACGCCTCCGGCGGTGAGCGACGCCAGCGAGTCGAAACCCATCCGTACGCCCGCCCAGCCCATGCTCACTGCGAGCCCGCTTGTACTCCAGAAGCGCGAGTTCTCGCGCACAAGCTCCCGATACTCCGCACGGATGTAAGCCCGCGCCTCCACCCGGACGGCGTCGCTGGAGAGGCCCACCGAGGCCAGGTGACCCACGACGATGCCGCGGTAGGTGACCGGCGAGCCCGCATCGAGGCCGCTTCGGTGCGAAGCGTCGAGGATGACCTCGAGCCCTCCTTCGGCGCGCTCGGGGGCCGCCGGAGGCCTCTCGAGCCCATCGAAAACGAGAAGCTCCGGGGCGCCCTCCGGACCCGGATCGACGGCGAGGTATCGCGCGCCGACGAGCGTGTCCAGCCCCTGAACGCCGGACCAGTTCACTTGCGGCTCCTGGACCCAGAACCGGCTGCCGGCCCGGGCGAGCCGCCGGGCGGTTTCGACCAGTTCCACATTGGCGATGACGAGCGAGGCCGATTCATCGAGGCCGACCGACGTCACTTCTCCCACCGCGATCCCTCGATGCTTGAGGACGTCGCCCACGGCGAGGCCGCGTCCGTCCTTCAGCCGCACGACGATCTCGACCGAGGCTACGGCGCCGATCGTGGGCGGCACCTCGAGCCCCTGGAAGGCGATTTCGGGAGAAGAACCGTCCGGACCCGGGACGACGCCGACGTATTTGGCCCCCACGACCGTTTCGAGGCCGCTGATCCGGGAGAGGCTCACCCGCGGCCGCTCGATCCAGAAGCGGCTCCCCTTGCGGGCGAGTCCAGCCGCCTGCGGGTGCAGGACGAGGCGGACCTCCACGCCCAAAAGGCTCTCGTTCAGCGCGACGGACTCGACGCGCCCCACCTCGCTGCCGAGGTAGCGGAGCGCGTCGCCGGGCTTCAGCCCCTGTGCGTCTCGAAAGCTCACGCGGATGCGTCGACCGTCGCCGCGGCCGGATCGAACGGAGAGGAAGATCGCCAGGACGGCCGCGAGGGCCGTCAGCGCCCACCAGCTCGTGCCGTAGCGACGAAAAAGCCCCCGGACACCCCGAGGCGGATCCAGGGCCTTCGCCAGCGGGAAGTCTGCCGGCGCGGCGGCGGGTTTCGGGGGCTGCGCTTCGCTCTTGGTTTCGCTCACGCCCGCGCCTCTCCCGTCCCGGTCTCATCCCCCCAGATCGCGTGGGGATCGAAGGCGATCGAAGCGGCCATGCTCAGCGCGACGCAGAGGACGAAGGCCGTCACCGCCGGGCCGAAGCGAAACGTCACGAGGTTCCCGAGCTTCACCAGCATCACCAGGAACGCGAGGAGGAGGACATCCATCATGCTCCATTTCCCGGCGTGCTCCATGATCCGGTAGGAGAGCGCTTTCTCGCGGCGCTGGAAGAGCTGAAAGAAGCTCAGCTCGATCAGGAGCGTGAGCTTCACGAGCGGGAAGACGACCGAAAAAAGAAGCACGACGCCTCCGACGAGCCAGCTCCCGCCGCGCAGAAGCTCCACGCCGCCCGCCAGGATGCTCGATTCGTATCGATGGCCGAGCTTCTCGATCTCGAGGACCGGGAGAAGCACCGCCGGCCAAAAGAGGATGAACGCGCCGAGGGCAGCGGCGGCCGTGCGAGCGGCGCTCCGGCGGGCTCGGTCGGGCCGATAGAGGACGCCGCCGCAACGAACGCAGGCCGCGGTCTGCCCCCCCTGCAGCTCCGGCAATCTGTGGATGAGCCCGCAAGTGTGGCAGGCCCGGAGGCGGTTCATGAGCGGCATTCTGACGGGGCCGGAACGCGCGGGCAAGGGATCCAAGGATCGCTCGATCACCAAGCCCCGCTTGATCGGCTCTTGGCGGCTCGAACCGTGCTCGAGCACTTCACCCTCCTCTCCACCGATTCGCCGGAGCACGTTGTCGGCTTCGAAGCTCCAGCTCGAGTTTATTTCGTGCTTCTCTCCCGCGCCGGAATTGCCGATCTCCATGGATGCGCCGTCGTCGCCCTCCAGATCCATTCTTTATCGAACGCCGTATGAACAAGAAACGCCGCAGGCTTCTGATCTTCTCCGCGGTCTCGCTCGTCGTCCTGGGCGGAACGTGCATCTCGGTCCACCCGAGCTCCCAGGGGACCGTCGTGCGGCCGGATGGCAAGCCGGTGAGCGGCGCGTTCGTCTTGTACTGGTACCGCGGCGTCCGCTTCAATCCGGTCTGTTCCTCTTCCTACAGCCGGCCGGGCTCCCTGGTCCACACCGAAACGGACGGGTCGTTCACCATCCCCGGCGCGGTCCATTTCCACCTCCCCTACCCGCTCCAGGGATGGACGCGACTCGAGGCGATGGTCTATTCCGTCGAGACCCACTCGGGGACCCGCCTCGCGGACGCAGGGGGACTGGATCGAGTGACCCTCGAGGACCACGGCCTGAAGGGGATCGATCCCGCGAAATGGCACGACGCCGCGAACGAGGCGCTGATTGCGGCCCACGCCATCGCCTCCTCTGCGGAGGCCGATTCCCCCAAGCACGATGTCCCCGCCGGCTCGCAGCGCGAGTTCCGCCGCGCGCTGCGGCGTGAATGGATCCTGTTCCGCGAGAAGTTCGGCTCCCGCCCCTACCGTCCCGGAGACCCGAGGCGATGGTCGTCGTTCGCCGACGACGCGCTCAGAGCGCTGGACGCGCTCGAAGCGAAGGCGGGGGAAGAGTAGCGGAAGCGTTCTGCAGCCGCCGTCCTGCTCCCCCGAAGCTCACAACGGCGCCCCGCTCCTGCGATCGATACCACCTCCGTCGCCCGGCGCGAACTGGAGGACGGTGGGCGCGCGGCCGCGCAGGGCCTCCCGCTGCTCTGGGGTGAGATGGCGCAAGAGCTGCTTCTCCGCCTCGATCTGGAGGTCGAGGACTTCCGACGCGAGGTTCGCCTTCTCCGCGGGCGTGAGCTGCTTCGGCGCGGCATCGAGCTGGCCGTAGCGGGCCCGGACTTGGTCCGCGCGGGCGATGAAGTCGGCGGCGATGGGCTGGAAGAGCCCGCTCTGGCCTTCGGCCAGTGAGAAGGCCCTCTGCCAATTTTTGATGACGCCGGCTTCCCGAGCTTCGGCGCCGCCCTCCGGCGATGAGGGCATCGTCACGCGCTCCCTGTCGCCTTCCAAGAACCTTCGCGAGAGGGCGCTGATCTTCCTCCATCTTTCCGCCTGCGCCTCGTCGATGGACCCGCTCACGGCCTCGTCCATTCCCCTGAGGAAGTTCTGTCGGACGCGGTACGCCTCCGTCGGCAGGCCGGAGTCGGGGTCGAAGCCCTCGACGCGCTCGGCGAAGACTTTCGCCAGGGCGGCGCGCACGTCCTTCTCCTGCTTCTCGCTCAGGTCGAGGGCCGGGATGCAGAGAGCCCCGCACATGCCGAGCAGGATGCGCGAGTCGTAGAACGGTTCGTCCGAGATCAACCGCGCCCTCGAGAGCGTCTCCATGAGGGCGCGCTCCAGCTCCGCCATGACCCGCCTCTCTTCCTTCGTCCGCTGGCGGTCCCTACCCGCCACGCTGAGCTCGTAGATGAGGTCGAGCCGTTCCGCAAAGAGGGCCGAGAGCTTGCTCCAGTCGAGCGCGAGGTCGTCCTGGCCGCCCCCGACCGTTTCGCCCGACTCGCCGGCGGCAGAAGCGGGCGCGTCCGCCGCCGCGCTCGATCGCAGGGCGGCGTGAGCCTCCGCTTCGAGGCGGGCGCGAAGCGCCCGAAGCTCCTCCGAGAGCTGACCGATGAGCGCGCGAAGCTCCTCTCCCGCACGCCGCGATGCCGCCGCAGAGGCCTTCTCCGCCGCCGCGACGGTTTCCATCTCGACCCGGCCCTGCCTCCGGCCCGTCGAGTACGCGCCGCCGGCGACCACGAGGCATCCAAGCACCACCGCCGCCGCCGCCAGGACTTTCTTCGTCATGATCAATCCTCCAAGAGATACCGGTAGGGATGCCGCCGCCGAAGCGCTCCCTGCTGCCGCCGGCAAGGCCGACAGCGAGGCCGAGAGCCCCGCGGGGACTTCAATGGGAGCGGTTGCGCGCATCGCCCCTTCGAGCGCCGGCGCCGTCACGACGCAGCCAAGGCCGGCGAGCGCCCCGCGCAGCCGTTCCAGGGCCTTGCCGAGCCGCGATTGCACGGTCGTCCTCGGCACCGACAGCGCGGCCCCCATCTCGCCGTGCGAGAGGCCGTTGTAGTAGTGGAGCACGATCAGCTCCCGGTCCTTCGGCGGCAGGCACCCGAGCGCGTCGTGGACGCGCCGCTTCAAGTCATCGTCCTCCACGGAAGCTCCTTCTTGCGGCGCCCCTTCCGGCCGCGAGGCGGCGCGCTCTCGCCGTCCTCGCGCGGCCTCGCCGCGGTGAAAGTTGCGGATTCTGTTCAGCGCCACCTGCATCAGCCACGGCTTGAGCGGCCGCGCCGGGTCGTACCGCCGCCACCGGCTCACGACGGCGAGGAAGACGTCCTGCGTGGCATCGGCCGCATCGGCCTCGTTTCCGAGCATGCGGTAGGCGAGGTTGTAGATCGGGCCCTGCCACTCGGCGATCGTCCGATCAAGCGTCGTCTGGTTGTCCTGGTTCACCGAAGCGTTTTGCACGGAGGGGACCTCTTCGCTCTATCTAGTACACCGCCGGCGGTCGACCTGCCGAAGCGTCATGCTCGGAAAACGGCGGGACGGCGAAGATGAAGACGAAGTCTCGTCGAGGCCGGTGTCGGGATCAAGGTTTGGAATTCGACGCCGCTTCCGTCTGCTCGTCACCTTTCCGTCCCCAAGCTGGACGCGCGGAGCGGCGTCGCGTACGGTCCTGGGCATGGACAGGCCCTGCGCCCCCGCCGCTGGAGAGCGTTCCCTTCCTCGCCGCTGGTGGCTCGAGGTCCAGCTCGCCCTTCTTCTCCTCCTCCTCGCCGGCGTCTATTTCACGCGGATCGGGGCGTTGACCATCCGTGGGGAGGAGTCGAGGCGGGCGGTCGTGGCCCGCGAGATGCTCGATTCGAGCGACTGGGTGGTCCCGCGGGAGCAGGGCGAAATCTTCCCGGACCGTCCTCCTCTGGGGAACTGGGCCATCGCACTCTCCATGCTCGCGCTTGACGACCGCGGGCTCTTCGCGGTGCGGCTGCCGTCCGTGATGGCGACGCTCCTGACGGCGGTCCTCATCTACGGCTACTCGCGGAGGTTCCTCTCTCCGCTCGGGGCCCTCGCCGCGGGTTCGGCCTACGCCACGTTCGGCCAGGTACTCGAGCTGGGCGGCCTCGCGGAAACCGAGGCGACGTTCACTTACCTCGTCGCGGCTTCGCTCCTCGCGTGGCACTGGGGCTACACGTGCGGCTGGCCCCGATGGCGGACCTGGTGCGCGGGCTACGTCTTCGCGGCGCTGGCCGCCCTGGCGAAGGGGCCGCAGGCGCCGGTCTATTTCTCCGGGGCGTGCATCCTCCATCTCATCCTGCGGCGCGACTGGCCTTTCCTCCTCTCGTGGGCGCACGCGGCGGGGCTGGCGGCGGGAGCGGCGGTCGTCGCCGCATGGCAGATCCCCTACTCGCTCGCGGTCCCGTGGCCGCTCGTCGTCCAGACGTGGGGATACCAGGCCTCGAATCGATTCGACTATTCGGACGCGCTGTACGTCGCACGGCATATGGCATCATTTCCCTTCAAGGTCGCGGTTTGCCTCATGCCCTGGTCGGTGCTCCTCACCGCCTTTGGGTTCAGGCAGTTCCGGCGGACGCTCGGAGACGCCCGGCCGTACGTCGAGTTTCTGCTCGTTTCGATCGGGTTCGCCTTTGCTTCCTGCTGGCTCGCCCCTCACGCTCGCACGCGGTATCTCATGCCGCTCTACCCCTGCTTCGCCCCTCTCATCGGCCTCGTTGTGGAGCGGGCGGTCGCCGCGGTGCGCGGCTCTCCCGTCTGGACGCTCTGGAGGTGGTACCTCCACGCGCTCGCCGCGCTGATGGTCCTCGCAGCGCTCGCTGCGCCGCTTCTGAGTTGGCCGGGATTGACGGCCCTGAACGAGCCGATCCAGACCGTGTGGTTCGGCCTCTCTTATTCCCTGGCAAGCGCGCTCCTTGCAGCAGCCGCTTTCTGGGCGACTCGGGCGCCGGCGAGCCGCTCTGCGGTCGGAGTCCTGGCGGTCGCGGCCTTCCTCGGTTTCACCTGGACCGGCGCGATCGTGAACTGGAAGGCGAGCACCAGCGAAGACGCCGCCGCCGCGGTGGCCCGATTCAAGGAGCGGCTACCGGCCGGCGTCCGTCTCGCGAGCCTGGGACTTTCGCACCATCTCTTCACGTACTACTACGGAGAAACGATCCCGGTCATGCCGTGGCCGGAGAGCCTCGCGGCGGTCCCCGACTCGCTGACGTACTTTTGCTTCGATCCGAACCGACAGAAGGGGCTCTCGCTCCCATTCCCGTGGGAGCAGGTCGGTGTCTTCTCCTGCGACCGCAACCGCCAGCGGGAGCCGATCCAGAGAGTCATCGTCGGCCGGCGGGTCGCGACCGGATCGGCAGGAATGCAGCCGGTCCCGCCGCCTCCGGGGAGCCGGGATTGAAGATCCGACTCCTCGAGCCCCGGGACCTCCCCCGCGCCGATGAACTGCGCGCGCTGGCGGGCTGGAACCAGACTTTGGCCGATTGGGAGCGATCGCGGTCGATCGAGCCGGAGGGATGCTTCGCCGCCGAATGGAACGGGACCGTCACGGGCACCGCCACCGTCACCTGCTACGGGCGCGAGATGGCCTGGATTGGGATGGTCCTCGTCCATCCCGACTACCGCCGCCGCGGCATCGGCACCGCGCTCCTCAAGCACGCGATCGACTGCCTCCGCGCCCGCGGGATCGCGCCCATCAAGCTCGACGCCACGCCCGAGGGCCAGCCGGTCTACGAAGCCCTCGGCTTTCGGCCCGAATGGACGATCCAGCGGTGGGAGATCCCGTGGCTTGCGGCGCCGATCGCGAGCACGGACTCGACGGCGCATCGCCTGGTGTCCATCGAGGCCGCTGCGCTCCTCACCGCGGACCGCACGGCATTCGGCGCCGACCGATCGCGGCTCCTCGGCAAGCTCCTCGAAGCGAGCGAGGTCAGCCTGTGGCTTGAAACCGAGCGGAAAGAAGCGCGAAGCGCGCCCGCCGCCTACGGAATGCTCCGGCCCGGTTCGAAAGCCGACTACCTCGGTCCTGCGGTCGCCATCGACGCCGAGAGCGGCCTCCGGCTCATCGAAGCGCTCCTCCAGGAGGCGGCGCAAACAAAGGCCAACCCACGCCCCGTCTTCTGGGACATCCCCGACCCGAACCGGCCGGCCGTCGACCTCGCGCGCCGCCTGGGCTTTCGCCCGCAGCGCGTACTGACGAGGATGTTCCTCGGCGAGAACGCGCAGCCCGGCCGCCCCGAGATGCAGTTCGCCATCGCCGACCCGAGCACGGGGTAGGCGATCCTTCCCGGACCTTAACGACCTTCGGCGGCTTTGTAGTATTCCTCGCACCGGCTCCACAATTCCGCGTGCAGCTTCTGAAGATCCGGTGGAACTGGTCGGTCGTCGACCAACCACTCTCGATCGACACTGGCGACTGGAAGCCTGATGCAAGACAGCGCCTGGTCCCTCGTGAGGATCCCCGGAACGGATCCGCTAGGCGATCAGGGAACGGAAATCAGGCAAATTCTCGTAGGCCATGGCGAGCGCACCCGTCCTCCACCTGAGGCCCATCAGCCGGCAACACCGGCGCCCGGGAAAGCAGAGGGAGTAGCGAGTGTCGTAAACGAATTCCCAAATATGACGGTGGTCCGCAGGGAGAAGGTCCTTCCCTAGCCGGGTCTCTTCGGTACTCTCGGACTTCGTAGTCAGCGGCATCGCACCGGCACGCCAGAAGTGAACGAACGATTGCGAGCGCCACGATGTGGACAGGCAGTCTGGGCATTGATGGAAGGTTTCCGCTTGATAGGCCGTGACCAGCGCCGCGAGCATCGCGAGGACACCGACGATCGCAGCGGGCTGAAGCACAGTCCGTCTCATCGTCGACTTCCCTGACCGGATGACGCGCTGTCCGCGCAGGTCGTTGCAGTCCGCAAGAAGTGATTCGCAACGAACTCAGCCTTCAGGAGCAAACTCCCTCTGTGTCCTCTGTGGTTCATATCTACTTCCGTCCCCGAAGGCATACGGCGAAAGCCCCCGCTTGCGGGGGGCCGGCCTCTCCTGGTTAGATGCTCAAGATGCGCCTTACGAGAGCCGCTCCATCGCTCCTCCTCGCCTTTGCCGCAGCAGTCGCGGCCCGCGGCGCCGAGCCGGACCTCTTCCAGGCCGATGTGAGGCCTCTCGTCGAGCAGTTCTGCTTTCCCTGTCACTCCGGGCCCGAGGCCAAGGGCGGCATCGACCTCGAGCCCTTCCGCGACGAGGCATCGATCCAGCTCGGCGCTCCCCGCTGGATCCACGTCCTCGGCGAGGTGAGCGAGCGGCACATGCCTCCGAAGGGGAAACCGCAGCCCTCGCAGCCCGAGCGCGAGAAGATCATCGACGGCCTGAAGGCGATCCTCGGGCGGATCGACGAGTCGCGGCTGCCGAAGGATCCCGGGCGGGTGATCCTCCGGCGGCTCAGCCGAGAGGAGTACAACCTCACCCTGCGCGACCTCCTCGGCGTGACGAGCCGGCCCGCGGACCGCTTCCCGCCCGATGGCGGTGGCGGCGGCGGGTTCGACAACAACGCCGACACGCTCTTCGTGCCGCCGGTCCTCGTCGAGCGGCTCATCGACGCGGCAGCGATCGCCCTGAAGGAGGCCCCGGCCGAGCGGATCTTCTCGGCGAGCCCCGGGCCCGACCTCGCGCCGCGCGAGGCGGCTCGGAAGATCCTGGAGGATTTCGTGCCGCGCGCCTGGCGCCGACCGGTCTCGCGGGAGGAGATCGAACGCTGGCTCGGACTCTTCGATGAGGCCTCGGCGGCGGAAGACTTCGATGGCGCCGTCCGAACGACCCTCCAGGGCGTTCTCGTCTCGCCGAGCTTCCTCTTTCGCGTCGAGGCGCCGTGCCCTGAATCCGAGCCTTGCCCGACCGGCGACTTCGAGCTGGCCTCGCGCCTCTCGTACTTCATCTGGTCCTCGATGCCCGACGAAGAGCTTCTCGACCTGGCACGCGAAGGGAAACTGAGCCATCCCGACGTCCTCCCCTCTCAAGTCCGCCGGATGGTGCGCGATCCGCGCTCGCGATCCCTTTCGGAGAGCTTCGCATCGCAGTGGCTCGGGATCGGCGTCCTGCGTTCGGGCGGCGGCCCGGATCCGCGGCGCTTCCCCGAGTTCACGCCGTCTCTCCGCGATGCGATGCTCGCCGAGCCGGTCGAGTTCTTCGACCACGTCTTGCGGGAGGATCGAAGCCTCCTCGACCTCCTCGACGGCTCGTACACGTTCGTCAACGAGGAGCTGGCGCGCCACTACGAGCTGCCGCCCGTCGAGGGCAAGGAGCTGCGCCGCGTCGACCTCCCGGACCGCCGCCGCGGCGGCGTCCTCGGCATGGGGGCGGTGCTGACCTTGACCTCGTATCCCCTCCGCACGAGTCCGGTCCTGCGCGGCAAGTGGGTGCTCGAGGAGATTCTCGGCACGCCGCCGCCTCCGCCGCCGCCGATGGTCGGCGTCCTCCCGCAGGACGACGCTCCGCGGGACGGGCTCACGTTCCGAAAACGCCTCGAAGCCCACCGCTCGAAGCCCCAGTGCGCCTCCTGCCACGCGCGGCTCGACCCTCCCGGCTTCGGTCTCGAGAACTTCGATCCGATCGGGCGATGGCGGACGGCGATCCGCGACCAGCCCGTCGACTCGAGCGGAGTTCTTCCCACGGGCGAGACGTTCGAAGGGCCGATCGAGCTGAAGAAGCTTCTCATCGCGCGAAAGGATGACTTCACGCGCAACCTGGCCGAGAAGATGCTCGCCTACGCGCTCGGGAGGGGACTCGAGTACTACGACCAGGCCGCGGTGCGCCGCATCGTGCGCGGCGTTGCGGCGGCCGAATATCGCGCGGGGGCCTTGATCGAAGAGATCGTCAAGAGCTATCCTTTCCGCCACAAACGGGGCCGAGCCCCCGATGAGAGACAGGAGACCCAACCGTGATCGACTCGCGGCAGCCCATCTCGCGGCGCACCGTCCTGCGCGGGGCGGGGGTCGTCCTCGGCCTTCCGTTCCTCGATGCGATGCTTCCCTGGCGCCCGCTCCTGTCCCGCGGCGTGCGCGCCGCTCCTCCCGCGCGGCCTCCGGTGCGAATGGCGTTCCTCTACATGCCGAACGGAGTGAACCCGCACACCTGGACGCCGCAGGGCTTCGGGAGCGACTTCCCGCTTTCGCCGGCGCTCGAACCCCTCGCTCCCGTGCGCGGCGACGTCCTGGTCCTGACCGACCTCATGAACGCCGCCACGGACACCGGCGATGGCCACTACTTCAAGTCCGCGGCGTTCCTCACTGGCACGACGATCGCCCGCAGCACGGGGAGCGCCCTCTCAAGCGGCGGCGTCTCGATCGACCAGCTCGCGGCCCAGAGAGTAGGCCACTTCACGCGCGTCCCGTCGCTCGAACTCGGCATCGAGCCCGTGCGGACCGGCGTCGACGTCAATGTCGGCATCACCCAGCTCTACGGAGGCCACATCTCCTGGAGCACCCCCACGACGCCGATCGCCAAGGAGATCGACCCTCGGCTCGCGTTCGAGCGGCTCTTCTCGACCGGCACCGGCGCGGCCGCAACCGCTTCCTCCGGCCAGCGGAGCGTCGTGGACCGCGTCCTCGACGACGCGCAGTCGCTCAAGGGGCGCCTCGGCAAGGCGGACCGGCGGAAGCTCGAAGAGTACCTCGACTCCGTGCGGTCGGTCGAGCAGCGGATCGAGTTCGATGCCCGCCGCCGCGAGGCCGAGGTCCGCTCCGACCCGCTCGCCCGGGAGGCGATCGAGCGCCTCGGCGCGCGCATCAAGAGCTGGTACGAGGACCCCACGCGCCTGCGCGAGCGGCGCGGCGAGCACACCGAGCACGTCAAGCTCATGCTGGACATCCTCGCGCTCTCCTTCTGGACCGACACGACGCGCGTCGGCACGTTCATGTTCGGGAACGCGGTGAGCGGCCGGAATTTCTCCTTCCTCGAAGGCGTCAAGGGCGGCCACCATCAAACCTCCCACCACGAGAACGACCCGGCGAAGCTCAAGGAGTACACGCTCATCAACGCGTGGCACGTGAAGCAGTACGCCTACCTCGTGGACCGGCTCCGCTCGATCCGCGAGGGCGATGGGACGCTCCTCGACAACTGCATGATCCTCTTCGGCGCGGGCCTGCGCGACGGGAACAGCCACAACCCGCACAACCTCCCGATCCTCCTCGCGGGCCGCGGCGGCGGCACGATCGCGACCGGGCGCCACGTCCGCTACGAGAAGGACACGCCGCTCTGCAACCTCTACGTCGGCATGCTGCGGAGGATGGGAGCCGCCACGAACCGCTTCGGCGACTCCACGCGAGAGCTGCCGGGCCTGGACGACGCGGGCTTTGCGGGCAAGAGGGCGCTGCGCGTCTAGCCTCTCTTCCGATCACCTCTCCACTTCCTCCCACGCCCCGCCGAAGGAGAGAATGACGATGCCGGCGAGCGAGGCTACGGCCGCGAAAACGAACACGCCCTGAAGTCCCCACCCCGACCGATGGGCGATCGTGCCGGCGGCGACGTGGCCGACGATCTGCCCGATCCCAGGTCCCGCGAGCGTGAGGATCGTCTGCGCCGTGGCGCGCACGGGCCGCTCCGCGAGGGCGTTCACGGTGAGGCTCGCCGCCGTCAGGTAATAGACGACGCTCATTCCGGCGAAGACATAGCTCGCAAGGAGCACCCAGCCCGGCGCGTTCCCGGCGAAGAGCGCGTGGCGGAAGAGAAGGGAGAGGCCGCCGATGATGAGCGTGCCGCGGTAGCCGAACCGGCGCACGGCCCACGCGAGCGTGAGCAGGAGGGGAACCTCGCAGACCACTCCGAGCGACTGGACGGGCGCGAGCCACTCGCGCGCGAAGCCCGCCTGCTCGATGAAGGGAGGCGAGTAGTAAAAGAGGATCGCGAATGCGGCCTGGAGGAGGACGACGGCGACAAGGACGCGAAGGAACCCGCGGCGCGCGAGGAGCCGCCGGAGCGCGGGCCCATAGGCGAGGTCGTCGGTCGCGCTGTCCCGGCTCGATGCGTGGCCGCCGCGCGCGGCCGGCGGAGTCCGCGGCAGGAAGAGCGCCAAGAGGGCGAGGGCGACTTCGATCCCGGCGGCGACGTCGAACGTGAAGCCGAAGTCGATGCGGTCCGTCAAGGCGGCCGACACGTCGCCGCGCCCGGCGATCCAGAGCGAGATAGGAAGCGAAGGCAGGATCCAGCCGATTGAGCCCCAGAGCCGCAGCCGCGAGAACTGGCGGTCCGGGGACGAGAAGTGGTGGTAGGCAAGGGCGCTCAGGAGCGGAGTCGTCGGCGGATAGAGCGCGAAGAGGATGGCGTTCCAGGAGAGGAATCCCAGCAGCGACTGCTGGCGGCCGAGCGCGGCGAGGGCCGCCGCACCGCCGAAGTGGAGGAGTACGAGCAGGCGGTCCACCGCGACCCAGCGGTCCGCCACCCACCCCCAGAGGAAGGGCACGATCGCGCTCATCGTCGCCGAGAGCACGTTGACCCAGCCGATCTCCTCGTAACTGAGCCCGCGGTCCCGCAGAAAGAGGGTCACGAACGGCAGGAAGGCCCCGCCGACGGCGAACTGGACGGCCATCGCGACGCGGAACAGCCAGGGAACGGGGGCGGCGGACAAGGGAGCGAAGATCTTCAGCGACGCAGGGGCTTCTGGAAAGAGAAATGCCCTACCCCCCTGCGCACGGCGGATAGCTCTGGCAACTGAAGATCTCCTTCTCCCCGGCGCCGCATTCGTCGGGCCCGGGCGTGGGAGGCGCTGGACCGGCTTGGAAGAGGTAGTCGAGGACGTAGACGGCGTCGGTCAACTCGTGCGCGCCGTTGGCGTCTGAGTCCACGGCCTCGAGACATCCGGGATCCGGGTCGCCGAGGAAGAGCCAGTAGAGAGTCCCCACCGCGTCCGAGAGGTCGACCGCCGCGTCGCCGTTCGCGTCGCCGCGGCGGAAAAATGGCACTGGCTTGCTGCTCGGCGACGCGATGAGATGGAGCGAGAAGACGTGGAGAGGGCCCGCGGGATTCCGGTGGAGGAGCTGGACGTCGAGATCGGGGAAGACGACAGGCGGGGGGCCGGCGTCGGCGCCGAGCTGGACATCGCTGAAGTCGTTCACCTGGACCGCCAGCTCCATCCTCTGAAGGAGCGCGACCTCTCCACCCTGGCGATAGATCCCCCGCCCGGTGACCTTGTAGGGGAAGTTCGGATTGGTGCTCGAGATCCGGACCTCGTCGACACGGTACGTGACGACCGGGTTCGGGCCGCCGTCGATCTCTCCCATGAGGAAGGATCCCGAGACGGGCACCGGAATAGTCGGCCGGCCGCAGATCTCGCAGTCGTCGATGAAGATGCTGCCGTCTTTCAGCTCGTAGCGGACCATCTCGGCCTGCGGCGCGGCGGCGATGTGGATCGTGTACTTGTGGAAGGGATCCCGCGTGCCGTCCTCCGTCGCCTCGATCTCGAAGGCGGTCCAGTCGTTCCCCGATGGCACCGTGTCGCTCTGGAGCTTGATTGGGCTCTGGCCGTTGATGGCAAGGTCGAGCGTGATCTCATGGTACAAATCCGGGCCCACCACGGTGGCGTAGATGCCGCCCCCTTCGATCACGTATTCGCGCGCCGGATCGGCGGCCTCGAGGTTCGACAGCTCGAACCACTCCCTCACATCGCCGATGGCGGTCCGCTCGAGCACGAAGGTGCCCTGGAGCGGCCGCAGGATCGGCGCTCGATCGCAGGGAACGCACTCATCGAGTATGAAACTCCCCTCCCGCAGGTCGTAGACGCGGGGGCCGTCGAAGGCCGCGAGGGACGCCGGAATGGAGAGCGCGGAGAAGAGAAGGCCGAAGTGCTGCGCGTGTGTCTTGAAGAGCATCGGTTTCCTCCCGAAAGAGGTTCAAAGGCTGCTCACCCGTGGAGCATTCTATTCAGTCGCGGCGCCGAGGGCAATTCCGGGGGCGGATGGGACTTGCCGATCACCGCCGCGGGACGAGCAGCTCGGGATCGTCGATCCACATCGCGAAGTACGGACGCCCGCCGGCTCGTTTCTTCAGGTAGAGGAGGAACGGGCGGTCGAAGATGTAGTACGTCGCGGCTGAGCCAAGACTCATATTGGCCTGGGACTCCAGGACGGCGCCGCTGTGGTCGAGCCGAAAGAGAATCGTCTGGGAGCCCCATCGATCCAGAGTGTCTCGAATCCCTCGTTGAGAAACGTCTTGTCCCGTCCTTCGAGCTCACTGAAGCGATGCTGGAGTTTGAATTCTAGATTCGGTACGAGGAAAACGTCGTAAGGACCCAGAGTCAGGAAGTCTACGCGCCACGGCTTCGGGCCGGCGATCCTCCCCTCGGCCGCTTCTATGGTTCGTTCGAGCGTCTCCTCCTGCGGGATGCAGGCCAGGACGAGTTGAATGGGATCGGAGCCCTTGGAGGGATCGATGATGAACTCTTCTGGACCTCGCTCGCGGTCGCCCTGTTGGTATAGAACAGCCATCTGATCGCGCAGGTCAAACTGGGTACCTGCATCGACTCGACGGAGGCCGAAGGACTTGACCGCCGTCTTCTTACCCGTGGAGTCGGTGAAGTGGAGCGGCTCGAGGTTGTCGAAGAACGTATCCTTGAACTTCAGTCGAACCTGGAGGTAGGCGTAAGCGACAGCGAGCGCTTCGGAGGTCACGCCGAGGTCGGGAGGGCTCGCCGCGGGGAACTTCGCAGCCATTTCCTTCCGGATCCAGTCGGCAGTCCCGTCGCGCATCCACCCCGCGGCCGCGTAGAAGGTTCCCTCGGGGAGGTTTGCCTCGGAGAAGGAAGCTGAGTTCAGCCGCTTCGACAGCTCCTCGGCTCCGCGCACGATCGGCGGCTCGCGGAGGGCGTTCCTCGCGAGGCGGCTCCAGGCCAGCTGAAACGTCGCGCACCAGACGGCCGACTTGCCCGCTTCGACGGGGGTATCGAGGGTCGGGACGACCATCGTGGCCTTGGGCTCGATAGGTTTGACGTCCCCGAAGTCCAACGGAGCGGACCGCTCCCGGTCGCAGCCCGCGGCGAGGAAGAAGCCCGTTGCCAGGACGAGAACGCCGCTTCTCGACGCGCGAGACATGGGTCACTTCCGCTGGCGCCGTTGTAGTAAGATTCCACCGCATACCCATAGCGCTACTTGCCCAGCTTGCATCGGGAGGCAACGTGATGATCGGCCGCCACTACATCGAGGACGTGCTCCTTCAGCTCAAGAAGTACAAGGACCTCGGCGAGCGATCGATGGCCCAGGTCACCGACGAGCAGTTCTTCGAAAAGCTCGATCCCGAGGCGAACTCGATCGCCCTCATCGTCAAGCACCTGGCGGGGAACATGCGCTCGCGCTGGCGGGATTTCCTCACGAAGGACGGCGAGAAGCCGGACCGCAACCGCGACGCCGAGTTCGAGGTCGAGCCCGGCGACAGCCGCCGGAGCCTCATGGCCCGATGGGAGGAAGGCTGGGCTCTCACTCTGGACGCGATCGGCGGGCTCGAATCGGGCGACCTCATGAAGACCGTCAAGATCCGCGGCGAGCCGCACACGGTCCTCGAGGCCATCAACCGCCAGGTCTCGCACTACGCCTCCCACATCGGCCAGATCACGCTCCTCGCCAAGCACGCCGCGGGCGCGGCGTGGAAGAGCCTCAGCATCCCGCGAGGCCGGTCGCGGGACTTCGAAGTCTCGAAGGTAGGGAGGACCTACAGGGCGGGGGGGGATACGAATCCCTGAGAAAGGCGGTTCACGTACAGGGGATCGCCGCTACCAGTTCCAGGCCCTCCGCACAGCAACGGCCTGGCGCGACCTCCCGATGGGGCCCTCCGGGATACTCTCGGAATTCCGATGTCTCCAGAATCCCCCCGCCAGCGGTTCTCTCTTTAGGTCGGTCCGGTTTCAAAAGGAGAGCTGCCGATGAAGCCCACTTCCGCCGCCGTTCGCGCCGTCGTCTTTCTGGGGGTCCTGAAGCTTGCCGCGGGAGCGAGGGCCCAGTCGGACCTGTCGCTCACAGGGTCGATCCAGGTCACCCTCACGCCGGCGGCTGCCGCCGCGGCCGGTGCCGCGTGGAGCGTCGCCGGCCGTCAACCGAGAGCCTCCGGAGCGACCGAGACCGGGCTTCCACCGGGGCGGGCGGCGGTCCAGTTCGAGAGGATCCCCGGCTGGCGCGAGCCGGCCGCGCAGGAGGTCGTCATCGTCGGGGGAAAGCTGCAGGCGGCCGCGGGCGAGCACACGCCGCTCGCGGAGTACTACTTCCTCGCGATTCCCGACCAGACGGCGCGCCACGGCGAGACCCTGAGGTTCCTCGTCCGCTCCTCCGATCCGGACGATCCCACGAGCCCTCCGAACGGAGCTGGCCTGGCGATGAAGGTCTCCCCTCAGCCCGCCGGCGCGGTGCACTTCGACTCCGCCGGGAGAGAGCTGAGCTACACTCCCGACTTGGCGGACCGCACGGACTTTCTCGTGATCTTCACCGTTTCGACCGCCGCGGGTCCGCGCGAGGGGACCGTGCTCGTCAGCCCCCTGCCGGCCCTCCCGCCGGAAGACAGCGCGATCCGCTTCCAGAACGACCTTGTGGTCCCCGACTCGAACGACTACGTACGCGTACGCCAGGAGGTGAGCGAGACGGAAGAGATCTTCAACCAGCGAAAACAGAAAACTCGCAAAGCGAGCATCTCGGGCGCCTGGCTCGTCTTCGAGGACCAATCGCTCCAGATGCCGCTCTACGACGACCTGAACGGCGACGTCGACATCAAGGAGCTGACCCTCTACGCGGACCGCATCACGATCAAGAGCCCCCTCCACCTCCCCGAGACGACCGTCAGGATCTTCGCCCGCGAGCTGCGCTTCGAAGGCGCTGGCCGGCTCGACGTGACGCAGACCACGGCCCCGTTCCCGGTCCACGCCGGCCTCGACGGCGTGAAGGGACCCGACATCACCGTGTACGTGGAGCGGTTCCATTCCGATCCGACCGCGATCAAGCGGTTCATCTCGCGCGGCATGAACGGCCTCGAGCCCGTCGGAGGACGCGATGGCGGCACCGGCCTGCGTCCGGGCACCGAAACGTGCGGCACGTCGCAAGGCAAGACGATCGTCTACGAAGCCTGCAACAACACCGAGCTGGGTGAGCTCGAGGTCTTCTGCGGCCAGCCGATCGTCTACGGCGAGGACGCTGTTCCCTTTTCGAAGCCCGGAGAGGGCGGAGACGGCGGCTCGATCTTCTCCACCTTGAACCTCGCGCCGTACGCGGACCTCCCACCGGGGAACGCCGGCCCGCAGGGACGCACCACGATCGGCGGAACTCCAACCAACATCGTGAGCAAGAGATGGGGCGGCCCTCCGAACAACCCGTGCAGCTCGTTCGCGATATCAAACGTCACAGGCCTCAAGGGAAAAAACGCGTCGTCGCCTCCTGCGCTCAGACCGACCGGCAGCCCCGGAAGGATCGTGCTCGCCCCCGATCCCGGCGTCTGGCTCCATCCAATCTCGGTGCAGAGCTTCCTCTTCTACGTGAAGGACCTCTACCTCGCCAACGACCCGGATCTCGTGCGAAAGAGCCTCGAAGATTACGAAGTCCGGATCCGCCTCCTGAAGGCGAATTTGCCGGACGGCGACGAGAAGAGCCTCTTCGGCCACCTTTCGAGCGAGATCGCCGCGCTCCTCGGCCGCATCGCGAACAGCCTCGACTACTTCGGCAGCCCGCTCACCTGGGTCCCGATGCTCTCCTTCGAGGCGAATCTCGCCGCCTTCACGCAGGAGGTCGACCGCGCAATCCCCGTCCTCTACTTCGCGTACTGGATCGAGGCCGCTGCCAACCGGGCCAAGAGCACGCGCAACGCGATCGTCGCGGGCAAGTTAAAGCTCGGAGAGGAGATCGACGCGGCCCTCGATGCCTACGAGGAGGCGCAGGAGGAGATCCCGCTCCTCCTCGTCGAGTCGGCCGAGCTGGAGGAGAAGCTGGCCGCCGTCATCGGGAAGCTCGCTCAGCTCGAGGCGGAGCTTTTGCGCCGCGCGCAGGAAAACGTCAAGGAGCGCCACAAGGTGCCCTTCTGGCGGAAGGCGCTCGGCGCGCTCGGCGCGATCACGAAGGTGATCCCGTGGGGACAGCCGGCCCTCGGCTTTGTCGGCGTGGGTCTCGGCGTCATCTCCAATACCGATTCCGATCATCCGCTCGCAGGACTCGGCCAGGTGCCGGACCTGTTGAAGGCCGTGCGAGAGACGAACTACACTTCCTGCCTCGAGGGGAAAGCAAAACAAACCAAAGAAGAGAAGGCGGCCGGGAAGAAAGCGGACCGCCTCACCCGAGTCGGGCGCCTCCAGGCCTGCGCGCAGCTTGCCCTCCCGGCGATCAAGAGCCTCGCCGACATCTTCAAGGCCACGGCGATCAAGGATGAGGAGGTCAAGGCGGAGCTGGAGAAGATCCGCGCCTCCGACCCCGTGTTCCGGGCCCTCACCGAGGAGCTGAAGGTCCTCACGGCCCAGAAGCAAGTCCTCGTGGAGCGCATCGCCGCCACGGTGCAGGTCATCTCGAGCACCGGAGGGATCGTCGCAGAGAAGCTCCTGGCGATCCAGAGGCTCGACCAGAACCTGACCGGCGTCCTCGAGGTGCTCGACCACCAAGCGCTTCTCTACGTCTCGAACCTCGGGCGCGAGACGCGGGACCGCCTCCTCAAGTACCAGTACTTCATGGCGAAGGCGTATCAGTATCGGGTCCTCAGGCCGTACACGGGGAGCTTCAAGCTCGCCGAGCTGTTCGACGAGCTGAAACGCCTGACCGATTTCGACAACTCGACTCACGACCTATCGGCCAATGACTTCGAGACGCTCAAAGCGATCTATATCGGCGAGCTGAGCCGCATCAAGGAGGAGATCGTGACCGACCTCAACACGAACGCGCCGGCGCGGTCGTCCCCCGTGAGCTTCCGCCTCTCGAAGGAGGAGCTGAGCGAGCTGAATACGACCGGAAAGCTCACGATCGACCTCGGCCGTCGAAACCTCTTCGGCGCCGGCGAGCAGAACCTGCGCATCGTCTCACTCGCGACGAAACGGCCCGTGTTCAAGGTGAACGGCCAGGTGACCGGCACCGCCACCCTGCGGCTCGAGTTCCAGCACTCGGGGTTCTCCCGCATCCACGAGGACGGCCGCCATTTCCTTTTCACGCACTACCGCACGGAGCGCGTGAACCCGATCACGTGGAGCACTGTGTACAGCGCGCTCACCGGCGAGACCACCGAAACGACCGTCAGCGCCGCCGACGAGTCCCTCCTGCGCGCGCTACTGGGGGGCGAGGGAGCCGACTCGGACCGCGTGCTCCTCTTCTCGCGCCCGGGCGCACTCACGGAGATCCACATCACCAAGGAGGTGACGGCGGACAACGGCGTGACGATCGACGTCGAGGACCTGATCCTCGAGCTGGTCTACGACTTCTCCAAGCGAGGCGCGATCTTCCACGACCTCAGGATCGAGACCAACGACGGTCTCCTGCCGCTCATAACCGCTTCGGAGGCCGACCTCGAAGGGCGCGGCGATGGGCGCGGCAGGTTCACCCGCAGCTTCCAGGGATCGAGGGGGCTGCGCCTGAGGGCTCCGGAGCGTTACGGGGTTTGGAAGTTCGACCGATGGGAAGAGATGGGAGGGGGCGGGTTGGACGGCATCCTGGGAAGGGATCCGGTGCTCGACGTCACCGTCGCAAGCGACGTCGCCCTGCGCGCGGTTTACGTCTCGGATGTCGAGCCGCCTCCGGGCGGCTTCCGGCGTGGCGACGCCAACGGCGATTTGGCCGTCGACATCTCCGATGCGGTCACGACGCTCGGTTACCTCTTCACGGGAGGAGTGGAGCCCCCGTGCCTCGATGCCGCGGACGCGAACGACGACGGCGCGCTGGACATCTCGGACGCCGTGACGAGCCTCGGCTATCTCTTCACGGGCGGTGTCGCTCCGCCGACCCCCGGCCCCGAAGCCTGCGGCCCCGACCCGACCGCGGACCCGCTGGGTGCGTGCGCGGCAGGGGCGTGCGAGTGAGCTTGGCTCGCCACAAGCCCCGCCTGCGGTCCGCCTCGGCACAGGGAGGTGGCGGAGAAAGGGAGGTTCCGTCCTTACACCGAATCAGAAAAGAACGGTGAGCAGCTTCACGGGCACGGTGTTTCCGTGCAGCCGAAGGCCCTGTCGCCCGCGTCCCTCGACCCGGCGCAGGAAGGGTAGGGGGATGGAGGGGCGGCGCCTCCCAGGAATAGGTGTGTGAGAAGAAAAACCGCGGAAGTGATGTTCACCTGTCCCTGACGGCCGGTGTCGGCGGCCGCCAGACACTTCACTCCCGTCCCTCCGAGGAAGAGGTGGCAGAGGATGGCGATGGCGTCCGTGATACCGAGCTCCCCGTCTGCGCAGGCATCCCCTCGGATGAAACGGAACACGGAGCCGTTCCCCAGGACCGTCACGTTCCTCACGTCGGTGTAGGAGGTGTTGAGCCCGTCACTGGCGAATACACGGATGAGGCCGTTCCCGGCCCCCTCTGGAATGGGCGTGGTCTCGACGGTAACCGTGGTCTCAAAGAGATTCACGGCGAGAGGAACGAAGCTCTGGCCGTCGTCGGGGCTTTAGGCCACCTGGTATTCGAGATCCGTGGAGGGCAAATCCGGATCGGAGCCAAGCCAGTCGATCGTGACAGGATCCCCCAGGTTCTCGCCTTCCACGGGCGAGAGGATGGTGACCGCTTGAGGCGTGGAGGACCGCTCCAGGCGGCCGTAATCCACGTTCCCCGCTGCATCGAGGATCCTGAGGAGATTCACTCGACCGTCGAAGGGCACCATGACGGAAAGGAATCCGTGCTCTTCGGAGGTCTCCTCATCATCGAAGCTGTTGTCCCCATACCCCCATCCGGAAGGTTCCGGATGATCCGGAAATCGCGGAAGTCGAGGGGTTCAGCCTCATCTTCAACGAGAGTTTCGACGATCTTCAGGGCTTCGAATTCCGGCTGCAGCTCGGGGTGGAGGTGGAAGACGCCCTCGGCCTCTTTCTCTTCACCCCGGGCAAGGTGATCCACGTACCGCGCCAGGGCCTTCGCGAGGTGAACGTCCTGATCGGCTTCGCCGTCACCGGGAGATTGCCCTTGATTCGGCTCAAACTCGGACATCGGCGTTCCCTTTCCCTTCCCCGCCTCCCCTGTTTAAGCCCACCGTCAGGTGGAGAGTTTAGCTGGATGCGAAGACGAAGATCCACACACGGGATCCCTTGAACTAGAAGAACACTCGGAGCGGTTGCCTAACGCACGATCTGGAGATTCCGGAAAGGCCTTCCACGATACCTTCTTACGGCTGGAGGCCGCGGCCGATTCCGCCGGCGGAATCTCACTCCACCAGCTCGAACCCGAGCCCGTGGCGGTTGAGGATGTGCTTCGGCTCGGCGGGGTCCTTCTCGAGCTTCTTTCGAAGGTTCAGTATGTGGAAGTCGATCGAGCGCTCGGCGCTCTCGGCGAACCGCCCCCAGACGGCGTCGTGGATCTCCTCGCGCGAGACGACGCGGCCGCGGCGGCGGATCAGGAAGAAGAGGACGTCCAGCTCGCGGCGCGAGAGGACGACATCTTTCCCGGCGCGGAGGACTTTGCGGGCGGCCATGTCCACGGTCACGTCGCCGAAAGCGAACGGCCCGTCGGGGCCTCGCGCGCGCCGGAGGAGCGCCTCGACGCGGGCGATCAGCTCCTTGAGGCCGAACGGCTTGGCCAAGTAGTCGTCCGCGCCGGCGCGAAGCCCTTCGACCTTCTCCTCCTCGCGCCCGCGGGCGCTCAGGATGAGCACCGGCAGGTCGGGGAAGCCCTTCCTGAGCCACTTGAGGACGCTCAGCCCGTCGAGCTTCGGCAGCATGAGGTCGAGGATGACGAGGTCGAGCGGCCCATCGGCCAGCTTGTCGCGCGCCTCCTCCCCGTCGGCCGCCTCGACGATCTCGTAGCCGTCGAGCGTGAGCTTCTCGCGCAGGCCGATCCGGATCGCCCGGTCGTCCTCGACGATGAGGACCCTCCCCCGATTCATGGCGACTCCTTGCCGTATCTTGGGAGCACGAGCGTGAACGTGCTTCCGTCGCCGAGCTTGCTCTCGAGCGTGATCTCGCCGCCCAGCTCGCGGGCGAGCTTGCGGGCGATCGCGAGACCCAGGCCTGCCCCGGGAACCGCGTAGTCCTCGAAACGGGCGCGGTAGAACTCCTCGAAGACCCGCTCCTGGTCGGCGCGGGCGACGCCGATGCCGTTGTCGGCGACGGAGATCCTCACCCGCGTTCCGTAGTCCTCGGCCTTGAGGTGGATCCAGGGTTTCTCTTTTCCTCGGTACTTGAGCGCGTTGTCGAGAAGGTTGAGGAGGATCCGCTCGAGAGCCCGAGCGTCGGTGCGCAGGCTGCCGCATCCGGCGGTTTCGAGCGTGAACTCGACGCCGCTCTGCCGGGCGAGGACTGAGAATCCGTCCCCGATCCCCTTGAGGAACGCCTCGAGGTCCACGACCTCGTGCGCTCGGGACTTTCGCGAGCCCGCCGGCCGGCTGAAGTCGAGGACGTTCTGGATGAGCCCCGAGAGGCGGAGGCTCTCGGTCTGGAGCAGCTCCCCGAAGCGGCGCGTCCGGTCCGAGTCGTGCGGAGCCTCGGCGAGCATCTCCGAGAACATCCGGATCGACGTGATCGGCGTCTTCAGCTCGTGGGAGACGTTGGCGAGGAAGCGCGAGCGGAGCCGTTCGAGGGCCCGCTCGCGCGCCAGGACGGCGAGGAAGGCGATGCCGCCGAGGGCGGCCGTGGTCAGAAGGAGGCCCACGAGCCCTCGAAGCAGATTCCGGCGGCGGGAGAGCGCGGACAGGGTCTCGTCGAAGTTCAACTCGTCGATGACGGCCATGGCGACGGGAGCCTGGCCCTCGTCGAGAAAAATTGGCCGGCGGATGGCTCTCGCACCCCATTCGGACGCAACGGTCTTCTCGGGCCTCAAGAGGGCATAGCGGACCGACTCCTTGATCCGCGGCGCGGGAAGCTCGAAATCGACCGCGACGACCGCGTTCATTCCGCCCTTCGAGGGCAGCGCGAAGAGGTTCGTGAAGGGCAGCCCGACGTGAACTCCCGGAGGCTTCAAGAGGCTCTCGCGGTGCTCGTTGAAGTCCGCCTCCAGGTTCTGCCGCTCTCGCACGACGTTCTCCAGCTCCGCCGACCCGGCGCCGTACGTGCGCACGAGGTAAGCGAAGAGCGGCGTCGTCATCTGGGGCCCCCGCCGGATGAGGAGCCGCTCGAACTGCTCGTCCCACGCCTCCGGCGGCGCGTAGCCGTGCTCCTTGATGAGAAGGAGCGACAGGATCTCGATGGGGACCCCATCTTCGACCGCGCCGGCCGGCAGATCCTCAAGAAGGGCCGCGCCGAGGTCTTTCTGGCCGCTCCGGAAGGCTGCGCGGGCCATCCGCAGCCTGAGCCGCGCCCGCAGGGGTTCGGCGCGGATCCGCGGGAGGTAGAAACTGTACGCATCGAGGGCTCGCGCGGGGTCCTTGAAGCCGTACTCGAAGCTCTCGCCTCCCCGAAGGGAGAGTTCGAAGAGTCGCGCTTCGTCGCCGCCGGTGTTCGCGCTCGCCTCCGGTGGAGCATCAGGAAGAAAGCCGAGCCACTCGCCGTCCTTGACGAAGCCCACGACGGGCCGCACGGCGTGCCCCTCGCCCGCGGCCAGAGCTTCGGCGGTCCGCCGGACGGCTTCCTTCGCGAGCAGATGGCTCTCATCGATTGCGGCTTTGACTCGCTGGGCGTATCCATCGGCCTCGGCCTCGAGGGGCTTGAGGGCCGCCGCCACGCCCTCGACGTAGTCCTGGTCGGCCGCGCGCCAGGCGAAGACCGAGAGCGCGAGCGTCGGCAGGAGGACGAAGAGGGCGTGGGCGAGGGCGGCGCGCTTCACGGGTGGGTTACAGCTCTTTCTTCGGCGCGTCGTTGTCGCCGGTGTCTTTCTTCTGGGGCGGAACCGGCGACGGGCGGAGTCCCTTGCCGATCAGCTCCCACTCGTTCTTCTCGTGGAGGGCCTTTCGGACCTCGCGGAGGGCCTCGAGGGCCTTGCCGCGGACCTCGACGTCGGCGTCGTTGAGGAGCGCGGCCAGCGGTTCGATCGCCTCCGGCGACAGGAAGCGTTTCTGGAGTTCGATCGCCCCGAGGCGCATCCAGCGGTCCGGGTTCTTGAGAAGCTCCACGGCGAGCGGAGCGAGATCGCCGCGCGTGGTGCGCTTGAGTTGCTCGATGGCCTGGTTGCTGACGGAATAGTCGGTGTCGGAGAGAGCGCGCCGGAGGAGGTCCGGCGCCCCCGGTCGATCGGTCGAATAGGCCATGACCGCAAACCGGCGGACATGCGGCTGCGGGCTCCGCAGGGCGGCTTGATAGATCTTCTCCTTCTCGGCGTCGGGTTTCGCCTCGATCCAATCCTTCAGCCGAGAGGGCAAGGCTCTTCGCTTCTGGGCCGGGTCGCTGGCTATGTTGACGACATAGTGGAGCCCGAGCGAGACTCCCGCGAAGGTGAAAATGTTGCCGGCGAGCCGATCGGTTTCCCCGAGGAGCTTCTCCCAGTCGAACCAGTCGAACGGCGGTTCGTCGGAATAGAAAAAGGCCTTCAACCGGGCTTCTACGTCGATGGACTCGTCCAACGCGACAGTACGAAGGAAGGCCGCGACGCGTGGGATGTCCTCCTTGGGAAAAGAGGGCTTCATGTCGGAGATCAGATGCACCGCCGACTCGCGGAAGATCTCCTTAGTCTTGGCGGCTTCGAGGGCGCGGGCAAGCTGAGGTGCCACTGCGGCCATGGAATCGCCGGTAAACGATCGGAAGTAGACGTCGTGGAAGCGCGATCCGGCCTCCGAATCGGCCAAGGCCACGATGTGCGGGTAGAGAGCCTTGCGGGCATCGAGGTTGAGTCTTTCCAGAAAGGCTGGGAAGGGCCACGCCGCGGGCTTCGCTGGGGCGCGCTTCGGATTCGCGGTTCGCGAAGTCCGCAGAGTCTTCGTTTGAGGCCGAATAACTTCTTTTGGCTCACCGGCAGGTTCCTGCTGATCTTCTCGGGACGTTCGCTCGTATTCAGCGATGAACGCTTGTGCCAGACGCGGACCGATGTCTTTGCCGGCCTCGAACCGACGGAAGAGGGCGAGCAGGGCGTCCCGGCGAACGAATCGATTGTCCAACCGATCGAGGAGCGCTTCGATTGCCGCGAAGACCCGCTCCGGCGTCTCCTTCGGCGCGTCGGCGAGGATGGAGAGGGCGATGGATTGCACATAGGCGTCCTTGAGGGCCAGGAGCCCCTCCGTTTCCTGGATCAACCGCGGGGATGGAACCCACCCTTCTCCATGCTCAGCGATGGCGTCGAATTGCCGGCCGGGAAGCTTCGGGTCGCGGTTGCGCAGCGCGTCGACAAACTCCGCAATGGCCGCGTCGTTCTCCTTGGCGAAGGCGCGCAGGCTCCCACCCGCTTCGGGGACCGTCGCCACCGCGGCTCGTAAGACCGCCGCCCAGCCCGCGGGAGCTTCCGCGAGCTTCCAGTCCTTCACATACTCGAGGAAGAAGTAGTTATAGACGTGCTGCCTGGTCTTCTGGTGCTCCTCTCCAGGGAGGCTCGCGAGCCGGACAAGGAGGGGATAGTCCCCTCGCTTTTCGATTCCACCGATGTACTCCTTCCACACCGAGTCGTTGGCCTTGGGGCTCACCGCGGCGATCCAGTGCTCCACGTCGAGTCGCGCCGGGTCCTTCCCAAGGACGGCATCAAAATAGTGCCTCTTGAACGTGCAGCCCGGGTCGAGGATGCGGCCGAGGAGGACATCGACGGCGCTCTGGTCCTCCTTGAGAACGCGTTCGAGGAGTTCGGCCCGCATGAAACTGGATGAGATCTTCTCCATGCTCGCGAGCTTTTCCGCCAGGCCGGAGCGATCCCCGGCAGCAAGGAGGAGCGCGTCGCGGTAAGGCGTTATGCCTTCGGCGGGCGGAAGGCGCTCGAGTTCCACCCGCAGCCTCGCGCGTTCAGCCTCATCCATCGTGAGGACCATCCCCTGTAGAGAGTGAAGGTCGTCGGCGAGGAACTGGCCGCCTCTCGGCGGCTGGCGAGGGTCGAGGACGACCGGGAGCTTCTCGAACCTCCCCAACCGGACGAGGATCAGCGCGAGCTGCTGGCGATGGGTCGGGCTGCGCGTGCTCTCGAGGACCTTCTCGATGACCGGGATCCCGATCGTGCCGAGGGCGAGAAGCTGGCGCCACGCGCGGTTGCCGGCATCGGAGGGGCGCTCCGTGAGGTCCATGGCCAGGTCGAACACCCGCGCCTGGATCTCCGGGCTCTTCTCCAGCTCCTTGAGCCAGTCGAAGTCGGGGCTTTCGGGCTTGCCGCTCGTCAGCTCGCGCAGGAAGCTGCGCGCCTGGCGGATGACGTCGCGCTGCTTCTCGTGGGTCTTGACCAGCTCGTCGAGGACCTTCCTGGCCGAATCGATCTCGCCGAGCTTGCGGTGGCATCGGGCGAGGTAGAGGAGGGCGAGGGCGCGCGTCGACTCGGCCGCCTTCTCATCGCCCTGGATCGCCTGGTAGATCGTCTTCGCCTTCTCGACGTCGCCCGTCGAGACCTCGAGGAGCTGCGCGCGCAGGAGCCGGTCCTCGGGGCCGTCGTCCTTCCCGCCCGGTTCCTGAGCCGGAGCCAGCCCCGCAAAGATGCCAGCCCAGAGGAATTCCGCGCAGAGGATACTCGCCACGACGATCGTCAGTCTCGAACCGCGTTCCATGTTCCACCTCCGTGAGAAAGGTATCCTACCGAACCGGACGTCCGCCCCTGACGAGAATCCAGGGTAACGGGGGGGCTGTTGGGAATCGGTTAGCTCCCCGGGGCGAAGGGGTGTCCATTTCATTGCCATCCGTCTTCCCTGATGGGTGCTTCTGCGCTCGGAAGTGAACCCGATTCCGCAAGTCGATAGGCCGTGCGAGACGCGCACGCTGGCACCATCTTTGCCTCGTGACCCGTGCCGGCGGCGTGGGGCTCATCATCGACCCCACTCGAGCATCCCCGCCGGCGAAAGGAAGCACCGTCATGCAAGAGACTCAACTCGGCCAGGGAATCGAAGTCTGTGGCACGCTCACGAACGATTTCCGTCAGATCCTGACGGACGAAGCGCTCCAGTTCGTGGCCCGGCTCGTCCGCCGCTTCGGCGGCTCGCGCATCCGCCTCCTCGCGATGCGCTCGCGGCGCCAGGCGGCCTTCGATGCCGGAGTCTTGCCCGACTTTCTCCCTGAGACGGAGCCGATCCGCCGCGCCGAGTGGAAGATCGCTCCCGTGCCCGAGGACCTCCAGGACCGCCGGGTCGAGATCACGGGGCCCGTCGACCGCAAGATGGTCATCAACGCCCTCAATTCGGACGCTCGCGTGTTCATGGCGGACTTCGAGGACTCGACCGCTCCTACTTGGGAGAACATGGTCCAGGGCCAGCTCAACCTGCGCGACGCTGTGCGCCGGACGATCGAGTACACGAGCCCCGAAGGCAAGCGCTACGCCCTCCGGGAGAAGACGGCCACCCTCATGGTCCGCCCCCGCGGTTGGCACCTCCTCGAGAAGCACCTTCTGGTCGACGGGCTGCCGGTTCCGGCTTCCCTCTTCGACTTCGGCCTATTCTTCTTCCACAACGCGCTCGCCCTGCTCTCAAGCGGCACCGGTCCCTACTTCTACCTCCCCAAGCTGGAGAGCCACCGCGAGGCCCGCCTGTGGAACCAGGTCTTCGAGCTCGCGGAGGACGAGATCGGCGTCCCACGCGGCACCATCAAGGCGACCGTCCTCATCGAGACGATCACGGCGGCCTTCGAGATGGACGAGATTCTCTACGAGCTCCGCGAGCACTCCGCCGGCCTCAACTGCGGCCGCTGGGACTACATTTTCAGCTTCATCAAGAAATTCCGGGCCCGGCCGTGGTCCCTCCTCCCGGATCGCGCCGCCGTGACCATGACCACGCACTTCCTGCGCTCCTATTCGCTGCTCCTCATCCGGACGTGCCACCGGCGCGGAGCCCACGCCATGGGCGGGATGGCGGCCCAGATTCCCATCAAGGACGATCCCATCGCAAATGAAGCGGCCCTCGCAAAAGTGAGGGCGGACAAGCGGCGCGAGGCCGAGGATGGCCACGATGGCACCTGGGTGGCCCACCCGGGACTGGTGCCGGTGGCCATGAAGATCTTCGACGAGGTGATGCCGGGCCCGCATCAGGTCGATCGCCTCCGCGAGGATGTCCGGGTGACGGCCGCGGACCTCCTCCAGGCTCCGTCGGGGGAGATCACGGAGGCCGGACTGCGCACGAACATCAACGTCGCCATCCGGTACCTCGAGGCCTGGCTCGGAGGCACCGGCTGCGTGCCTCTCAACAACCTGATGGAGGATGCCGCGACGGCAGAGATCTCCCGGGCGCAGGTCTGGCAATGGATCCGCCACCCGGGCGGAGTCCTTGCCGGCGGCAGAGAAGTGGACGACTCCCTGGTGGGCGCCCTCATCTCCGAGGAAATGGAGAAGATTCGTGGAGCCCTCGGCGACGAGCGGTTCCGCTCCGGGCGGTTCGTTGTCGCCGGCCGGCTGTTCCATCGCCTCGTCGCCGACGCCGAATTCGCCGATTTCTTGACCCTTCCCGCCTACGACTGCCTGTGAAACGCACCAAGGAGCACGAGCAACATGATGAACGACCCGATGAATTCCGAGATCTCCCGTGAGTGGGCCGGCGCGGAGCGCTGGAGCGGCATCCTCCGCCCTTACACCGTGAAGGACGTCCTGCGGCTGCGCGGCTCGCTGGAGATCGAGTGCACCCTGGCGCGCCGGGGCGCCGAGAAGCTCTGGAGGTCCATGACCGACGCCGGCTTCGTGCGGGCGCTCGGCGCCTTGAGCGGCGGACAGGCCGTCCAGATGGTGAAGGCTGGCCTCCAGGCCATCTACGTGAGCGGCTGGCAGGTGGCGGCCGACGGCAACCTCGCCGGTCAGGTCTACCCGGACCAGAGCCTCTACCCCTCCAACAGCGTCCCGCAGATGGTGCGGCGGATCAACCAGGCGCTCCTTCGAGCGGACCAGGTCAACCATGCCGAGGGCAAGAACTCCATCGACTGGCTCGTGCCCCTCGTGGCCGACGCGGAGGCGGGCTTCGGCGGCCCTCTGCACGCCTTCGAGCTGATGAAGTCGATGATCGAAGCGGGCGCGGCGGGGGTCCACTTCGAGGACCAGCTCGCTTCGGAGAAGAAGTGCGGCCATCTGGGAGGTAAGGTCCTCGTGCCCACTTCGCAGTTCATCCGCACCCTCATCGGCGCGCGCCTCGCGGCCGACGTGATGGGGGTCCCCACCGTCATCGTCGCCCGCACCGACGCCCAGGCGGCTCGTCTCATCACTAGCGACATCGACGAGCGGGACCGGCAGTTCCTGACCGGCGCGAGGACGCCGGAGGGCTTCTTCCAGTTGCGCGGGGGTCTCGAGGCCGCGATCGCTCGCGCCCTCGCCTACGCCCCCTACGCGGACGTGGTCTGGTGCGAGACCTCCGCGCCCGACCTGAAGGACGCCAAGGTATTCGCCGAGGCGGTCCACGAGAAGTTCCCCGGGAAGCTCCTCGCCTACAACTGCTCGCCTTCCTTCCACTGGAAGAAGCACCTCGACGCGGCCACCATCGCCCGGTTCCAGAATGAACTCGGCGCCATGGGGTATCGGTTCCAGTTCATCACGCTGGCCGGCTTCCACTCCATGAACCACTCCATGTTCGAGCTGGCCCGCGGCTACGGATCGAGCGGCATGAGCGCTTACGTCGCCCTCCAGGAGGCAGAGTTCGCCTCCGAGGCGAGCGGCTACACCGCCACCCGGCATCAGCGCGAGGTGGGCACCGGATACTTCGACGAAGTCCTCCAGACGATCGCGGGAGGGGCCGCCGCGACCTGCGCCCTCTCCGGATCGACCGAAGAGGCCCAGTTCACGCCGAAGGCGGCCCCGGAGGCTCCGGTCGGCGGGGCGATGCGGAGCTGAGAGCCTTCAAGGCATCCAGTCGGCGATAAAGATATTGGTGTCGCGGGCACGGCCCGGCGCGGGGTTGCGGTTCGACCCCCAGACGAGCTTCTTCCCATCGGGCGAGAACATGGGGAAGCCGTCGAAGGTCGGATCGAACGTGATCTGCTCCTCCTTCCCATCCTCGAGGTCCACGAGGAAGAGGTCGAAATTGTACCCTCGGCGGTCTGCCTGATTCGAGGCGTAGAGGATCTTCCGTCCCGATGGATGGAAGAAGGGGCAGAAATTCGCCGCGCCGTTGGCGGTGACCTGCCGCGCGTTCGAGCCGTCCGCGTCGCAGACGAAGATCTCGAGGCGCGTGGGCTCGACCTGCTCCTTGGCGAGCAGGTCCTTGTAGGCTTTCAGCTCGTCGCCCTCCTTCGGGCGGCTCGCGCGGTAGCAGATCCGCCTGGAGTCGGGCGAGAAGAACGCGCCGCCGTCGTAGCCGGGCGTCCGCGTGATCCGGCGATGGTCGCTGCCATCGGGGTTCATGGTGTATAGCTCCAGGTCGCCGTCGCGGGCCGAAGTGAAGACGATTCGCTTCCCATCGGGAGAGACCGTCGCCTCGGCGTCGTAGCCGGCCGCATCCGTGAGCCTCCGGAGGTCTCCGCCGTCCGGATCGGCGCTGAAGATGTCGAAGCTGGCGTAGATCGGCCAGACGTACCGGCCACCGGGCCGGCGCGGCGGAACGGGCGGGCATTCCGGACCGCCGAGGTGAGTGGAGGCGTAGACGATCCGCGAGCCGTCGGGGAAGAAGTACGCGCACGTCGTGCGGCCTTTTCCAGTCGAGACCATCTTCACGCCGCTCCCGTCTGTCTTCATGCGGAAGATCTGATCGCAGCCGAGACCATCGCGCGTGGACTGGAAGATGAGCTCCTTTCCATCGGCGGAAAAGTAAGCTTCGGCGTTCTCTCCGGCGAAGGTGAGCTGGCGGATGTTGGCGAGGTGGAACTCCGGCGGCGCCTTCCTCTGGGGTGCCTTCTCGGGAGCGGTCTTCTCCGGCGCGGTTTTCTCTTGCTCCCCTGTAGGGGCGCAAGCCGCGGCGAGGAGGGCGAAAAGGACGGCGGCGAGCGCGGCGGCCCGGGTTGACGGTCGCATCAGAGCGATTCCTCGCGCCGGTCGTATTGAGAGAGAAACTTGCAGATGTTGCCGGCAAGGAACTCCGAAGTCTTTTCCATGTTCTCCTGTAGCGCTCCGAGTTGTTGGGGCTGGAGGGGAGGCATCTTGAAGACGCCGACGTTTTCGAGGAAGACCGATTGCGGGTCCTTCGAGTAGGACTCGATGCGGACGTTGAACTGATGGAGCTGATGTACGGTGGCCGGGAACACCAGCCGCAGCCCGAAGATTTGCGTGGGGCGTCCCAGGACGGCCACGTCCTCCTCGCGGATCCTGAATAGGCTCCTGCCGATGAACTCCGACGCGGTTTTGAAGTTGTTCGGGGTGACCGCCGCCCGGATCGTGTACTGCTGAGCCAGGATGAGTGGGATCCCCAAGGTCGGCATCGCGGAGCGGAGCACCTCCACGAGTTTTTTTCCAGTCTCCTCGACGGAAAGGAGCGCGCAGTCCTCCACCATCTGCACGCGGTCGTTCGTGAAGGTGATGGTGGAGAGTTCCCCTTGCTCCCGCTGGCCGTTCTCGATCCGCGCTCCGCTCGGGAGCCGGATGCAATTGTCGTAGCCGCAGGCCGAAGAGACCTGGTTGTACAGATCCCGCAGCCTCTCGAAGGAATGCTTCGCGGGGATGTGCACGACCTCGGCGAGGATGCTGATCGTTCGGGGCTCGCTGAGCACGGATGGCCTGGGTCTTCTTCCTATTCGAGATACAGGCCCTGATCCTCCAGAGCCTGCTCCAGATCACGTACAGCCCGTTCCCCCTTTGCAAGCGAGATCAAAATGCCGGTTTCTCCGGTCCGCTCCGAGGCGATATGGTTCGCTTCGAGGAGGGCCGCGAGCCGGTCGGCACCGGACTTGGTTCGCGCGCGCAGGAGCAGCACCCGGTGGCGCGTGATGGACTCGACGCCTTCTCCCCACTCCCGGATCTGGTACCGGACGTTTGCGGGGAGAGGGTTCTCGGCGGAGCTTTCCAGGAACTGGAGGATGGCCCCGCGATCCAAACCCGCGACGACGCCGCGCCTGACGCTCCCCGAACTGATCGCGTAGCGCTTCACCCTTTCCGAGCCCAGGCGGTCTGCGAAACGGCTGAGCATGAGGCTCCACTCCGCCTCCAAATCCCCGCCGGGAAAGAGAAGAACTTCGAAGTCCGGCTGCACGATGAGCCGCCCGCTTCCTTGGCCGGGGCCAGGGTTAAGACCGAAGAACTTCACCCCCAGCGGGGATGGGCGGAAGGCCTCGAGCCTTCCTTCGCGGTAACCGAGGTCCACGAGCCCCAGAAGGGCGAGCCGATGCACCAGCCAGAACGACAAGTCGAGGAGCAAATTGTCGAGGGAAACCATCAACTTTTCGTGATGGAAGTCCTCGCTCCAGCGCTTGCGGAACTCCGATTCCACGCTGCGGTCCCACAATGAAAGGAGAAACGCGGAGAGGCAAGCGGTCAGATACGGCCGCACGGGCAGCCATTTCCCGGGGGGGAACTCCCCGAGGAAACGGGTGAAGATCTCCCTCAGCGCTCCCTGGTGGAAACTCCAGTGGTCGCTCCGATTCTCGGCCTCGAGAAGCTGATAGACCTCGCGGAGCTTCGCCATCGGGCGCTTTGACATCCAGACGCGCCGCCTCAGCGGATCGCAGCGGAGCCGCGTTCCTTCCTGTTCGATGAAGCGCAGGCGGCGGCAGATCCCCAGGGCCTGCTGGAAAGGGTCCCCTTCCAGACATTCGCGGTAACCGCCGGTCACGAGAAGAGGTCCGATCTTCTCCTCGGTCTTCTTGAAGATCGTGCCTTCGCGAGTGACCTCGATTTGCTCGTGGTGGACGATCTCGAGGACCCGCTCGATGTCCACGAGGAGATCGACGCCGAGGCCGACCTCCCGATCGACATCGGGTTCCTTCCCGCGGATCTCTTGCTTCGCCGATTCGAGAACCAGTTCCTGGAAGACGGAGAGGCACTCTTCTTCGAGGTCGATCCCGAAGTCGCGCAGGGAGAGCACACCCGTGGTTCCCAACTGCGCATCCTCGATCGCCTTTCGAACCTCGGGCCTGCGAATCGGGGAGCCGCCGGGCGCTTCGGCCCGAAGCTGCGCGTGGCGGGATGGAGTCAGGATCCCTCCAAATTCGCGAATCGCCGTACGGATGAGGTCGGCAAGCGCGGCATCGCCGAGGCCGGCGAGACGCTCCTCGATCGTCGCGGGCGCCGCCTTGTCGCCCGTAGCGGCTTCGCCCTTGAACCTCTCCCGCAGGCAGATCATGCCCGCGACATCCCTTTCCTCGATGTCCACGGTGCGGCGGAGCGCATCTCCGATCTCGGTCGGGATCTGGAACACCTCGTGCCATCCGCCATCCGACCCGGGCCGGTTCACGGCTCCGATAATTCCTTCATCGAGGAGGACGCGGACGACCCCCTCCACCTCGAAGTCCTCGATCGACCGCGCGCGGCGGTCGGAACGGATCTCGGCCAGAGATGCGTGGTAGCCTTCTCGCGAAAGGAGCGCCAGCACGAAATCGCGGGCGGAGCGGCCGAAGCGGTCGAACCGCCCTCGGACTTTCTGTGGGTCGCGCATGGCGGCTCCCAGCCGCTCGACGAGCTTCTCCCGCGAGCCGATCAACTCGTCGCCCGGGAACCAGCGCATGTAGTACTCCTGAAGCTGCGCCTTGCGGGCCTCGCGCAGGAGCGCTTCGACGTCCATCACGCCATGCTCCGAGAGGAAGATGAGCGCCGCTCGTCCCCTGGCACGGCGACCTCATCGCGGATCTCGTACTCGTAGCCTTGCTCCGTCAGAAACCGCTGGCGGCGCTCGGCGAAGTGCTGCTCCCGAGAGTTTCGGGAGACGATCGAATAGAAGACGGCCGAACCCCCGCCCCGTTTCGGGCGGAGGATCCTCCCGAGCCTCTGCGCCTCCTCCTGGCGCGAGCCGAAAGTCCCCGAAACCTGGATTGCGACGCCGGCGTCGGGAAGGTCGATCGCAAAATTGCCGACCTTGCTGACGATGAGCACCGTCAGCTCGCCGCGGCGGAAGGCGCCATAGAGGTGTTCGCGCTGGAGGTTCGGGGTTTTTCCCGTGATGAGGGGGGCTCCAAGCTCGCGCTGGAGGATACGAAGCTGGTCGACGTACTGGCCGATGATGAGGATCAGCTCCCCGCGATGACGATCGACGAGTCGCTTGACGATCTCGATCTTTCGCGGGTTCTCGGAAGCGATGCGGAACTTTTCCCGGTTTCCGGCGGTCGCGTATTCCCGGCGGAGGACGTCATCCAGGTCGGTCCGAATCTCGACGCAGCCCGCTTCGGCGATCCAGCCCTCCCCTTCTAGAAGCCGCCAAGGCACATCGAACTTCTTCGGCCCGATCAAGCTGAACACCTCGTCCTCTTTCCCGTCTTCGCGGACCATCGTGGCGGTGAGCCCGAGCCGCCTCGTCGCCTGGATCTCGGCGGTGAAACGAAAGACCGGCGCCGGCAGAAGATGAACCTCGTCGTAGATGATGAGTCCCCAGGAATGCTCCGAAACGAGCTGGAAATGCCGGAAGCCTTCGGTGCGAGTGCGGCGGTGGGTGAGGATCTGGTACGTCGTCAGCGTCACGGGCCTGATCTCCTTCGCTTCGCTCGAGTACTCGCCGATGTCTTCCGGGCGGAGGTGCGTCTTGTCGAGGAGCTCGCGGCGCCACTGGCGCAGGGCCGTGATGTTGGTCGCCAGGACCAGGCACTCCTCCCCGACGGCCGCCATCGCGCCGATCCCGACGATCGTCTTGCCCGCTCCGCAGGGGAGCACCACGACGCCGCAGCCTCCGCTGGCCTTTCCGCCGGCGTGGAAGGCGGCGACCGCGTCGTTCTGGTATTCGCGCAGGGTAAAGGGTCGCCCGTCGGGCAAATGGCTCCTGAGCGCGATGGGGAAAGGCCTCCCGGCGTGGTAACCCGCGAGGTCATCCACGGGATATCCGAGCTTGATGAGGGCGAGCTTCACTTGCCCTCTGTACTCCGGACGGACGCCGAGCGTTCCCTCGGGGAACGGCTGGCGGTCCCAAGGAAGGAAATAGTCCTTCAGGTGCTTCAGGGCGCGGATCTCCTCGATGACAAGAGGGTCGCAGGAAGAGAGGAGAAGTGCTCCGCCGGCCTCCCGCTCGAGCTTGAGGAGTCCGAAACGGCTCACCATGTCCTGGATCTCTTTTCGCACGGCCAGAGGGACCGGATAGCGGGACAGATCGGACAGCAGAGTGACGATTTCGTCGGCCTTCAGCCCTCCTGCGGCGGCGCTCCAAAGCGAAAGGGGAGTCAGACGGTAGATGTGGATCCGCTCGGGGCTCTTCTCCAGCTCCGCGAAGCCCATCAGACGGTCCCTGGCCTCCGCGTAGCGGGGATGGTCCACCTCCACGAAGATCGTGCGGTCGCTCTGTACGATGATGGGCTTCGCCGAGAAGCTCTCAGTCCCCGAGCCGCCCATCGCTGAGGCCATTGGATCTTCCGGGGAGGTTCACTCCCCCCCTTGGTCTGGAGTTTCCGGGGGCTGTCCGGACTGTGCTTCGGGACCATCCACCGCGGGGGCGGGGTCCGTCCCCGGTTCATCCGCCGATTCCTTGGCTCCGCCTGCCACTTTCTCGACCGAGACGAGGCCGTCATCCTCCCGCAGCTTGATGATGCGGACGCCCTGAGTGGCCCGCCCGATCGCCCGGATGGCCGCTACGGAGGTCCGCATCACCTGGCCCTGGGAAGTGATCAAGACGATATCGTCCTCGTCCGTGACCGCCTTGAGGCCGACCACCTTCCCGTTCCGCTCGGAAGTGCGGATGTTGATGATCCCCGTGCCGTTGCGCCCCTGGAGCCGGTACTCGGCGATGCGGGTCCGCTTGCCGTACCCGTGCTCGCAAACGGTGAGGAGCGTCCGTTCGCCCGCCGCGAGCGGAGGAACGGACTCGCCCTCCATTTCGCCGCTCCCCGCTGACGCCGCCTCGGCCGGCGCCGTTTCAGTCTCGGTCTCCGGGGGAATTTCACCGGCGGGGGCCGCCGTGCCCTCGGGCGACGGGAAGCCGGCGGGCGGCGGGGCGCCGGCACCGCTGAGCGCATCGACGACGGCCATGTCCACCACCTCGTCTCCCTCGCGCAGGTTGATTCCTCCCACGCCGTGAGCCGAGCGGCCCATGCTCCGCACATCCGATTCCGCGAAGCGGATCGCCATCCCATCGCGGGTAGCCAGGATGATCTCCTGCCCCTGGAGGCAAAGCTCGGTGCCGATCAGCCGCTCTCCCTCTTCAAGCGTGATGGCGATGATCCCGGTCTTCTTCGGATTGGCGAAGTGCGAGAGCGGAGTCTTCTTGACCACGCCTCTCTGCGTGGCCATGACGATCTGCCGGCGCTCATCGAACTCATCAACGCAAAGGACGCCCGTGACCTGTTCTTCGGGATCGAGCTTGATCATGTTGACCAGCGCGCGGCCTTTCGATGTGCGCTCGAGGTCGGGCAAGTCGTAGACCTTCAGCCAGTAGACGCGTCCCCGGGTCGTGAAGAGGAGGATGTAGTCGTGCGTGGAGGCGATGAAGAGGTCCTTGATGAAATCCCCGGATTTCGTGGAGCCGCCGGAGATCCCCACCCCCCCCCTCCCCTGGCTGCGGTAGGTCGTCAGCGGCGTTCGCTTGACATAGCCCTCGTGACTGAACGTGACGACGACCTTTTCCTCGGTGATGAGGTCCTCGCGGTTGAAGTCGCCGACTTCATCGACGATCTCGGTGCGGCGACTGTCGCCGTAGCGCGATTGGATCTCTTTGCAGTCCGCGATGATGATGTCCAGAACTCGCCTTTCGCTCGCGAGGATGTCCCGGTAGTCGCGGATCTCGACGAGCAGCTTCGTCCGCTCCTCTTCCAGCTTCGTCCGCTCGAGACCCGTGAGCCGCTGGAGGCGCATCTGGAGGATCTCGCGGGCCTGGATCTCGGTGAAGCCGAACCGCGACATGAGCCCGGCGTGGGCGGTCTCCACCGTCGCGGAGGCGCGGATGAGGGTGATGATCTCGTCGATGTGGTCGAGCGCCTTGAGGAGGCCGTCGACGATGTGGAGGCGCGCCTCGGCTTTCCGCAGGAGGTTCCGCGTACGCCGCCGGATGACCACCATCCTGTGCTTCTTGAACTCGTTGAGCAGCTCTTTGAGGTTCAGAGTCTCCGGTCGGCCGTTGACGAGGGCGATGTTGATGATGCTGAAGGTGGTCTGAAGGGGGCTGTGCTTGAAGAGCTGGTTGATGACGACTTCCTCGTCGGCATCGCGCTTGAGCTCGATCACAAGCCGGATCTTCTTGTCGCTCTCGTCGCGCACATCGGAAATCCCCGTCACACTCTCGGCTTTCACCGCATCGACGATGCGGTTGATGAGGAGCTCCTTCGACTCCTGGTAGGGGATTTCCGTGAAGATGATCGAAGTCCGTGTCTTTCCCTGGTCGATGTGGTACTTCGAGCGCAGCGTGATGAGGCCGCGGCCGGTCTGGTAAGCCTTCCGTATGCCCGCACGGCCGCAGATATACGCCCCCGTCGGGAAATCCGGTCCGGGAATGAGCTGCATCAGCTCGTCGACGGTGATCGATGGCTTCTCGATGATCGCAATGATCCCCTGGCAGATCTCGCGGATATTGTGAGGAGGCATGCTCGTCGCCATCCCCACCGCGATGCCGGTCGAGCCGTTGACAAGGAGGTTGGGAAGCCGTGACGGTAGGACGGTCGGCTCGTCGTAACGGTCGTCGAAGTTCCGCGTGAGATCGACGGTGTCTAGGTCGAGGTCGGCCATCAGGTCGACGGCGGCCTGGGTCATACGAGCTTCCGTGTACCGCATGGCAGCTGGCGGGTCCCCGTCGATGGAGCCGAAGTTCCCCTGCCCGTCGATGAGCGGGTAGCGGGTATTGAAATCTTGGGCAAGCCGGACGAGCGTCGGATAAATCGCGAGCTCGCCGTGAGGGTGATACTTCCCCATGCACTCCCCGACGATGGCGGCGCACTTGCGGTGCTGCGCTCCCGGCCCGAGGTTGAGGTCGTTCATCGCCACGAGAATGCGTCGCTGGGATGGTTTCAATCCATCGCGCACGTCGGGGAGGGCGCGCTGGACGATGACGCTCATTGCGTACGTCAAATAGGATGTCTTGAGCTCATCCTCGATGTCCTGATCGACGACGCGCTCTGCTCCGAGATTTTCTTCGCTCATGGTCCTGTTCGATCGACTCAGATGTCCAGGTTCTTCACTTCGAGGGCATGCTCCTGAATGAACTTCCGGCGGGACTCGACATCGCTCCCCATCAGAATGGTGAAGTACTCATCGGCCTTGTAGGCATCCTTTAGTCCGACTTTCAGAAGCGTGCGCCGCTCCGGATCCATGGTCGTAAGGAAAAGCTGATCCGCATTCATTTCTCCGAGCCCTTTGAAGCGCTGCGTGCGGAAACCCTTCCCCTCTTCCACCTGCTCTTTGACGGTCTGAGCGACCCCCACCATGTCGTAGATGGGATGACCTGTGGAGTCGCCCTCACCGAAGAAGAGGTGAGCAAGAGGCTCCATCCGGGGAGGAGGAGCGCCATCAACCGATTCCGGGCGGCGGACGCGGAAGGCTCGTGGCGAGAATCTCCTCGCCTGAATTTCGTCCACGATCTTCCGTAGGGCTTCCTCCTCGTGAATGCTCTGGATGATGACCTGCGCCGTATCGCGCTTCTCCAACCCATCATCGTCCGTAGCAACCGAAGGTTCTGTCCCGAGGACTTCCTTGATACGTTGGAGGAAGGCGTCCCGCTCCTTCTCGGAGTAGAAATACCAAATCTGCCGCCCGTCCGTCCCGCTGTCGTCGGCCGCGAGCCCGGAAACCGAAACCGATGACTCGACCCGATAGCGCGGGAACGGCCCTGCTGGCGATTGCCGCCGTTCTATGTATCTCTCAAGAGGGATCCCCCGCCGCTTCAGACTCGGCTCGAACTTCTCGACTCGCGCGATCAGCTCGCAGAGCTCACGAAGGCGCGCCCCCTCGAAAACCTCCCGTGATCCTTCGATGACCAGCCGGGCTTTCTCGGTCCCGAGCTCGAAAAGCTTCAGCTCCATCTCCTTTTCATCCTGGACATACCATTCCTTGCTCTTCTTACTGATTCGGAAGAGCGGCGGTTGAGCGATGAAGATATGACCGGCTTCGAGGAGCTTCGGCATCTGACGGAAGAAAAACGTCAGGAGAAGCGTTCGGATGTGCGACCCATCGACGTCGGCGTCCGTCATGATGATGATCTTGTGATATCGGATCTTGGAGATGTCGAACTCATCTTCGCCGATTCCGGTTCCGATCGCCGAGATGATCGTCTGGATCTCGGCGTGGCTGAGCATCTTGTCGAGACGGGTTTTCTCGACGTTGATGATCTTGCCGCGGATCGGAAGGATCGCCTGGTACTGTCTCACCCTGCCCGACTTGGCCGACCCGCCGGCGGAGTCGCCCTCTACAATGAACAGCTCGGTAGCGAACGGGTCCCTACTGCTGCAGTCGGCGAGCTTGCCAGGAAGGTTCCCCGAAGAGAGCACGCTCTTTCGGCGGATGAGGTCTCGGGCCTTGCGAGCAGCCTCGCGCGCCGAACGCGCCTGGACGGCTTTGTAGATGATCGCTTTGGCCGTAGCGGGATTCTCCTCGAAGTAGACGCCTAGCTTCTCGTTGATGATCTGCTGGACGATGCCTTCTACCTCCGTGTTGGAGAGCTTGACCTTCGTCTGGCTCTCGAATTTCGGATTTGGAAGCTTGACGCTAATGACGCCGACGAGGCCTTCCAGATAATCGTTTCCGTCGGGGGTCTCTTCGCTTTCCTTAAGGATGCGGTTGTCTTTGGCGTACTTGTTGAGGGTGCGCGTCAGCCCGGACTTGAAGCCGCTGAGATGGGTTCCGCCATGGACGGTGTTGATGTTGTTCGCGAAGGAATAGATGTTGTCCATCGAGTATTCATCGTTGTACTGAAGGGCGATCTCGACCGAAACACCGCTGGCGCTGTCTTCCTTCTCGAAGTGGACGATGTCCCTGTGCACGACTTCTTTGGAAGCGTTGTAGTGGCGGACAAACTCCTTGATTCCATCTTGATAGCAATAAACGTCCTCTTTCTGGGTCCGCTCATCGTTCACCGAAACCTTGACGCCTCGATTCAGGAACGCGAGCTCACGACATCGCTTGGCAATCATGTCGTACTTGAACTCCACGGTCTCGAAGACGACAGGGTCGGGCTTGAAGCGAACGAGTGTGCCACGCTTGTCGACTTTTCCGACCTGCGTTACAGGAGCGGTGGGTACGCCGCGCTTATAGGTCTGCTTGTAAGCCATCCGCTCTCGGGTTTTCGAGTCCTCGCGGTACACTTCGACCTCCATCCACTCAGTCAGAGCACATACGACCGAAACTCCGACTCCGTGAAGGCCCCCAGACACCTTGTAGGAACGATGATCGAACTTCCCTCCGGCATGCAGTACCGTCATGACCACTTCGAGAGCGGACCGGCCTTCCTCCTCGTGGATGTCGACCGGAATTCCCCTGCCGTCATCAAGAACCGAAATACTGCCATCCTGGTAGATCCTGACTTTGATGTTCTTGCACCATCCTTGAAGGGCCTCGTCGATCGAATTATCGAGAACCTCATAGACCAGATGGTGAAGTCCGGATTGTTCCGTGCCGCCGATATACATATCTGGCCGCTTGCGGACCGCCTCGAGCCCTTTGAGAACTTCGATGTTTTTTGCTGAATAATCACCAGAATCCAAACCTTCGGATCTCGACAGCTCTCCCGCCGGAATCGGAGGGTCAATGCTCATGACCTGGACTGGTCCCGCCTCTCCCGGCGCCGCGATTCTCTCTTCAGGCTTGCCGGATGCGCTTGGGCTTTCTCTTCGTTCCATCAAATCCTCGGTGTCCCTGTCAGCATCGGACCGTTGCCGCTCTGAATCGAAGACCTTGCACTTCGGTTAGACCTCCATTCTCTCGGAGTGCTCGGAGCAATTCTTCTCGACGAAAGGTTGAAAGCTCGCTCAGGAGCGGCGCTGAAGCGACATCCACCGTTAAGATCCCGCCTGAGAAGCTGGAGATTTGAGTGAACCTGGAGACTCCATCTCCAACAGCCCTTTCCCACTGCCGGTTTAGTTCAACATCGACAGTCCTCCTCGCGTGGCGGACCTCGGAGAGCCAGCGGGAAAGGATTGGACCTATGGATTCCGGACTGCTGCTGGGCTTCACTTGAGCATCTAGATCCCGGATTAAGAGGTTCCCTCCACGACAAGTGGCATGATCAGGTGACGGTAGTTTTGTCCTCCCCGTAGAATCCCGGGTCGATCTCCTGAGGCAAAGTCCATTCTCACCTCCTCATCATCTATGCATCGGAGTGCATCGATGACGTAGGAAGGATTGAAGCGAATTTGGAGCGGGCCATTCTCCACCGAGGCCTTGATTTGAATCTTCGTCTCACCGACGTTTTTTGACTGGGACCAGATGAGGATCTGCCCTTCCTCAAATCGAAAAATGACAGTAAAGGTCTGGTCATCGGCCATGAGCTGAGCGCTCCGCGCTGCCGCTAACAGCTCAGGGCGCCGCACCCGCACTTTAATAGGAGTTTCACGCGGAAAGGCGCTCTGGTACTTCGGGTAAGATCCCTCTATGAGGCGTGCGCTTAACTGATTTCGTCCAGCACGGACGATGACCTCAGTTTCAGTAAACCCGAGCTGAAAGGTCTCATCTGAGCCCGTCAAGTTTCCAGTCGCAAGGATCTTTAGAATCGCATCAACAGCACGATTTGGAATAATCGCTTCGATTCTGTCTGGTCCGGGTCCATCAATTCGTATTGAGTCGTTCGCCAGCCGCTTTCCATCGGTTGCAGTCAGCGTGATTCGATCAATAGAAGCCTCTAGGCATACCCCTGCGAGTTGATGTCGGCTCGTGTCTCGTGCAGAGGCGACAGCTACTGTTCTTAGTGACTGAACGAATTGATCCCGTGAAATCTTGATCTCCAGCTTAGCTTGAAGCTCAGAGCTGATAGGAAACTCACTTGGTTCGTGGCCAAGCAATCTGAATTCAAATCCATCGGCGCGGAGCATTGCGCTAGACTCTCCAGCTGTGTGCTCAAAGATCACTCCGGCGACGCTTGAAGGAATTTCTCTTAGGATTGAGAGCAGCTTGGCAGCTGGGATCGTTAAAGAGCCCTGTTCAAGCACCTCAACTCGTTCGATCTCAATGATCCCGCAGACTTCAAGGTCCGTTGCTTCAGCTAGAAGGGCTTCGCCCTTTGTACGCAGAAGAAAGTCGTACAGAATCGCCTTGGCAGAGTTCGTCGGAATGATGCCGGAGATACTCGATAGTTTCTCCACGATCTCTCCGCGATCGCAGCGAATCTTCATACGGTTTACCCTTCCCCGGCTGCCCTGAGCTGTAATCCCCTAAACGACCTTAGGCGTCAGCTTTATGCGATTCTCTTGGAATGATATTGGTCTTCTTAGTCGATGGCCTGTACCGCGCTTTGGAATCATCTATTTGGGCTCAGTTTCTGACAGCTCCGCAGCATCGCAGGAAGTTTTATTGTATTGAACCGTGATTCCAAGACAAGGGATTTCATCATAAAACCGAGATCTAGAATCATAATCTAAGTCTATTAGAATATTAGGCTTAACACGGGAATTCCAATAGCTGCCATAACGGCAGCTAAGCGATATTCCGTAAACAGAGGGGAATAAAATCAAAGCCAAAGTTTCTGGAAATTACGATGAATTTTTATAGAAGTAGGAGTAATCCACCCAAATGTTGAAATCCAGGAATCTCTTGTTTTAACTTATTTAAATATAAATAATTATATCAACATAGCTCTGTTTATAAGCCGTATTAATAATAATTCTATTTAGACTTCTCACAGTCTCTTACGTGATACAGATGCCTAGCGGTCGAAGGCGAGGAGCGGGAGGTTCCACAATTGCTGGTAGGAATGCTGGATTCGATGATCAATGAAGCGACCCAAAAAGTACATGGCCGCGCTACAGGACCGAGAGCGACATCCACTGGATCGAGGCTGGGCGGTTTCGAGTCTCTGAGTCTCTATGTGCGTTGCGCAATGCATCAGTCTAGAGCAAGTGATGGTGAGAACAAATCCTGTGCGTGATCTCCTGGACAGCATGACGTAGGCGAGAGTCGCTGCGCGAAAGTTCTTGAATCCTGCCGATTGCGTAGATGACGGTGGAATGATCCCGACCACCGTGAATAGTCCCAATTTCATCGAGGGAATGGTGAGTTAATCTGCGGCAAAGAGTCATGCTGACTTGACGTGCGAGAGAAACAGTTTGAGAGCGCTGCTTCGATAGTAGATCACCGAGTTTTACGTCATAAAATGCAGAAACAGCTTTTTGGATCTCAGAGATGCCCACCTTGGATTCAGCACCTTGCTCTTCCTGTACGTCCTTTAACGCCTTCCGCGCAAGATCTTCGGTAATTGGGACAGAGCCACTCTGTCCCTCATGGATGCAACTCAGACTGATCATCCGAGTGATGGCGCCTTCAAGTTCACGGATGTTAGTGGCAATATGCTCCGCAATAAATTCAGCTACGGATTCCGGAATCTCTCTTCCTCTGGCCCGTGCCTTCCTCAAGATGATTCTAACTCGAGTTTCAAAATCAGGTGGGTCAACTTTGGCAATGAGACCCATCTGGAACCGAGAGACGAGGCGTTCCTTGAGCCCCGGGATTTCCTTTGGAGGGCAGTCGCTGGAGAGAACAACTTGCTTCCGTTCCGAGATCAACACGTTAAAGGTATGAAAGAATTCCTCTTGGGCCTTCTCTCGGGAAGAAATGAATTGGATGTCGTCGATGATGAGAAGATCCGCAGCTCGCAATGTCCCCCGGAAGCGACTCTGATCGGACTGTTCCACGTTTCCGCACAGAGAGTTAATAAACGACTCACTAGTAAGGTACATAACAGTAAAACCGCCCGTCTCCCGCATTCGATGCACGATTGCATGCAGAAGGTGGGTCTTCCCTAGGCCCACTCCGCCGTACACATAAATCGGATTGTATGAGATCCCAGGCGACTCTGCCCCTCCAAGGACCGCCGCGTGTGCGAGGCGATTTGATGCACCAACAACAAAGTTTGAAAATGTATAATCTCGATTAATTGGAGAGGAAAAACCAGGATCACCTGGCGCCGACGATGCTTCTGAGGTCGTGGCCTCAAGTACGCGAGGACCTTCGCTGGGTGGTAGGAAAGGTTTTCGCGTGGCATCAAATCCATCTCCTTCTCCCGAAGGAGGAGTCCTGATCCCCGGGCAAGGAATCTCTGGTTCCGCGGAGACTATTTCGATTGCTGGTTCGACACCCAGGATGCTTCGTGCCGAGAGCATAAGAACATCGCGAAACTTTCGGTCAATCCACATGCGTGAAAAGCGGTTCCCAGCCGTGATGACAAGTCGGTTCGGGGCTATAAAGGCGAGCGGAAGGTTTCGAAACCATGTCTCGAATTGCTGAATAGGAACCTTCGCCCGAATTTCTCGAAGTAGCTCGTCACGCAGACTCCGAGAATGATCGAACCCACCCGGGATACGAGAAACCATCGGCACCACCACATCCGACGAAGAATCGCCGGCAGCGCACGCGAAAACCTAACTAAACGAAAAAAGGAAGCCTTCTGCGAAAGCCCTTAATGGAGAAGATCTTACGACGACCAAGTAAAGCGCGAATCGTAACACGCTCGTGTGGTTTGCGTCAAACGAAAAGGGCCTACTACCTAGTGGCCGCCTATGAAGGAAAGTACCGCCAGATTTTCACCCTCACCGCCCTATCGGATTCTGTTTGCCGGGAGCCAATTCTCTGGGCCGCGATGAACGCAGATGGATCTTGACTCGATTCGCCGCCTCAACCGATCCCTCTACGCCCCCAGGAAGCGAAGCAACAGACCAAAAAGGATCCGCCCCAGCCAGCGGTTCCGCAGCCCGCTGCGGAACCGCTGCGGGGACGCCGGAACCCTGGACGCCTCAAGTCCAGTCGTGTAGGATTTAGGTTCCCAGCTGCGACAGCCTCGATATAGGCTTGTTAGCCGGTTAATTCCTGAAAGTCGCGAGTTCCGTGCGGAGAGGTGGCTGAGCGGCTGAAAGCGGCGGATTGCTAATCCGCTGTAGGGATCGTTTAAACCCTACCCCGGGTTCGAATCCCGGCCTCTCCGCCATTCCTTTCATTCATTCTTTCCGCAGTATGAGAGCGCCGGCGTGTATCTCTTAGTTTGTTCAAGACCAAAAAATGCCTCGAGGGAACCTCTCGACATCTTCAAGTTGAGCTTCTGCCTCGATATGCGATAGCAACTCCGCAAATTCGTCCCTCAAAGACGATTTTCTCGCCGACGACAGCCTGCGCATCGAAGAACGAAATGCGCCGACTGACCTGTACTGCTTTTCCGAGCAAGATGAGCCGCTCTCCGGGGTGAACGGCTGCACGAAACTTGACGCCGTCGATACCGCCGAACCCTAGAAATCCGTCCACTGGGAGAACCAAGTTTTGGTAAACCGCGCAAAGCTGTGCTGCGGCCTCGATCATGAGAACGCCTGGTAACAGCGGCATGCCCGGGATGTGTCCGCGAACCCAGAATTCATCGTTCCTCACGTCCCTGTAGCCAACGATGATTTTCTCGTCACGGTAAACTTTGAAGATTCCATCCAGCTGCTCGAATTCGAATCGTTGTGGGATGTAGCGACGGATCTCATTCTTTGAAATCTCGATCGTTGTCTGGTCGATCTCGTTAAGTTCTACGAAGCTCTTTGACGCCATAGACTGCCGAACTCCCCCAGCTCATGGCCACTGTTCCAGTCGTCTTGACAAACGACCGATAGACTAGAAAATATTCATCCGCTAAGCTTTACGAATCACTCGCGGGTTCCCTCCGACTCATGCCTAAACTTGCAAGCCGGTTACACGAACAGACTGTGGGTCAGTCAAAGTCAGAGAGCTTCTATCACTTGACCCTCACCGGATTTATCGATGCCGCAAATTATGCCGTTTTCGAGAAGGCATTGGAAGACGCCTATCGCAAGGGGAGCCGTTTCCTTGTGGCTGATTTCTCATCTGTCCATTACATCAACAGCACGGGCATCAGCGCGGTGATTCGCTATTACGGGTTATTCAAGGACAGGGGCGGCGTCTTTTGTTTGGCGTCCGTACCCCGCTCGGTTGGGCTATCAATGCATCTCCTCGGGGTCACGAGTTTGATCCCGTTTCAGAAAGATCTCGAGGCCGCCAGACAGCTCTTCGAGGACGTGCTCGATGGTCGTGCAACTCCGTCAATGTCGGGGGCCGTACTCGCCGACGATTCTCCCTCTCCGGAAGATTCCAGTGCCGCTCCTCATAGGGTTCCGGTTCGACGGTTGTCCGGGACGCTGGCGAACTCGAGGGTATTGCTTCTCCACCCCCTTAAGGGGCGCTTCGCACGAGTCCTGCGCCGGCGGTTTCAGGCGCTCGACGGCCGTTTCCATCTCATCCATGACATCAAAGAGGCGCTCGACCGATATGACGAGATGGAACCAGACCTCGTCGTTCTCGATGGACGGTTGGATCCAAAGGGAGAGTTCGTCACCAGACTCAAGATCAACAAGGCACGCAGCCTGACTTCGGTGATCAAGATTTATCAGAAAGATATCGACGTCGAGTCTGAACTGGACTTTAAGATCTGGGAGAACGACTACCTTGTAGACCCCTTTGAAGCCCTCGAATTGTTCTCCTTGACCGAAGCGGAGCTCAGGCGCGTCCCTAAGGATCGCAAGGTCTTCCAGCAGCAGGTCCACTTCGAATTTCGAGGATCAGCGGCAAACGTGGAGAAGGCGAACAAGCTGAGCGACCTCATCATCCGTCAGTCGATGACGAATGAAGAGGATCAGACCGCCCTGTTCGCCGCGGTGAAGGAGGCAATCGACAACGCCCTCGTCCACGGAAACCGGCGTTCGATGGAGGAGACGATTGACGTGAATTTTCTAGTCGACCACCACAAGGTTACCGTCATAGTAGAGGACGGCGGTGGAGGGTTCGATTTCGAGTACTACCTCTCGAGGATCGACACGCAAGAGGCCTTCGAGAAGGCAAAACGCCGAATCCAAGAAGGCGGCCAGCGCGGCGGATTGGGAATTCTACTGATGACGAAATGCTGCGACCGATTGCAGTACTGCGGCAGCGGCAACGTCGTCCGCCTCGAAAAAAACCTCGGTTCCTCTCCCTGGAAGGACGTGGGGTGAGGCTACGGGAGAAACTGCATGCGAAGCTGAAGGAGTGCATCAGCTTCGGTAAGGTTCGACTCAGCTCGGGCAAGGAGACGGACTTTTACTTCGATGGGCGGCAAGTCTCCCTCGAGCCCGAAGGTTCCGTGCTAATCGCGAGCCTCATGCTCGATGAAATTGAACGCTTCGGCGGGGTCGACGCGGTGGGAGGGCTTACATCCGGAGCGGACCCGATCACCAGTTCGATCGGAGTGCTCGCCCACCAGCGCGGGGTCCCTCTGCGGCTCTTCTACGTGAGGAAGGAGCCGAAGAGTCACGGCCTGGGGAAACTGCTCGAAGGGCCCCAGATTCCCAGAGGAGCCCGCGCGCTGATCGTGGACGATGTTATCACGACGGGAAAGTCGATCTTGCAGACCCGGGACGCGCTTCGAGCGGAAGGCGTGACGACGGTCGGAGCGATGGTGATCATCGACCGGGAAGAGGGTGGGCGCGAGGTCCTCGAGCGCGAAGGGCTCAAGGTCCTGTCGCTCTTTCGCAAGCGGGACTTTCTCCCGTGAATTGAGGCCTTGACGCTCTCCGAGGGGCTCGCAATAATCCGGGGTTACCATTCTTCCGGTAATTTGCGGGTGTAGCTCAGTGGTAGAGCACAGCGTTGCCAACGCTGTTGTCGAGGGTTCAATCCCCTTCACCCGCTCCAATCTCAAGTGGCCCTCCCAGGCGGTAAGTCCGGGAGGGCCCCATCCTCAAATCAACGCGGAAGGAACTTGTACCCAGCGTCCCTGCCGCCCCGGAGGATCCGCAGCATGACGACATCGCCTGTTTGAGTGCCTTTGGCGGCAAGATTTCCGAGGGCGGCATGGAGACTTGGCAGATCCGTCACCGGTTTCTGGTTCGCTTCGACGATGACATCGCCCTCTCGGACCCCTTTCGCTTCTGCGGAGCTGTTCACGTCGACGTCGATCACGACGACGCCGGCGACCCCCTCCGGCGCCTCTACATGCCGTGCGATCTCAGAGCCCATCGGCACTACCGTGATGCCGAGCATACGAGCGCCCACCTCGTGTCCTCCGACGTGAGTCGAATTCACCGGAGGGGGCAGGTCGCTTCTGGTTAGAGTGAGCTGCAATACGATCGAACGCGGTGGTTCACCGCTCTCGGGACGCGCCACTTCGACATCGATGGGCTTGTCGGACTCAGCGCGTACAAGGAGGTAACGGAGGTGGTTCTCATCCCTCACTTTGTTTCCATTGAAGCGGACGACAATGTCCATGGCGCGTAGCCCCGCGGCCTCGGCAGGCGATCCGGCTTCGACTTCCTCGATGAGCGCCCCCCCGGATTCACTCAACCCAAAGTAACGAGCGCCATCCGCGTCGAGCCGCACGGGTTTGAGCCCGCTGACCGACGAATTCCTTCCTCGGATCCAGTTCTCGACGAGCGCGTGGGCGATGTTGACCGGCACCGCGAAACCGATCCCCATGCTTGCGCCGCAAGAGTCGGAGAAGACCGCCGTGTTGATGCCCACGACGCGGCCCTGCAGATCGATGAGCGGGCCACCGCTGTTGCCTTGGTTGATCGAGGCATCGGTCTGGATAAAGCTCTCGTAAGGCAGAATTCCGAGGTCGGAACGCCCAACGGCGCTCACGATGCCCGCCGATACCGACTGGGCAAGACCAAAGGGGCTGCCGATGGCCAATACCCAGTGGCCGACCTTGATATTCTCCGAGTTGCCCAAGGAAGCGGCCGGTAGGTTGCAGTTCTCGACCTTGAGCAAGGCGATGTCTACACCCTCTTCCTTCTGGATGAGACGCGCGGGGAAGACCTGGCCGTTCCATGCCTTCACGATCAGCTCCTCCGACTCGAGGATGACGTGATGGTTCGTGAGGATGTATCCGCGAGGGTCTACCACGACGCCGGACCCCTGCGACCGCTGGCGCAGTTCCCGCTGGCCTTGGACGAGCCGTTCGAAATGCTCGATCGACTCCGGAACGGGGATTTTCCGCGTCGCGCTGATGAAGACCACGGAGGGGCGGACTTCCTCCGCTACGCTTGCGAAGAGTTCCTGAAGATCCTCCCCGAGGACGGAGGACCGCTTCGCCCCTGCCGTCAATGGAGGGACCGGCCTCACAGCGCTTTGCAGCAGGAAATCGAGGGCAATCCCCGCGGAGAGAGCAACGATGCCGAACCGGACGAGGGAAGGGGCGACTCGGGTGGAAGCTCCGGCCATGAACACGACTCCTTTCGTGCGACCAGATGACTTTATCGGCCTGAATCGCGGGTTTCTGGACCCGAAAATTCATCTCGCGGCCGGATTTTTTGGGGCTCTCGGTTCCGAGCCGCAGCGTTAGAATGGGCGGCCGTCGGGTCTGGGCGTTGGGTTTCTTGCTTCATGGAGGGATCGTCCGTGGAACTGACCAAGGGCCCCGCATTGGCCTCCTTGGGAGGTCTACTCCTCTCCGTTCTGGTTCTGATCTGGCTCTTCGCTTCGCCCACGATTCCGCAACCGCCGGGGCTTCAGCAGAACGTGACCGCGGCGAAGACCGCACCGCCGGTCTTCGTCCCCCCGTCGCTCGAAGCGCTCAAGACGGTGAAGTGGAGCCCGCAGCGGGTCGTTTCGGGCTTTGACGTCTTGCGCGAAATTCAGGCGCCCCGCCCGGCCCCGCTTCCGGAGGATGAGGCGCTCCGCCTCCGCAATACCGATCCTCAATCAAACGCCCGCATCGCGGCGGCGGTCGGCCGCCTGCCCAGATCGGATGAGGAAGTCGACTGGGACGCCACGTACTTCCGGTATCTCCCGTCGGATGTGAGGACGTTCAACTACATCTTCTACAGCTCTCGTTACGAAGGAGAAGTGCTCCCGCTCGTCTACGCCGGGCTCTTTGGGTTCGACTCGAACCTTGTTCCGCTTGCCGGCGCCGAAACCGTGTCGGAGTGGTCCACGTCGGAGGACCGGATGATGGACCGCGTAGTCCTGCGCGACGACATCACCTGGTCGGACGGGAAACCGTTCACCGCTCACGACGTCGAGTTCTCTTTCCGCACGATCATGAGCCCCGATGTGAGATGCCCCGCAGTGAAGAACGGAGCGGACAAGCTCAAGATGGTGAAGGCGTACGACGCCCGCACAGTGGTTTACTTCCACAAGGAGCCCCTCGTCACGAACGTCTTTAACCTGAACTTCCCGATCATGCCCAAGCACGTCTACGAGCCCACGCTCGCGCGCGACCCCACGATGCAGGCGAGCGAAGAACACATCCGGCTGAGCGAGAACCCCGTCACGAGCGGCCAGTACCGGCTAGTTTCGTGGAAGAAGGGCCAGGAGATCATCTTCGAACGGAGACCGGAATGGTACGAGAGGCACGGCAAGAGGATCCGCCCCAAGCCTCACTTCAAGCGGATCCATTTCCGAATCATTGCCGACCGCGCAGCCGCGTTCCTCGCCTTCCGCAGCGGTGAGATCGATGAGTACGAGCTGACGCCCGATCACTGGGCCCTGCAGACGAACGGTGATGACTTCCACGCGCGCGCGACGAAAGTCTGGGGAACGGAGTGGTCGCTCTATTGGATCGGCTGGAACCAGCGCCCGATCCCCGATGCCCCCTATTTCAAGGACCGGCGGGTGCGGGAGGCGATGGCCATCGCCTTCCCCTATTCGGAATTCATCGAGAAGATCACCTACGCCCTCTACCAACCGGCGACGGGGATCTTCCACACGGATTCCTGGATGGCGGACCCGGCCCTGCAGCCGTTTCGCCAAGACCTTCCCCGCGCGGCGAAGCTCTTGGCCGAGGCGGGCTGGGCTGATACGGACGGGGACAACATCCTCGATCGCATGGAAAACGGTCAGAAGGTCCCCTTCCGGTTTTCGTTTCTGATTCCTGCCGGGAACCCTCTCTACGGGAACATCGCATCCCTCCAGAAGCGCGACCTTGAGAAGCTCGGAGTCGTCTGCGAAGTGAAAGAGATGGATTTCACGACAGTCCAGGCGCTCGCCCGAGAGCATCGCTTCCACGCCATCTGCTTCGGATTCGGCACGGGCGCCGATCCCGACACCGTACGGAACATCCTCGGGACGAAGGCCTACGAGGAGGGCCGAAACTTCACGGGTTACTCCAATCCGAAGGTCGATGATCTGCTCGAGAAGGGTCAGAAGGAATTCGATCCGGCCCGCCGCGCCGCCATTTACCGCGAGGTCGACCGCATCGTCGCGACGGATCTTCCCTTCAGCTTCGTTTGCTTTCGCCCGACCTTGGCCGCGCTCTCGAAGGATGTGCGCGGCTACAATTTCTCCCCGCGGGGCCCCTATGGTTTCACTCCCGGAGTTGGGGCCGTCTGGAAGAAGAAGTCCTGAATCGACGCGGGGCCATGCTGCAACACCTCCTGCGGCGCCTTCTCTTGGGCCTTTTCACTCTCGTCCTGATCACCATCACGGTCTACGGGCTCATCCGCAGCATGCCGGGCAATCCGCTGACGCTGCTGGAAGGAGGGGACCCGATGGGCATCGCGAACCCGGGGGTCAGGACGGTCTTCTACCGGGAGATGGAAAAGGAAATGGGGCTTGACCGCCACTGGCTGGTCGGCTACTTCAATTGGCTCGGAGACTTGGCCCGCGGCGACCTCGGGCGTTCCCTCCAGGACCGCTCGCCGGTGTCGGCGGCGATCGGAGCGCGCATCGGACCGACGTTTCTCCTCTCCGGGACTTCCCTCGCCCTCGCTTTCCTCCTGTCGATCCCGCTGGGGATCTACTGCGGCGCGAGATCGGGTCGCCTCCCCGAACGGGCCATCAGCACGTTCCTCTACATGCTCTTCTCCCTCCCGAGCTTCGTCGCAGCGCTTTACCTCCTGATCCTCTTCTCGGTGGAATTGAAATGGCTCCCGCTTCGCGGGATGCACAGCTCCGATGAAGCTCTCGCGAGCATGTCCGCCGCCGGCAGGTCGTGGGACCTCATCAAGCACATGGTGCTGCCGGTAGCCTGCTCGACGTACGCCAGCCTCGCCTACTATGTCCGTTTCATTCGCGCGAACCTGCAGGAGGCGATCCGGCAGGACTACATCCGTACGGCCCGCGCCAAAGGGCTCGGGGAGGCCGCCGTCGTCGTGAAACACGCCTTCCGCAACACGCTCATTCCGCTGGCGACTCTCCTGGGCCTCACGCTGGCGCATCTCATGAGCGGTTCGGTGATCCTCGAGAGGATCTTCAACTGGCCCGGGATGGGTCTCCTTTTCTTCGAGGCGATCGGCCGCCGCGACTACCCCGTCATCATGGGCCTGACGCTCTCCTTTTCCGTCCTGGTGCTCCTGGGGAACCTTCTGGCCGATCTGCTCTACGCCCTGGTGGACCCGAGGATCCGCTTCTCGTGAACGAAACCGCATCCAACTCGCCCGCGGCGGGGGCAGCCGGCTACTGGCGCCTGGTCTGGCGCCGCTACAGAAAGCGCCGCTTGGGGCTCGCCGCGCTGGCGGTGGTTGTCTTCTTGGCGATTCTGGGGGCGGCGGCACCGCTTGTCGTCGGGACGAGACCGATCATCTGCCGTTACCAGGGGCGCTGGTACTTCCCCTGTCTTTACTACTACAACCCGCGTTGGGAAAACCCGGTCTTCTTTAAGGACGGCTTCCGCTTCACGTACTACCCCCGGGGCCTCGCCGAAAAAGACCCCACTTCGATCGCGCTCTGGCCACTCGTTTACGCCGACCCGTATCGCCGGGTCGACGTTGGCGAGTGGCGCGGCGCGAAAGGTGATCCGAACCGCGGGCCGCCCAGCCTGCGAAACCTTCTCGGGACGGATGCCGAGGGCCGCGACGTCTTCTCGCGCATGGTCCACGGGACGCGGATCGCCCTACTCGTTGGCTTCGTCGCGGTCGGGATCGCCGCGGCGATCGGAATCGTCGTGGGAGGACTCGCGGGGTACTGCGGCGGCTGGGTGGACAAGATTCTCTCCCGACTCGTCGAGCTTGTGATGTCGGTGCCGGCGATCGTCCTGATCCTGGCGCTCGTTGCGGTCATCGAGCGGCCCACGATCTGGCATTTGATGGCGGTCATCGGCTGCACGCGCTGGGAATCGATCGCCCGGTATCTGCGCGCGGAGTTCCTGCGCCTCAAGGAGACGGACTTCGTGGCCGCGGCGCGGGCGCTCGGAGTTCCCCCGCACCGGATCATCCTCCGGCACATGCTCCCGAACGCCCTGGCCCCCGTGATCGTCTCGATCAGCTTCGGGATCGCGGGCGCGATACTTCTCGAGAGCGGGCTCTCGTTCCTTGGAATCGGCTCCGAGCCGTCGACGCCTTCTTGGGGCCGAATCTTGAACGAAGGCTTCAACACTCTGGGCGGAGAACGGCCCCAGTGGTGGCTTGTCCTCTTTCCGGGCCTCGCGATCTTCACCGCCATCTGCGCCTACAACCTCGTCGGCGACACCCTGCAGGAGGCGATGGACCCTCGGATCCGGTGACGGAACAGAAAAATGAACGCGCTCCTCGAAGTCCGAGGCCTCAAAACCTACTTTTTCGCCGAGAGCGGAGTCGTGAAAGCCGCCGACGGCGTCAGCTTCGCCATCGATCGGGGCCGGACGTTGGCCCTTGTCGGAGAGTCCGGCTGCGGGAAGTCGGTCACGGCGCTCTCGATCCTGCGGCTCGTAGAGCCCCCGGGGCGCATCGTGGCCGGCGAAATCCTCTTCGAGGGCAGGGACCTCGCGAGCATACCCGAGAAAGAGCTGCGATGCGTGCGCGGCGACCGCATTGCCATGATCTTTCAGGAGCCCATGGCATCCCTCAACCCGGTCTACACCGTGGAAGGCCAGATCGTGGAAGCGATCCGCGTCCACCGGCGCGTTTCGCGCCGCGCGGCGCGCTCGCGCGCCATCGATCTCCTGAAGCGGGTCGGCATCCCCGCGGCCGAGAATCGCGCGGATGAGTACCCGCACCGGTTCTCCGGGGGGATGCTTCAGCGGGTGATGATCGCCATGGCTCTCGCCTGCGAGCCGGCGGTCCTGATCGCCGATGAGCCGACCACCGCGCTCGATGGAACGACTCAGGCGCAGATCCTCGACCTCCTGAAGGAATTGCAGGAGGAATCCGGTATGGCGATCCTCCTCATCACCCACAACCTCGCGTTGGTGGCCGAGGCCGCTCACGAGATCGCGGTCATGTACGCCGGCAAGATCGTGGAGCGATCGAGCGTGCGCGAGCTCTTCGAACATCCTCTACACCCCTACACGCACGGCCTCCTGGGCTCGATCCCGCGGCTCGGGGCGCCGAAGGGGCGAACGCTGCCCGCCATCACGGGCACCGTGCCCGATCCGGCCCGTTATCCCGCGGGATGCAGGTTCCATCCGCGCTGCCCCGCAAAAGAAGCGCGCTGCGCGGTCGACGAGCCGCTCCTTGAGGAGGCTCGGCCCGACCACACGGTCGGGTGTCTCCTCGTCGAGGGAGGAGTCAGTCCGATGGAGGCTCGCGGGTGATGACCGCCGAGAGGCCGCCGATTCTCGACGTACGCGACCTGCGCGTGCACTTTCCGGTGCGTGAGGGATTTCTGGGGCGGCCGAACGGATGGGTGAAGGCCGTCGACGGGATCTCCTTCGCGATCCGGCGCGGGGAGACGCTCGGCCTCGTCGGCGAATCCGGGTGCGGGAAGACCACCGCCGGCCGCGCCATCCTCCGCCTGATCAAGCCGACGGGAGGAACGGTGACCTTCGACGGCGCGGACCTCGCTGCGCTCGGGAGGGGAAAGCTCCGAGAGACGCGGCGGAAAATGCAGATCGTCTTCCAGGACCCGTACGGCTCTTTGAATCCCCGCATGCGGGTGCGGGATATCGTCGAGGAAGGGCTCATCGTCCACCGTCTCGGCGCGGCCGCCGTGCGCCGCGCGACGGTCCTCGAAGCGCTCGCAAGCGTCGGGCTCGCCGCCACAGCCCTCGACCGCTACCCGCACGAGTTTTCGGGCGGCCAGCGCCAGCGGATCGCGATCGCGCGGGCTCTCGCGCTCAGTCCGACCTTCCTCGTGTGCGATGAGCCGGTCAGCGCACTCGATGTCTCGATCCAGGCGCAGATCCTGAACCTCCTCACCGAAATGCGGGAGAAGCACGGCTTGACGTATCTCTTCATCGCGCACGACCTGGCGGTTGTCGAGCACGTGAGCGACCGCGTCGCGGTGATGTACCTCGGAAGGATCGTCGAGGAGGCACCGGCGGGCGAACTGTACCGCCGTCCGCTTCATCCCTATACGCGGGCGCTCCTTTCCACGGTGCCTGCCATAGGCGGTCCGCCGCGGGAGAGGAACCATCTCTCCGGCGAAGCGGGTTCCCCCCTCGATCCGCCCTCCGGGTGTCGATTCCATCCGCGCTGTCCGATCGTTCGCGACATCTGCCGCACGGTCGAGCCGCGCGAGTTGAACCTCGACGGACACAGAGTCTCGTGCCACGCGGTGGAGGAGGAGTCGGCCAGGTGAATTTTTCGAAGCGGATGGACGGACAGCGGTATTAAGATGCGCCCTTTCTCCGGCGGAACGGAACACGAGGTGATGGCATGAAGAGTCAGGGAATGGCGTCCGATGTGGGCCTTCTGGTCCTCCGGCTTGTCCTGGGGGCGGTTTTCATCGGCCACGGCGCGCAGAAGCTCTTCGGCGCTTTCGGCGGCTCGGGGATGGAAAGGTTCATCGACTACCTCGGCGGTATCGGCGTCCCCGTCCCCACTCTCTCGGGATGGCTCGCGGCCATCGCCGAGTTCGGGGGCGGGATTCTGGTCGCCATCGGCCTTTTTCCTCGGATCGCCTCGTTCGCCCTCGCCGGGACGATGGCGGTGGCGATCTTGAAGGTGCATCTCCACAACGGTTTCTTCATGAACCACATGAACACGCCGGACAAGGGGCACGGAATGGAGTTTTCCCTCGCGCTCCTCGCCATGGCGCTGGCCGTGGCGTTTGTCGGGGCGGGGGGAATCTCGGTCGAGAAGGCCCTCCAGTCCCGCGGCGGGTCGAAGGAAGGACCATAGCGGGATGAATCCGGACCGCCGGGGGGCCCTCGAGAAGAAAATCGCCCGCCTCATGGGAGAGGCGATCCGCGAGTGGAACCTCATCGAAGATGGGGACCGGATCCTCGTCGGCGTTTCGGGAGGAAAGGACTCCTACACGCTCCTCCACTTCCTCCGCCTTTTGCAATCGCGCGCGCCGGTGCGTTTCGGTTTGCTTGCCTACCACCTCGACCAGGGCCATCCGGGCTTCCCGGTCGACCGGATCCGTCAGTTCCTCGAAAACGAAGGCTACGAACACCGCATCGCGCGCCAGGACACCTACACGCTCGTCAAGGAGCACATCGCGGAGGGCGAGACCACGTGCTCCCTCTGCAGCCGCTATCGACGCGGCATCATCTACAACGAGGCCGTGGAGCTCGGCTGCACCAAGATCGCGCTGGGCCATCACCGCGAGGACGCCATCGAGACCCTCCTCCTCAGCATGTTCTACTCGGGGCGCCTCAAAGGGATGCCGGCCCGGCTCCGGAGCGACGACGGTCGCAACGTCGTGATCCGCCCCATGATCTACGTTCCCGAAGCGGAGATCGCCGAATTCGCGGCGCTGCAGGGCTTCCCCATCGTCCCGTGCACTCTCTGCAACGGCACCGAGCGCGACAACATCGCCCGGCTCGTCGAGGAGCTCTCCCGGGACAACCCCAACGTCCGCGGAAACCTCCTGGCGGCGATGAAATGCGTGGTGGGCAGCCACCTCCTCGACCCGAAGCTCTCTAGCCCGACGCGAATCGGAGAGGCCGCCTTGCCGGCGCCTTCCGCCTTGCGGTCCATTGCGCTCGGCCAGCGATCGACTCCGTGAAGTTCGCTTCCGCCGCTCCCTCCGGTCCTCGCGCTGTCGCGCTCGGCCTCCGGGCGGGCCTCGCAGCCGCCCGCAGGCGCGGGCCCCCGGCTGCTCCGGCGGTCCGCGGCTCCGCACTGCTCGCCGCTCCCTC
>Ga0187893_10000548_pt1 | contig 97048 bp, 83 predicted proteins | sample MA1701074metaG_FD_139574 | JGI IMG/M metagenome (GOLD analysis project Ga0187893, IMG submission 139574) | White microbial mat communities from a basaltic lava cave in the Kipuka Kanohina Cave System on the Island of Hawaii, USA - MA170107-4 metaG ... | reverse complement strand
CTGATTATATCGCGGAGATAGGACGCGATCCGGCAACTTTCATGAAATGGCGTCGGCCCAAGAACGATCGAAGATCGAGCCGCGGCCTTTTCAAGGAAGCTGGGATTTCCGTACACGCTCAGCGCGTGCCAGGAACTCCGCCATGTTCTGCTCGTTCACCGGAGGTTGGCCCAGCGCGTACGCGTGGATCGCCCACCCTTCCGCGGTTCCGTTCCAGCGATAGTCGCGAATCGTCAGGTCGATGCCATGATCGATGAGGAATTGCGCCGCTTCATAGTTCCCCCGGATGGCACACTCATGCAGAATGCTGGCCGGCTCGTGCGTGCTCCAGTCGGTATTGACATTGGCTCCGCGCTCCACCAGGAATGCAGCGATCTCTAACTGCCGGTTCATGCACGCCCATGCCAAGGCGACGTCCAGAATGTGCTGCGCGTTCGGAGGGAACCAATGAAGATTCCCGAGTGTGGAGGGATTGTTGGTGGGGTGATGCTGACTGAGACTACCCAGTCTCGGACGGCCGGCCTCATCAAACCAACCCTTGACTCGCGCAAAGTCCCCCATGCCCGCCGTGTGGGGAAGATCGTCGGGCACTGGCCAAATCTGAGTCAACAAAGGGATGAGATGCGCGTTCCCATACTCCAGCGCGAACAACACCGCGGACGAAGGAGGGCGCTTCGCCTTTAGCGCGGGATTGAGCTCTATCAATCGAGCGATGAAAGGTCCCCAATCGTTGTACGCCGCGATCCCAATTAACCCCACGATATCGGATTCCGTGAGCAGATCGGGTTCCCGCTGTAGCCAACGGTTGAACTCTTCCAGGTTATTCCCGCGCATGGCCGCTTTCAGTTCATTCATAACGACCGTCCGCCAGGGGTCTCCGTGCGCCGGATGTGCAGCCAGGTAGTCGATGAACCCGCTTCGTCCGCGCCATCTCTCCACTCGCTCGCCGAGCGCGGAGTCGAACTCGATTAAACGGTCGAGGAGGAGAGCGGCGACCGGCTTATGCTGAAAACCGCAGGCCGTGAGGAACGCATGAGTGACGGCGGGGGCGTTACTTTCCGCAAGACATTCCCGTACGCCATTTTCGTCACCCAGCGCGGTGAGAACATCGAGTGTGCGCGGCAGAACGCCCTTGCGCGAAAGAAGCTGCAATACTCCCTTGGCGCGGGCGCTGATTGCGCCTTGCCATATCCTCGGCTCTACTGTAGCGCCCGCATCCAGGAGAAGCTCGGCGCACTCGATGCGCGTGAACGCCTGTTCCCGGGAAGGTTCGCCGCTGTCCCCGAACGAGCCGGTGGCAAGGCTGAGGATCGATTCTCCGGAATCACCGCGCCACGATAGAAGTGCAGGATACTCCTGAAGCAGTTGGCTTAGCCGTTCGACGTTGTTGTCGTGGATAGCGTGCTCCGCTTCCGCGACGGCCCACTCCAGGCCCTTGCCTTCCAGGCGGAGGGCCGCGGAGCGAAGGTCCAGCCAGCCTGCGAAACCGTATTCTCGCGCGACCACAAGCTGCGCGTCGCGTAACGATAGAGGAAGGTGCGGGACCGGCAGTTGCGCATGCACACGGGCCAATGCATCCGGGTCGCCCGCAGCCACCTGGCGCGCCAGTTTCTTTGCTTGCTTTCGGATGGATTCAAAAGACGAGTGAAGGAGTAAGAACTTCGACGGGGTCACAAGGCCTCCTTTCATATTTGCCCGTGTCCCGCTGAAACCAGGCTGAAAGAAGGTAACGGACGCCTCAAAACGAAAACAGGTGGGATGCTTCCCTTGCCGCGGGTAGGAGACGCCCTGTCAGCGCACTGCCTCAACTGTATCCGGCTCCGTCGAGCTTGTCAATCTATTCCACATAATTTTCACGGCGGGCCCGAAGTCCGGTTCTGGGAAGTGTAGCCGGATTAAGACTGATAAGCGCGCTTGCGACCCGCTACTAGGGCGTGTCCAATGGACGAAATGAGGGAATGTCTCGTGACATCATGCGCTCTAAGAGTACGAGAATCGAGCTTTGTCTAATCCTACCGGCCGACTCACTACCTTCGTCTACCGGACAAACCACGATCGCGAAGTCGGATCGCTCTTCAAAAACTCCAACAGCAGCCGTGCGACCCTTTCCCGTCCCTTCCCCGAAGGATGGGTCCCATCATCGATCGTCAAATCTTCGCGCCGCCAAACCAGCCCATCCCCGAGCCTCCCCCTGAGCCCGTCCGCCCACAAGTACGGACCCCACGCGATCCATGGCGCCCGCACCACACCAACGGATGCATCGAAGTTCAGTTCCGGTTTCCCGGCGATTTGATCCGCGATGGCCCACTTCACCGCGAAGCCGCTTTCATACGACCAAGGTTCTGGATTCAAGGGACCCATCGCGTATCCGCCATAGATCCTGCTGGATAAGTAAACAATCTTCAGGTTGGAAAAGCGCTCGCTCATCACCTGCAGCGTTTTCACCAGCAGTTCCTGCAATCGTCGCGACGATGACGGGAACGCTGGCTGGGGACCGGCAAGCGTATTCTTCAACCAGGCGATCTGCACCTGCTCGCGCGTATAATCGCCATCGCGTAGCCGGGCATCCACCTCCTTCCAATACCCGCCCTCGGGTGCTATCATCCTGTCCACCGTTTGCCCACCCTGAGCACCATTGACGAATGCAACGAGCGGATTTCGATCCGGATCGGCGTACGCCAACCGGCGAAACGTCTGAAACTCGAGACTCGTGTTCGACATACCCAACGCGAGAAACACGATTCGCGCATCGGCTGTAGTTGTGTGATTGGGACCAGGATCCCTTCCGGACTGATTCAACGGCACGATCCTTTCAGCGATCTTCATGCCAGCCTGCAAATGCGCGGGCGGCGGCGTGTTCGCACCACCCGGATAAAGCCCGCCTTGCTCGCCGAGATAACTTTCAGCCCGCAGGTCCGGTAGCGGAATCAAGCCCGTCGACTCGCGCGGCGGGTTCTGCTGTAGGTACGGCTCTCGAAGGCGGAGCGCGGTGCTCCGCAGCGTTTCGCGCTCTTCATCGGTAAGCGCGCCGCGCCTCTCTTTGTCAACCAGTTCCCGAAACTGCGCATCCTGCGCACTGAGAGCTGCCGCCAGTAGCAGGACAAGAAGCGCCAGGAATCTCGTCAACTTTCGGAATCGTTCGTGTAGGGAAAAGGTCATGGCCTTGAGCAGATTCACTTTATCGCAAACGGGGCTCGACAGCCAAAGTTGTTCAACAACGCCCTGTCCATGCTGCTTGATCCTTCCCTGATCTCGGGCAGGCTGCTCAAAGGCTGAAGAGAGTCGCCCGCTGATCAACCGTGGATATTGCTACTCCTGGCGGAGCGCGAAGATCGGGTCGACACGGGAAGCCTTCCAGGATGGCGGAGGAATCGGTTTTGGCTATACCTAGCTGTCTATTATAGACAACTATAATATAGCTGTCCAGGTTTACAAGCGGCTCGCCTTGGAAGGTCGGCTTTAGCCCGCGCGAGGCGTTAGCCTGCTCTTGGTCTACTCGTACCGCAAGGCCTGAACCGGATCGACCCTCGTCGCGCGGCGTGCCGGAATCCAAGCCGCAAGCATGGTTATGATGACAAGCACTATTGAGGCCATCGCGATCGTACCTGGGTCAGCCGGTTTCACACCAAATAACAGGCTTTCGACATGACGGGAAAGAGCCAGCGCGACCGCGCAACCGATAGCCATGCCGATCAGCACGAGCGCAACACTCTGCTTCATGACGAGCCACAGCACACTGCCGTATGAAGCGCCGGGAGCGACGCGCACTCCGATTTCGCTGGTCCGCCGCGTCACTGTGTAAGAGAGAATGCCGTACAAGCCGATTGAGGCGAGCCCGAGCGCGGCGGCGCCCAAGAAACCGCTGAGCATCGCGAGCAACCGGTCATAGGTCAGCGTGTCATCGAGTTCGTCGGAGAGTGATCGCATGGAAACCGGGATGCCGGGATGGAACGAATGGACCGCGCGGCGCACGGCGGGCGAGATTGCTGCCGGGGAGCCGTTGGTGCGGACCAGGACGGAGCGACTGCCGCTGGCCGGATCCTGCGCTAGCGCGAAATACGCAGAATACGGGATCGGAGCGCGCAGGTCACGATACTTCGAGTCCGCCACAACGCCAACAATTTCCATTCTTCGAGTCTTGTAGATGGGTGGCAGCGAAATGAATCGGCCGAGCGCCTCGCCATTTGCAAAGAACTTGCGCGCGAACGTTTCATTCACGATCGCGACAGCGGGCGAGGTGCCTGTGTCGCGTTCCGTGAACTCGCGGCCGCGAAGAACAGGAGTGCCTAGGGTGCGGAAGTAATCCGGCGAGATGCGGTTGAAGAATGTCTCCATCTTTTCGCCCGGCGCCGGAGTGTATCCTTCGACGATAATTGGATCCCACCAACAGCAGCTTTGAATCGGCGTTGCGTCGGAGGAGCTCGCCGCCTCACACCCGGGACCAGAGCCAGGCGCGTGCTGAGATCATGATAGAACTGCGTGGCGGCGTCGCCCTTGATGCCGACGCGGATTGGTTGCACTTCGGCGACCAGTACATGGCTGGCATCGAATCCCGGATTCACGGAGATGAGGTTGCGAAACGTGCGCAAAAACAGCGCGGCGCCGAACGTGAGCACCAGCGATAGCGCCACCTGGACCACCAGCAGCGATCTGCTCCATGCGTGGGATGCTGCCACTTGGTGTGAGCCTTCCTTGAGCACCGGCTGCAACGACGAACGGAGTGCACGCACTGCCGGCGCGACTCCGAACAGCAGCGTCGTGAGGACAGCCAATCCTGCTGTGTAGAGTAGGACGCTCGTGTTAAGCCGGATATCGAGACCCACGGTATTGGTTGAGGACGAGAGGAGGGCGACCAGCAGCCGGCTGCTCCACTGCGCGAACAGCAATCCGAGCGCGGCCCCGGCGACGGCTAGCAGGAAGCTCTCGGTGAGCATCTGGCGAACCACTCGTCCATGTGAAGCGCCGACTGCAAGGCGCAAGCCGAGTTCGCGCTGCCGGGTAAGCGCTCGGGCGAGCAGGAAATTCGAGAGATTGACGCAGCAGATCAACAGGACGACAGCAACGACGGCGATCAACACCTTGAGCGGCTTGTCAAATTCACGGCGCAAGCGGGAAATCCCGCTTGCGGCGGGTTGCAGTTCCGCATGAAGTTCACGAGGCCAGCCTACAAACTTCCCCGCTCTATCCAACGGACCGGTTTCCTGCAGCATTGAATGCCACACCGGCTGGAATTTCGCGGCGGCCTGTTGCAGTGCCACGCCGCTTCGAAGCCGTCCCATCAATGGCAGCCAAGATGCGTTACGCATCCTCATCAGGTCGCTGTAGGGAGCAAGCAGCCGTTCCGCCTCCAGAGGGATGTAAACCTCCGATGACCGGCCGACTTCGGCCCCAAAGAATCCTTTGGGCATCACGCCGACGATCGTGAACACAATGCCGCCAAGCCTCATCTCTTTCCCAAGCACTTCCGGATCGGCTTGGAATCGCGTTCTCCACCAATCGTGGCTCAGCACGGCGACGGCAGGTTCTTCGTGCTCGTCGGCCAGCGTGCGGCCCAGCATTGCAAAGGCGCCGAGGCCCGTGAAGTACTCTTCGGAGACCTTGTCAACCGAGATCCATTCCATCGAGTCACCTTGTCCCGCCCAGACTCGTGTGAAACGCCATGTGAACACGTGCGAAAATATCGGCGCATTCGCGCGCAACCATTGGTAGGAAGGGTAGGAGAAGGAGCCTTGCGCCCTCTCACCCTGCTTGCCCACGATTCGGACGAGCGCGCCGGGCTCGCGGACCGGCAACTCGCGGAGAACGATCGTCTCGACTAGGCTCAACACGGCTGTGTTTGCGCCGATTCCGAGCGCGAGAGAAAGCAGCGCCACCGCCGTGAATCCCGGGCTCTTCGCGAAATGCCGCACCGCGTAGCGGAGATCGCAGACGAAATCCTCGATCCAGCGCGTGCGCCGTTTGTCGCGGCATTCTTCCTGAAGTTGAGCGACTCCACCGAACTTCCGCAGTGCGTCCGCGCGTGCCCGATCGGGCGCGACGCCGCGTTCAACTTGCTGCCGTGTCAACTCCTCGATGTGGAACGACAACTCCTCGTCAAGGTTCCCGCTCAACGCGCTCCCGCCGGAACAACGACCGTAAACGGTGGCGCAGTCGATCCAATAGGCGTATCATCATGCCATCTCCAGTACAAGACCGATCGCTCCCGAAAGCCGCTGCCATTGCGCGAGTTCCTTCGCGAACTGGCGATGGCCCGCCGGAGTCAACAAATAATACTTCGCCCGGCGACGATTCTCTGTCTCGCGCCACTCGGACTTGATCCATCCCTGCTGCTCCAGCCGGTGAAGTGCCGGATACAGCGACCCCTGCTGGATTTGGAGTGCTTCGTTGGAGACCTGCTCCAGCCGCTGCACGATCCCCCACCCGTGCATAGGGCCTAGCGATAACGTCTTCAGGATCAGCAGATCCAGCGTGCCCTGAATCAGATCGGAGGGTTTGGCCATAGCGAACGTCCTCTCGATTATCTACAGTAGCATGTCTGCTCTAGATAGTCAAGAGAAAGCGCCGTCTACCGAAGAAACCATGATCGCTAAGCTGTAGGAATGAACCGCATCGCCGCAACTTGCCCGTTCGCTTTGCTGCTCCTGGTGGCAGCACACAGCCAGGAGAGGAAAGTTTTCCAGCTTGCTCCGAATGTGTACTTCTGGCAGGGCGACACTTCGACCCGCCGTCCGGCGAATTGCACGTGGGTCTTGTTCAAGGACTACGTGGTCGTCATCGATGCGAATTTTCCGTGGGGCGCGCGGGAGATTCTGCCAGAGATCAAGAAAACCACCAACCTGCCGATCCGGTTCGTGTTCAACACCCATTACCACGCTGATCATACCTTCGGCAGCGGTATCTTCATGGAGGCCGGCGCCACCATCGTGTGCTCGCGGGAGTGCGGGGCCGAGTCCCGTAGCAAGGGCGAGTCGGACTGGCGCAACCAGGTCCTGAACCGCGGTGAGCGGTCCAATGCCTCGGCGTACGATAAGGCGGTAGCGGCAGAGACTCGCGAAAGAGGCTACCGGCTCGAACACCCGACACTGCTTTTCGAAGATCGTATGACTTTTAATGACGGCGAGCGTCGTCTGGAACTGATCCGCATGGGCCCGGCTCACTCCATCGGCGACGCCGTCGCTTACCTGCCGAAAGAAAAGATCCTGATTACAGGCGACCTCTGCGTCAACTGGACCAGCGGAAACAATGTCGGAGACCGTGACGCCGACCACGACAACTGGATTCGATCGCTCGACAAACTGGCGCAGTGGGACGTGCAGACCGTCGTGCCCGGCCACGGGCTGCTGGGGACCACGGAGACTCTCCGCAACCAAAGGGCTTATCTCGCCGACATGGTTGATCAGGTTCGTGCCGGGATTCGAGGTTCCAAGACTGCAGACCAGTTGGCCCAGGAGATCGACTTGTCCCGCCACCGTCCATTTGGCGCAAACTCCAGCGCCAACTCCGTGCGAGCCATTTATCGCAAGCTCACGGAGTCACCTCGACCGCAAAACTGATGCCCTTTGGAACCGAGCTCGATGATGGGCACAGGTGCAAACGGAGAGACCGCAGACGCGCATAAGCAGCATATTCTCATCGAAGGATGAGCCTGGAGGATGGAGGTGAAACGGGCCCAAAGCTGGACCTCCTTTCTGTAAGTGGGGTGTGAATCGGAAGTGACGCCGGCGGCTGCGGGAGCCGGGCCGTGTGAGCGAGGAAGGGCTGTTCCGTTGCTGCTTTTTCACACCGCCAGCGCCGCTTTGCCACCGAGTCGAAAGAAATTGGGTTGTTCCAGGATAGGCTATGATGCCGCTGACTTGGGTCAACCTCCTGGGCCTCCCTGCAATCACTATCCCTACGATGGTCGGCTCTGAGGGGCTGCCCATTGGAATTCAATTAATCGGCCGCGCATGGGAAGAGGAACTCTTGCTCGACCTCGCTAGCAAACTCGAAGTCGCCCGAGCCCGGGTTTGAATTCAACTTAGCCTCTTCTAGATCCGACGCTGTTCAGCCAACGGATTGAGTCGTAGAACCGCCAGGACCATCAAGCTGACTAAAGCCTCGCGCTTCGACCTATTGTGCGCTATGCTGACTGACTGTAGAAGGTTGATGCATTGATGTCTTCCCCACGGTTCCCCATCCCCCAAGGCACGCTGGACATGCTGATCCTCCAGATCCTGTCTTTGGAGCCGGCGCATGGCTACGGCATCGCGCAGAGGCTGGAGCAAATTTCGAAATCCGTCGTTCAGGTCAACCAAGGATCTCTTTATCCTGCCCTCCACAGATTGGAACAGAAAGGATGGCTGAAAGCCGAGTGGAAGCAATCGGAAACAGGGCGCGAGGCCAAATTCTATTGCTTGACACTTTCGGGGCGAAAACAACTCGCCACCGAGAAAAGGAGTTGGGCCCGTCTTACGGGAGCGGTCCAGTTGATTTTTGACGAGGGCAACTGAAAATGAAGCGGCTACTGAACTGGTTCCGGCTACGAAATCTGGAGAGCGACCTGGACCGCGAATTGAAGTACCACATCGAGCGGCGCGTTAGTGACCTGATACTTTCGGGTTTGCCGGAGCCGAAGGCGAGAAGGCAGGCCACGCTGGAACTCGGCGGCGTCACGCAGGTTCAGGAGGAAGTGCGTGATATTTGGCTGACTCGATGGCTGCGGGACTTCGCGTACGACCTACGCTTCTCCGCGCGTTCCTTTCTCCGCAGTCCCTCTTTTACGGCCACCGCAGTTCTTTCGCTCGCACTCGGAATCGGGGCCACCACTGCCATCTACTCTCTACTTGATCAAGTCGTCCGGCGCGCGCTTCCGGTACATGAACCCGAACGTCTGGTTCTCATCGACTGGAAGGGTGATCAGGCGACCGTGAATGCGTTCGGCAGCTATAACCTGATGTCCTATCCGATCTGCCGCGACCTTCAAGTGCAGGAGCGATTCTTCGAAGGCGTACTCTGCCGCGCTGCCATGACCATAAGTCTTTCGACGGGCGGAGAGCACAGACTTGCGGCAGCGGAAATTGTGTCGGGCACTTACTTTTCGGTGCTCGGCGTAAATCCGGCACTCGGCAGGTTATTGACGGTGGACGATGACCAAGCGCCCGGCGCGAGCCCTGTCGTGGTGCTCTCGTACGACTTCTGGAAGACGCAGATCGGGAGCGCTCCGGATGTGGTGGGCCGCAAGGTGCTGGTGAACCAGCATCCGATGACGGTAGTCGGAGTCGCCGCCCCGGCGTTCCGAGGCATCGACGTTGGCGAAGTTCCCGCGCTCTGGATTCCCGCCGCCATGTCGGCGCAAGCCATCCCCGGCTTCAACGGTATGCTCGACCGCCGCACGAAATGGATGCAGATGCTGGGCCGCTTGAGACCGGACGTTACGTTGGCTCAAGCTCAGGCAGGCCTGCAACCCTGGTTTAAAGCGATGCTGGAGGAGGACACACGCCGCGCAGGATTCCCCAGAATCACAGCCGAGCGCCGGCAGCGGTTTCTCGCGTCGACACTCGAGTTCACTCCGGCTCCACAAGGCCATTCGGTTCTGCGGCGCAGGCTTTCGCAGCCACTCTGGGTTTTGTTCGCGGCGACGGCGGTGCTGTTGGGTTTGGCCTGCCTGAATGTCGCTGGTCTTTTCCTCGCGCGCGGATCGGCTCGTGACCGCGAGATCAGTACGCGGTTGGCACTGGGCGCTTCACGCGGACGAATCGGACGGCAGCTTCTTGCCGACGGTCTCCTTCTCGCGTCGGCTGGTGGATCGCTCGGCGTTGTACTGGCCCCGCTCACTATGCAGGCTCTCATCGCATTCCTGCCTCGTGATGCTGCGGCGAACGCCCTGCAGTCCGTCATCGACACGCGCCTGCTGCTTTTTGCGTTCCTGGTAAGCGTAGCCGCTGGCGTCCTGACCGGCTTTGCGCCAGCCGTGCAAGCCGGCCGTGGATCGCTGATTTCCTCACTCAGGGAACGGGGTGGCACGGCCTTCGGCGGCCTCCGGCTTCGAAGGATCATTGTGACGGCCCAGATTGCCTTCACGTTAATCCTTGTCATCGGAGCGGCCTTGTTTGTTCGAACCCTTGCCGGATTGATGGCCAAAGGTCCAGGGTTTGACACATCCAGCCTTATCTCGTTCGGCATCCACCCGCTTCGAAACGGCTACTCTCCGTCCGAAGCAACCCGGCTCGTTCGCCGGATTCATGACGAAATCCGTGCTTCGAGGAGCACTCAGGCATCGGCCGTTGCGCGTATCCAGCTACTGACCGGTGGAAGCTGGAATAATCTCATGACGATTCAGACCAGTCAGCGAATCATTACGGATCGCGAGGTCCATTTGAATGCGATCAGCCCCGGATTCTTCGCGACCCTCGGGACCAGAATCGTCGCCGGGCGACACTTCGATGAACGCGACTCACTGCCGGTGAGCGAGGGCGGCCAGCGCGTGGCCATTGTCAACGAAGCCTTTGTGAAGCGATATTTCGGAGGGCGCAACCCTCTCGGTGCACGGATCGATTACGGAACGGGGCCAGACGTGAGGCCCGATATCGAAGTTATCGGCGTCGTGGCAAACATCAGCTATCGTGGTGTTCGCGAGGAGCGGGAGCAAGCCTACTTCCCAATAGGCCGTAGCGAAGGTTTTTACGAAGGCGCCAATTTCTATGTGAGGGTTCACGGAACCTCCGAGGCAGGCTTTCAATCCATTCGAACGATCCTTCGGAACGCGGATCCGGCATTACCGATCAATTACCTCCGCACGCTGGACGAGCAGGTGAGCCGGTCATTGAACACGGAGCGTATGTTGGCCGCGCTTTCAGGAAGCTTCGGCACGCTTGCGCTGCTGCTCTCGCTGGTCGGTCTTTACGGCGTGATGTCATTCGTGGTAACGCAACGCACGCGCGAAATCGGAATCCGAGTGGCGCTGGGAGCTACGCGCTTTGCTACCGTGTGGCTGGTGCTCCGCGATGCGCTGGTAATGATCGCTGCGGGAATAGCCATCGCCCTGCCATGCGTCTGGGCGCTGGGCCGCCTTATTGAGTCGCAGCTATACGACGTGAAATCTACAGACCCGGCTACAATCGCCGTTGCGGCTTTGATCTTATGCACGGCGGCGCTGGGGGCGGCACTGATTCCCGCGCACCGCGCCTCGGCCGTGAACCCTACCGACGCACTACGATTCGAGTAGCCAGATAGTTACTCGTCGCGTAGAGCAGCCATCGGATCGACCCGCGCCGCGCGCCGCGCTGGAGCCAGGCATGCCATGGTAGTCACGGCCAGAAGGAGAATGGTGACGGCCGCATAGATCAGCGGGTCCAACGGATTCGTTTCGTACAGGAAGGACGAGATAGTCCGGCCGAGCGCCAGGGATCCAAGCAGTCCCAGGCCGAGTCCCACTGTCGCGAGTGCCAATCCGCCGGCGAGCACCATCCGCAGCACGGCGGGTGCATTCGCTCCGAGAGCCATGCGAATGCCGATCTCCTGGTTCCTCGCCGCAACGGATCGGTGGATGATGCCGTAAGCGCCAATCACCGATAGGATCAACGCGACGCCTGCGAGTGCTCCCAACAGCAGAGTTTGCAGCCTGCGCAGGGCGACTGTCTCTGCCAGCCGCTGCTCGACCGTGACGATTCCGTACGGCGGCACTCCGGGGTCCAGAGCCCGCATCTCAGCCCGGATTGCGTTCCGCAACGGCTCAGGGTCGCCTGCCGTCCTTACCGCGAGGTCCATCTGTCCAATGACGCCCGCCTGGAACATGTACGGAATCGCGGCCTCATCCAGGCGCTGCCTTCTCATGTCCGCCACCACTCCCACCACCGTTATCCAGGGGTTATTGGCTCGCGGATCAACACCATACTTCAGCCGCTTGCCGATGGGATCCTCGCCCGGCCAGAACCGCCGCGCCATCTCTTGATTGATCACCACGACCGGCGCGGCTCCGGGCGCGAGGTCGCTATCCCGAAGCAGTCTGCCGCCGAGCAATGGGATCCGCATGGCCTCGAAGTAGCCGGGAACGACATGGTCCCCGGTCAACGGCGGGGCGAGGTCATCGGGCTGCCGCGGCGGTTGCCCCTCGAGGGCGATACGATAGTCCGGCTGGCGATGGATGAAGAAGTCGCTGATCGCGCCCACTGCCACCACTCCCGGCAAAGCGCGAATCCGTTCAGTTGCCTGGGTGAAGAAGGCCGCCAACTTCTCGTGGCTGTTGTAAGCCCGAGGCAAATCGAGTTGCAGCAACAGGACATTGCGCGAGTCGAATCCGCGATCGGCCGTCTGCACTCGCAGGAAACTGCGAATCAGCAGACCCGCGCCGGAAAGCAGGACGACGGCAAGCGCGATTTCGGCGACCACGAGCCCCTGGTGCAGCCGCCGGCCGCCGCGGCCTCCCAGTGAGCGGGGACCACCCTCGCGGAGAACTTCGGCGGGATTCGCAACAGAAAGCTGCAAGGCGGGGAGCAACCCGGCGAGCAACCCACAAGCCAGCGAGGCCGCCAACGCGAATAGAAATACAGTGGCATCCAGTTGGATACCGCCGGCACGAGGGAGCGCGCCGGCGGCCCAGCTCCGGAGCGCCAACGTGCCGAGCCAGGCGAACAGCAGACCTACTGTTCCGGCGAGGATCGCCAGAACAAGATTCTCGGTGAGGGCCTGCCGGATGAGCCGCGTCTTGCTTGCGCCTAAGGCGGTCCGCAGCGAGAATTCATTGCGCCGAACGGCAACACGAGCGAGCGAAAGATTCGCCACGTTGACACAGGCTATCAGCAGGACGAATCCCACCGAGCCGAATAGCAGCCACAGCGACCGTTCCGTCGCCGTTCCGATGACGCGGTCGATGAGCGGATCGGTCGTGACTCCGAGACTCGCATTAGACGCGGGATACTGGCTTCACAAACGGGCGGTGATCGCATCCATTTCCACTCGCGCCGCAGCGATCGTGGCTGTCGGGGATAGCCGTCCGAGCACCACCAACGCATCCCAGCCCCGGCTCCTCTCCTGTTGCCATTCCGGCCCAAACCAGAGGGGTTGCCAGAGTTGCACCTCAGCAGTCGGAAGCTCGAACTTCGCAGGCATCACACCGATGATTTCGACGTCAGCTCGGTCCAGTTGGATGGAACGGCCGACGACCTTCGGGTCTGCGGCGAACCGCTGTTTCCAAAGGCTCTGGCTGATCACGACGGCGCGAGGAGTGGAGCGGAAGTCGGCCGACTCGAAGGTCCGGCCCATCAGCGGCGCGGCGCCCAGGAGCTCGAAGAAACCGGGTCCAACCAAGCCGACGTGGATCCGCTCCGGCTCGGCCCCGCCGGTCAAGGTGCCTCGCGTGAACTCCGGACGCAGGTACGCCGCCATCTGCTCGAACAGACGGCTTTGCTCCTTCCAGTCACGAAAGTTCAGGTAGGAGGAGCCGTCAGGCAGATTCTGGCGAATGTTCTTTGTCCACATCACCGCGATACGGTCGGGCTCATGGTATGGCAGGTCGCGCAACACCACCGCCTGAAGAACGCTGAAAATGGCTGTGTTAGCCCCGACGCCGAGAGCAAGCGTCAATACGGCAACGGCAGCGAAGCCCGGGTCCTTGGAAAGCGATCGAAGCCCGTAATGGAGATCCTGGAGGAATGGTTTCATTGGTGTTATAACAGCGACGAATCAGCTTCGCCGTCGTCTCTAAGGACTGACGATCTTCTTAGTCAGGGAGTTCAAATGATTCGAATGGAAGTTGCGCTAATTCTGCTGGCGGCATCGAGTGCCCTTGGGCAAAGCGAAATCGCCGGCGACTGGATGCTTAGCATTTTCGAATGGGAGCGGCCGAATATTACACGCCTGTCGCTCACGGTGAACGGCGACAAGATCTCCGGCAAGTATGGGGGGCGCGATCTGGAAGGAACTCTGAGCGGCCGCGAGATCACGTTCAAGATAGGTAACATCGCCGCCAAGGGTGTCATCGAGGGTGGCGCTCTCAGCGGAGAGACGACTCAAGGCGGGCGCACGGTGAAGTGGAAGGCGGAACGCATAGCTCCGAGGCCGTCGCAGCCCCGTGCTCATGACTTCGAGCCCAAGGAGTTCCACCTGTATTTCTCGTCTTCCATCAAGCCCGCGTTGAGAATTCACCCCGGCGACACCGTCCGCACATGGAGCGTCGACGCCGGCGGAACCGATCCGAAGGGTCAGCGACGCTCCCCGGGCGGCAATCCCCAAACCGGACCGTTCTACATCGAGGGAGCTTTGCCGGGGGACACGCTGATCGTGCGTTTAAACAAGGTCCGCACCAACCGTGACTGGGCCGGCAGCGGAAACCAGATCATGCGCAATGCGCTCGATCCATGGTCTTTGGGCGATCTGAAGTGGCAGCCAGGGGTCCCCGGCCGCTGGAAACTCGATGCCTCCAAAGGCATCGCCTACATCGAGAAGCCGACCGACAAGCTGAAGAACTTCACCATCGCACTTGCGCCGATGCTCGGTTGCATAGGCGTGGCGCCGCCGGGTGACTTCAGCATCCGCACGACCGATTCCGGTCGCTTCGGCGGCAACATGGACTACAACCAGATCCGTGAGGGCGCAACGGTTTACCTCCCTGTCTACCATCCAGGCGCGATCCTGTTTCTCGGCGACGGTCATGCGGCCCAGGGCGACGGCGAACTGACGGGCGATGCTTTGGAGACGTCCATGGACTTCGAATTCACGGTCGATGTCATTCCTGGCCGGTCTATTGGCCACCCGCTTGCCGAGAATGACGAATTCCTGATCAGTATCGGCATTTCGGGCTCGCTCGACCAGGCGCTTCAGATGGCCACGAGCGGAATGCTGCGGTGGCTCGAGCGCGACTATGGCCTGAGCCCTTCGGAGTCCGCCATGGTAATGGGCTTCGCTATCCGCTACGACGTCGCAGATCTGGTGGGCACACAAGTCAGCATTGCCGCCAAGTTGCCGAAGTTCGCGCTCGCAAAGCTGGCGAAATTGCCGGCGCCAGGAAAACCGTGAGCTAACTCACACGCAGGGCTGCCCAACCCCACGACGGCCAGCTACTCGTATTGCAACGCCTGGACTGGATCGGCCATCGTCGCGCGGCGCGCCGGAATCCACGCGGCGAACATGGTCATCATGACCAGGGCTATTGAGGCGATCCCCGATCGTGACCGCGCCGGCCGGTGTTGCGCCAACAACAGGTGACTTTTTGTGTTTGGTAACATTCCCCAGATGAATCAACTCGTCCGGGGATTAGGCCCTGCCGCCGCGGCGTCGATCAACATCACCAACATGATCGGGACCGGAGTGTTCCTCAAGGCCCGGATCATGACTTGCAATGTCGACACGCCATGGGCGGTTCTTGGCGTCTGGGTGGCAGCGGGATTGTTGGTGTTGGCAGGTGCGCTGACATATGCGGAGCTTATGGCGATGATGCCCCGGGCGGGCGGCGAGTATGTGATCCTTCGCGAGACATACGGAAAACGGGTCGGATTCCTGTATGGATGGACATACCTGGCGAGCTCCCGTTCGGCCTCATTGGCGGCGCAAGCCGTAAGCGCAGGCATTTTCTTAAACATTGTGACCGGAGGACTGCTGGAGGGAAAAATCGTGATGGTGGCGGTCGGGATGCTCGCGATCATGGTTGCGCTCAACTGCCTGGCAGTGAAAACGACCGGAACGATTGCCACTGCGCTCACGACGATCAAGATCGTGCTTGTGGCCTCCATCGGAGTCATTGCGTTCCTATTCGCCAAAGGCGACTGGGCGAATTACGCGCTAACGAACACAGACGGCGCTTGTGCCGGAGTAGCAGAGTCGGCCCGAGGTGGATTGGCAGGGTTCGGCGCCGCGATGTTAGGGGCGTTGTGGGGATTCCAAGGATGGGCGAATTTCGCGCCCATGGCGGGTGAAGTGAAGAATCCGCAGCGGAACATTCCCATCGCGTTCGTGGGCGCTCTCGCCTTGGTCGGCAGCTTATATCTGTTCGCCAACGCGTCCTACTTCTACGTACTCACGCCAACCGAGATTGCGAATGTGTCGCTGAGTTCTTCGGTAGCCACCGAGACCCTACAGCGAGTCTTCGGCGCAGTGGCCGTGAGCTTGATGGCGGCAGGGATGCTGGTTTCTTCGATGGGTTCTCTGCATGCCGGAATCGCGGCCACGATGCGGGTGCCCTACGCGATGGCGAGCGATGGCCTGTACTTTCGCGGGCTGGAAAAGATATCGGAAAAGACGAAGGTGCCCGTGCGCGCGGCGGTGTTTGTGGGCGCCCTGGCCTCGGCTCTCGCGCTGGTTGGCAACTATGACCGTCTCACCGACTATGCCATCTTCCTCCTCTGGCTGTTTTACGGCCTGACGGCTGCGAGTGTCATCGTGCTACGGCGGCGGATGCCGGACACGCCCCGGCCCTTTCGCGTGCCGTTTTACCCCGTGTTGCCGGTTGTGTTTCTGTTAGTAACGGCTCTGATTCTGGTGAATACTCTCCTGACGCAGCCGGTTCAGGCGGGGATCGGGTTGGGAATCATGGCGCTCGGGCTGCCGTTCTATGCATGGTGGACGCGTCCGCGCGCATGATACATTCTCGGTGTGATCATCGATACGCACGCTCACATCTACTCACCGGATGAGAAGAAGTATCCGCCTATAGAGAAACCTTTGCGTCCGCCAGGCGGCAAGGGATCAGTGGAGGATCTACGGAAGGAGTTGATGACCAACGGTGTCACGTCGGTCTGCGCCATTCAGACCAGCACGTTCTACCGGTTCGATAATCGCTACATTTGCGACTCGGCTCTCGCCAACAGGTCCTGGATTGCCGGAGTCTGTACGCTAAACCCGGATGATCCGCATGCGCCAGGGATGTTGAAACATTTCGTCGAGAAGTACGGCGTTCGCGGCATGCGCTCGATTCCCGCGGCCGACGGAAAGCTCGATCATCCCGGCGTGCGGGCGTTGTGGAAAGCGGGACTCGAGACGGGAATCGTGATCAATGTCCTGGTGGGCAGGGAAAAGGCGGATCAAGTCGATCGCATGCTTCGGGACTTCCCGAAACTGAGGGTGGTGCTCGATCACTGCATGAACCCAAAGGCTGGCGCGGACCTGGGCCGGACGATCGCCGAGGTCGCGCGCTTGTCCCGGCACAAGAATCTGCACGCCAAGCTAACCTTTCTCCCAACCGGCAGCGCGACCGGTTATCCCTGCGCGGACATGCACGCGTCCTGCATGAAGATCATCGATGCGTTTGGCCCCGACCGTTGCGTCTGGGGCAGCGACTTCCCTTGCGAGTTGTGGACTCCAAAGGTCAGCTACGCCGAGCACCTGCGGATCTTCCAAAAGGATCTGCCACTCAGGGAACCTTCCCGGGTAGCGATTTTGGGAGGGACGGCGCGGAGATTGTGGTTTGGCGGATCCGATCCGGTGTAGGTATATAATAAGGGCAGCCTGAGGTACATGACATGCTTTCTATCCCTGGACGATCTGGACGTACTTGCGAAGGATGGTCGCGGCGCGAATTGCTGCGCGTTGGCGGACTGCCGCTGCTGGGAGTGGGTTTGCCCGACATCCTGCGAATGCAGGCGAAGGCCGCCAGCTCTAAGGTCGACTCGAAGATCACTCCGCGCGCCAAACAGGTGGTGATGATCTTCCTGCAAGGCGGTCCGTCGCACATCGATATTTGGGATCCCAAGCCCGACGCGCCCGCCAACATCCGGGGTGAGTTCAAACCGATTTCGACCAAAGTGGACGGCATCCAGGTTTCCGAGACGATGCCGATGATGGCCCAGACGCTGGACAAGGTGACTCTCGTGCGGTCTATGTCTTACACGCCCTCCGGGCTGTTCAATCACACCGCCGCGATGTACCAGATGATGACCGGATGGGCGCCGGATAAAGTGTCGCCCTCTGGCCAGCTCGAGCCTCCTTCGCCGCGCGATTTTCCGCACATGGGCTGTCACATCGGCAGGATGCTGCCGCCGGACGGGCCAGTATTGCCGTTCGTCGAAATGCCGCGGCCGTTGCAGGAATCGAACGTGATCGGCAAGGGCGGCGCGGCCGGATTCCTCGGTAAGGCGCACGATCCTTACCGGCTGTATCAGGATCCAGCAGGCGATGTGAAACTCGAGGACCTTGCTCTTCGCAAGGAAGTGTCTGCCGACCGCTTGAAGGACCGGTTCGATCTGCTCAAGGGCATCAACGGGTCGATGAAGGACTTGGAGAAAGCTGTCAGCTCTTATGCGCTGAATGAATACTACGAGAAAGCCTATGACCTTGTGCTTTCCGGTAAAGCCCGCGACGCATTCGATCTCGCCAAGGAGAAGGACGCAATGCGGGACCGCTATGGCCGTCACACTTTTGGTCAGAGCCTGTTGATGACACGCCGATTGATTGAAGCCGGGACGCGGTTCGTGCAAGTGAACTGGCCGAGCGTCGCCAACGGCGATCCAGAAACCACGGCTTGGGACACGCACGCAGCCAATTTCGGCCCTCTGAAGAATCTGCACTGCCCGAAGCTCGATCGCGGTTTGTCGGCATTCCTTGAGGATATGGATCAGCGCGGCCTGCTCAAGGAGACACTGGTGGTCTGCACTGGCGAATTCGGCCGCAGCCCCAAACTGGGTGTTTCCACTTCCGGCAACGTCAACTCCCCCGACGGCCGCGACCACTGGCCCTATTGCTACAGCGCGATCGTGGCAGGCGCAGGCGTGCGGCGCGGTTCTCAGTACGGCGCCTCCGACGCCACGGCCTCTTCGCCGAAGGACAAGGCGGTACATCCGGTGGACTTGGTGGCGACCATTTACTATAGCCTGGGGATTGACCCGCACATGGAAGTGCTCAATGACCTCAAGCAACCGCGCGCGCTGGTGGAAGGCACGCCCGTACTTGGGCTGTTCAGCTAGTCTCGTAGAGTTCTTCTTCGGAGCGGTCGTGCGGTACGATCTGCGTCCGGGAGAAGCCTGATACACTGTTCGCATGCAACGCCGTACATTCGTCGCTGTCACTGCGGCTTCCCAATCTCGCATTTTGGGAGCGAACGACCGGCTCTCGATCGGGCTGATTGGATGCGGAGGCCGCGGCCGGTACGTAGCCCGCTTGATGCGCGAAGCGCCGAATGTCGAATTCGGCGCGGTCGCCGACGTCTACAACGCGAATGCCGAGAATGCGCGGCAATGGGCCGGCCCGCAGGCCAAAGCCTTTCAGGATTTCCGCAAGCTTCTCGATCTCAAGGAAATCGACGCGGTACTCATCGCCACGCCCGACCACTGGCACGCCATCCCCACGATCCTCGCATGTCAGGCCGGTAAGGATGTCTATGTCGAAAAGCCTCTGGCTCACAACATCGTCGAAGGCCGGGCGATGGTGAATGCCGCGCGCCAGTACAAGCGCATCGTACAGACCGGCACGCAGCAGCGTTCGGCTACGCACTTCCCTGAAGTTGCGGAGATCATCCGGAAGGGCCAACTTGGCGAAGTCCGATTTGTACGCGTCTGGAACTACACAAACATGACCCTGCGCGCGCCAGCAAGGGAGCAAAACACTGAACCGCCTGCCGGTCTCGACTGGGATCTGTACCTCGGCCCCGCCCCCAAGGTCCCGTTCCATCGCCGCCGCTTCCTGGGCACCTTCCGTTGGTTCTGGGACTATGCTGGAGGCACCATCACCGACTTCGGCACGCATCGCTTCGACACGGTTCATCAGATCATGGGCAGCGAGATTCCGAAAACCGTCTCCGCGTCCGGCGGCCGGTTCAGCGTAAAAGATGATGGAGAAATGCCGGATGTCTTGCAGGTGACCTATGAGTATCCGGGCTGGATCATGAGTTACGAAGCCATCAACATGAGCGCCCACGGACTCGGCGGCCGCACACCCAACATGAAGTACTACAATGCGCGCGGCGAGCTCGACCGTCCCAACGGTATGGCCTTCTACGGCACTAACGGCTCGATCTTCGCCGATCGAATCGGATATGAGATCTATCCCGACAACGACAACATCATCCGCAAGACGATGAATACCACCGACGCGACAGGCTTGCACGCCAAGTATTTCATCGAGTGCCTACGCGATCGCAAACAATCGCGCGCCGATGTCGAGGTGGGCCACCGTTCCACTATCGTCGCTCACTTGGGTAATATCGCCTTCAAGACCGGCAGGAAGCTACAATGGGACGGCTCCAAAGAAGACTTCATGGATGCGGCCGATGCTGCACGCCTTTTGCGCCGCCAGGCGCGCAAACCCTGGGACCTGGTCTAGGTTCACCAGAATAGCGGCCGGCGCTCGCCCAACGGCCGGCGTTCGGTTCGTCTGGCGCGCCAGCAGGCCAATGCCAAGGCGAACACAAGGTCGTCGTGCTCCCCTTCTCTCCACGCCGCGTATCCGGCATTTCCCTCAGGCGTGATTCGCAGACGCATGCTGGTGAGTTCCTGGATCAGCAGAGGCGCGTGAGGCGACTTCCCGGAAATCCGCAACTGGCCTTGCTGGAGCAAGACCATCACCCCGTGCACGAGATCCTTCTTTGGGACGCGCCAGAATCCGGCGTCGTATCGGGCGGTGTCTCCACCGGTGAAGATCACGGGCACCAAGGGCCGGGACCCGAGCTGTTGGCGCAACAATTCAACCACCGGTGCACCCACACCGGTGGCGTCGACCACCACAGCCGCCTGGCCCTCCGGTGGGAGCGCCACCACGATCCGGGCGATTTCCTCCACTTGCTCGGTGTAAGGTGTTCCCAGCTTTAGCCGCCGGACACCGCCGACCAAGTAACGAACGTCCACCACGCGCTCTCGCGTAGCGGCGTCGATTTCGTTGGTGACGTGCTCCTCCCGCGCCACCATCGCCAGCGCAGTCGGATCGTGCCGCTGCCCCAAGTCCACGCCTACGAAGAATCGTGTCTGCATTTGTGCTCCCTGGAAACTTGATGCGCGGACTGAAGTCCGCGCCGGCACACTAAAGCGTGCGCCACGGTGCTCTAGAAGAATGGGTCGACGTCCTTGTCGAGAGCGCGGTCGAGCATTTCCCGGCCGAACAACTGCTCCTGGTTGTCGATGAACTCGCAGCAGTATTCCTGGCGGAACCACAAGTCACCCAGGCTTCGCCGCTCTTCTTCGAGAAACTCTTTTGGGATCCGCGGGCAATGCTGTGCCTCCACTTGAATCCGCAGCCAGTTTCCCGGTCCCACCCATTCCTCATAGAAGAAGCCACGCTTACCAAACGGAGTGGAGAGAACCAGCAGGCTCCCCCCGCCGACCGCCAGCATGGGCCGCGCCGCCCGGTAGCTCGAGTCGCTTACCCGAGAGGCCTCATCCACGATCAACAATCCCACCGAGGAGAATCCGCGGATGGTTCCCTCGCCCCCCGGCAATCCAACGATTCGCGAGTGATTCGGCAGCAGCACCGACATCTCATTGTCACCATCGCCGCGCGGATCCACTTCGCACCGGCGCAGCAGCTCCTCCATCTTTCGCATCAACTCGCCCGTCTGCCGCGCCGATGGACTCAGGGCGATCACCAGCGTCTTGGGGATCGCGAGCGAACGGTGAATCGCTTTGGCCGCCGTTACGGTCGACTTGCCCCATTGCCGCGTGCAGTTCAACAGAATCCGTTTATGGTCTGAGGCGAGCACTTCCTGCTGCTGAGCATCCGGCTCGAACCCGAGGACCCGGCGGCCCCAACGCAACGGGTCCAGCGCGTTCGCAAGGTCATCCCTCATCGCGGAGCGCCTCCAGCAGGGCCTGCCGAGCCTCCGGAAACCTATCCATCGCCAAGAGGATCTTTTTCTTGAGCGCCTGCCATTCCATGTTGCTCCGAATGTCGCTTTTCCTCTTCTTACGGACCTGCTCGGAGCACTTCATTTCCAGTTGAACGTTACGCTGCACGCATCCCATGGCTGAGAGCGCCACGCGGTAATTTTTCGGATCCACTTCCGTCCGCCTCAGCAACGACATTGCCGACAACCGAGTTGACCGAAGCGTCTCCATCAGGACACGCGGCCGCGCGGGCTCGGGCTCGCGTTCCACCGCATCGCACCGCCGCCAGTGCGCATCTAGTTGCTCCAGAGGGACATCGAACTCATTCGCCACTCGAACCAACGGATAGCCGCATTCCAGGTTTTCGTCGATCAATTCGCGGTCGCTCCGCTGGCAAATCTGACACATTGGTTCCAGAAACACGGCACATTCCTCTTTCTGCTTCGCATTGGGACACTGCGCAATCCCAAACTCACGCTAACAGCCGCGATCGGTGCGCCATTCCGGCCGAGTCTTGGAAATATATGAAAATAAGGGGAAAAAGTTTTTTATTTACCTTGTGACCGTGCTGATCCAACGATCATCCCTCGCTCCGCGCCTCGCCCAAGTGATTGCAGACACAGGGCTTGCAGTTGACACAGGCGTCCGTCTTCCGAAACTGGCAACTCAGCTCAGCGAGGTCAACGTTGGTATACGGAAAGCTCCTGGCGAGTGGTTGAGCGCCATTGTTCGAGGGGAGGCGCGCCCGCCAGGGTGAAGAATTTCTCGAGATCAGCCTGGAGGGCAGCCTTTTGCTTTTGATGAGCCGGATTATCCCACAGGTTTTTGGTTTCGCCCGCGTCGGCTTCAAGATCATATAACTCGCCGGGCCATTCCCTGGTTCGCTGGATCAACTTTGCGTTTTCGGTTCGCAAGGCACGGACAAACGAGTACTCGAAATACAACCGGTTTTGCCACCGCGGATTCTCACTGCGCAAGGCCGGAGCGTAGTTTCGGCCCACCCGCCTGGAATCTGCCGGAGCCTTCACTCTCAGGTAATCGAGAATCGTCGGGAAATAATCGTAGGAGGAGACCATCCGATCCGTCACACCCGGCTTAATCTTCCCCGGATGATTCCAGATCAAAGGAACCCGAATTGACTCCTCGTACATGTTAAACGGCCACGTACCGTTCCCTTTCCCCCAAAACCCATGCTGACCGGCGTTCCAGCCTTGATCGGCCGTAAAGACCACGAGCGTATTCTCCCGCTGTCCCATTTCTTCGAGGCGTTTCAAGATGCGGCCGACGTTCGCGTCCACCCCCCGGATCAGTGCGGAATAGGCGTGCTTGCTCTTGGGATTCCGGTAATGCGTACGCAATGACCGGTTGGACCATGGATGGCGCTCAGCATCGGAAAAGCAGGAAAACGAGGCACTGTTGTAAGGAGCACGGTATTCTTCCGGTTGATAGTCGTATGGGGTGTGAGGCGCGTAGTAAGGGACGAGCAGATAGAACGGATTCTCCTTCCCTCGCTCGCGATCGAGAAATTCGAGAGCAAAATCCGTGACCCGATCGGTCTTAAATCCTTTGGTTTGAACCTTCTTCCCATTTACGACAAACTCACAGTCCTGGTATGGCCCGCCACCTCCTGGGATCGTAGCCCAGTAGGAAAACCCCGCCTGAGTAATGTGATCGTCTCCCATGTGCCACTTGCCGGTCATTCCGAGCGTATAGCCGTTCTTGGCCAGGATCTCCGTATAAGTGGGATGCCCCTGCAGCCAACGTTGGCTTCGTTCCGCAAAGCTGTCGACAGGACGCAGCCAGTCCTGGACACCGTGGACCGAGGGAACCCGTCCGGTGATCCACGTCATCCGGCTGGGCGAACACACGGGTGTGCAGGCATAGGCCCGAGTGAATCGGGCGCCGCCGGCCGCCAGAGTGTCGAGGTTGGGGGTTTGCGCCTCCTGACACCCATAGCTTCCAAGTGTCCAAGCGCCGTGATCGTCGGTCATGAACATCACCACGTTTGGGCGACTGGCGCGGCTCCGTGAGGTCTGCACAAACGGAGCGGCTGCGGCGGAGAGAAAGTCTCGTCGATTCATGGTCACAGATTGTATAACAATCGTGACCCGTGTTCAGTACAAAGGCGGCTCGCCGGACGGACGCGTCTTCCAGCGTCGATGCATCCAGAGCCACTGCTCCGGATGTTGGCGGATCACTTCTTCGAGCTTCGCGTGAATGCGCTGGGTGTCCTCGAGGACGTCTCCCGTGGCGTAGACGGGTTCGCAGAATTTGAGGACGTACTGCTTTTCCTGCTGGCGCCACAAGGCGAATCCCGCGATAACGGCGGCTTGGCTCCGTGCGGCGATGCGAGCGAATCCACGAGCGACGCAGGCTTTGACTCCGAAGAAATCGATGAAGACACCTTCGTCGAGGCCGGTGTTCTGATCGATCAGGATCCCCACCGCCTCATTGGCGGCGAGAGCGCGAAGGATGCCGCGCACGTAGTCGCGTTTTTCGACCACGCGGTTGCCGGTGGAGGCCCGGAGCTTATGAACGAGCTTGTCGATCAAGGGGTTATCGAATGCCCGTACGACCACATGCATCGGCTCACTCATCAGGGAGTGGGCTACAGCGCTGAGCTCCCAGTTGCCCAGATGCGCCGTGGCGAACAGCACACCTTTCCCACGAGCCTTGGCGGTTTCATAGTGTTCATAGCCTTCATAGGCAATCCAGTCTCCGATATTGGCTTTCGTGAGAGTTGGGAATCTAGCGACGGCGACCAGAATCCTCGCGATGGAGTGGAAACTGCCATCGGCGATCCGGGCACGTTCTTCCTCGCTCAGATGCGGCAGCGCCATGCGCAGATTGCGATCCGCCGTTTGGCGCAAGCGCGGGATCGCGAGATCGAGGAGCTTCACGTAGAAGCTGGCCAGACGAAAGGCAAAAGAACTCGATCCGGCGGAGAGAGTAGTGAGGACAAAGCGGGCGGCTGCGTACTCAATCCATCGACTACTCAATCCATCCTCCGCCGAGGACGAGATCGCCATCATAGAAGACCGCACCCTGCCCGGGAGTCACGGCGCGTTGCGGCTCGTCGAACCGGACTTCGGCGGCGTCCGATCCAATGGGAGTAACCGTTGCGGCGGCGGGAACGTGCTTGTTGCGGATGCGAACATGAGCGCGCAAGGGAGTCTCCGGCAACGCGATCGAGATCCAGTTGACCTGGCGGGAGCGGAACTCAGCGCGGAGCAAGTCCTCGTTGCCTCCCACTACCACCTGCTGGGTCGCGGGGTACGTCGCAATGACATAGAGCGGCTCGCCGGTGGCGATCCCCAGTCCCTTGCGCTGCCCCACAGTGAACTTGTGAACGCCAGCGTGCTCGCCCAGAACGCGGCCACCGGTAGTAACAATCTCGCCGCGGGTTTCGGTTGTGGAAACACCCTTCTCGCGGAAGTAAGCGTCGATGAAGGCGGCGTAGTCGCCGTTCGGGACGAAGCAGATTTCCTGGCTGTCGTTCTTGCCGGCGACGGGAATTGCCAGCTCGCGGGCAAGCTCGCGCACGCGCGACTTGGGATATTCGCCGAGTGGAAACAGCGTAGCGGCCAACTGCTCCTGCGTGAGACCGAAAAGAAAATAGGTCTGGTCCTTGGAAGCATCGACGGCACGCAGGAGTTGGTATCGTCCCGTGGCCTCATCGAACCGGATGCGGGCATAATGGCCGGTGGCGATCCGCGAGGCTCCGGCGCCGCGGGCGAGATCGATAAACTGATCGAACTTGACGAAGTTGTTGCACAGCGTGCAGGGGATGGGCGTGCGGCCGGCCAGGTAGTCCTCGACAAACGGCTTGACCACTTGTTCTTCGAATCGCTGCTCGAAGTTCACGACGTAATAGGGGATGCCGAGCTGCTGCGCGACGTGCCGCGCGTCGTAAACGTCGTCGAGCGAGCAGCAACGGCCAGTAGACTCTTCCGTATTCAGTTCGGGAAGCCGCCGCTGATTCCACAACTGCATCGTGAGTCCGACGATGTTATGGCCATCGCGGCGCAAGAGTCCCGCGACGGTCGAACTATCGACACCGCCCGACATGGCAACAGCGATGAGGCTATCAGACTCCGGCATAAGTAGGCGACAATCTGCGCAAATGAGCAGCCGCGGCGACTACGCCATCGATCAGCGCATCCACCTGCTCCTGTGTGTTGGCTCGCCCGAAAGAGAAGCGAATACTGGCCTTGGCGCGTTCGGGCGTCAAGCCCATGGCGGTAAGCACGTGGGACGGCTCGACTGCGCCGCTCGAGCACGCCGATCCCGTCGAGACGGCGAAACCCTTGAGATCGAGCGCGATCACCATGGCTTCGCCGTCGATCCCGTCGAAGCAAAGGCTCGAAGTGTTTGGCACACGCGGCGCGCCCGCGCCATTGATGGCGACCGAGGGCACCCGATCGAGTACGGCCTGTTCGAAACGATCCCGCAACGAAGCAGTCTGGTCAGATCCACTCATTGATTCACTCAGCGATGCCGCGGCTGCCATCGCCGCCGCCCCGGGAACGTTCTCGGTTCCCGCGCGGCGATTGCGCTCGTGCCTGCCTCCAAACTGCAAGGGCAACAACTCGACACCAGTCCGCACGAAGAGAGCGCCCGTTCCCTTAGGGGCGTAAAACTTGTGCGCGCTCAGGGAATAGAGATCGGCATTCAGTTCCGGCATGGAAACGGGAACCCGGCCGGCCGCCTGCACTCCGTCGCTGTGGAAAAGTGCGCCGGCTTCGCGCGCGATGCGTCCGATTTCAGCAATCGGTTGGATCACGCCGGTCTCGTTGTTAGCGTGCATTACCGATACGAGGATCGTATTGGGGCCCAACAGGCGGCTGATCGCGCCGGGATCAATCAACCCCCGGCGATCGGGCATGACATATGAAACTTCGACGCCTTCGCGCTCGAGCTGCGCGCACGCGTTGAGCACGGCGGGATGCTCGATCGCGGATGTGACAACGTGCTTTCGGGAACGCGAGTCTGCCCGAACGGCCCCCAGAATGGCCAGATTATCGGACTCCGTGCCGCCGCTGGTGAATACCAACTCCTTGGGCTGGCAATGGAGCAGAGCACAGATCTTCGCCCGGGACTCTTCGAGGACCTGTCGAGCCCGCTGCCCGTCGCGATGGACGCTCGAGGCGTTGCCGTACACTTCGGCCGAGGCGGTGTTGAAGGCAGTGAGAGCCTCCGGACACACCGGCGTGGTGGCATTGTGGTCGAAGTAGAACCGCGGCATAGCGGGCTTCCATTCACAATTTTAACAGGCATGGCTCAAGCGTTCTGACAGAGACAATCGCAGTTTCTCGATCATCAATTAATGTCCCCTTTTGTGAGTGAGTTTCGCTATTCAATGAAAGCAATGAAATTGAGAAAGGATTTCAGCGCCGGATTTCGTTCTCAAGTGTGTCAAGTCCGGTATACGCAGGCTGAGCAGCGACGAATCTTAAACTGATGGAGGTTACGATGAAACAATGGCTTATTTTCATGGGATTCGGCGTGCTTGGTTTCGCCGATGAAGTGAAACTCAGGGTTGGTGAACAGCAAGGCGAAGGAAGCGCGGCGAGACTGCCGCTGATCGCCAAAGCGATGCCCAGCACGGCCGAACTGGTATGGTCCGTGGACCCCGAAAACGCAGGGACAATCGATCCCGTGAACAACGAGAACGGCGTATGGAGGGCTATCTATACCCCGCCCGCCGACACTGTTCCTGGTTCGATCGTCGCGTCCGGAGAGCTGAGAGTCTGCGGAAAGATCGATGGCAGCAACCCGGAAGTGAAGGCCTGTGAGATCATCTATCTTCCGCTCCAGGGCCAGCGTGGTGGTCCTTTCGAGCGCGCGATTGTTGGCTACGAAGACGCAGGGGCAAGCGGCCCAACGCAAGGGCCGGTTCTATTTCGACCTTCTGTTGACACGGCCCTGGTTCGGCCGCAATGCGGACCATGAGCTCGGGCCGCGGTTCCGAACGTGGGGGAACGTGCGGATCACTTCGGTCCCGCAGCAGATCAATAGCTCCGTAGCCGAGTTCAGCGCCAATCTGGTGAATAGACTCGGTGAGCTCAAAGTCAACGAAGTCGCCCAAGCAGCCGAGTTCCTCGCGGGCATCGACTATCGATTGTGGGTAAAAAGAGGGCGCCTCATCTCGTTTTCCCAAAATGAACGCGCGCGGACCAGCTTCTCACTGATCGGTTCGGTCGGCGCCATCACCCTGCTGAATCCCAAGGATGGAACCGAGCTGTTCAAGGTGCCTGCCGCGGGCTCCGATGCGATGGGCCGGTTGATCCGGCGCTATGGAACCGAACTAAGTGTCGCGTCGAATGCCACCGCGCTTCCGAGTGGAATCACTCATATAGCTTTTACGCCTCTCGATCGCGAGAGATTCTTCCGTCAATACTATGGAGGTCTCCGTCTGCAAACTCACTATCTGGCCCTCGGTGGACAGCCTCGCACCCGGCCGCCGCATACCCTCGACCTGATGATTGGGCGTAACGAAGCCTTGACGGGCGGCCGCTTCAAAGGAGCAGTCGGGCGGATCGAGGCATTCTATGCGTTGCCGTTTGCCGAACGGTATGTCTACATGTTCTTCGGAGCGCAACTGCGTTTGCAAAGAGAACCAAGCACGAGTGAGGCCATTATCTTGGATAAGCCAGGAGCAAATGAGACGATTCCTTCCCTTACGAATGCTTCCGTTCGTTTGTTGAGCATACCAGCCAATAGCCGCGACATGTGGCGCGTAGGTGTGGGTATTGATTTCGTAAGCGCCCTCCGGAGCTGGATCGACGCGGCCCAGACCCCGAGGTAGCATCATGCACAAACCAGTCCAAGTTACTTTCAATCAACTGGTGGCAAAAGAAAGACAGTCTCTCAACCTGACTGAAGGGCAATCGGCAAATGCACTTTGTCTTTCGGGAGGCGGAATACGTAGCGCCACGTTCGCGCTGGGCGTGATTCACGGATTGGCTCGCCATGGCTACCTCAAGCAGTTTGACTACCTTTCGACTGTTTCCGGCGGCGGTTTCGCCGGTAGCTGGCTCTCAGCCTGGATCCCCCGAGCGGGCATCGACTCAGTGATTCGTCGCTTTGCCGCCGCGTCGAAGACGGCAATCCCCGTGACCAAATCTCAGAAGTGAGCTGGCTCCGGAATTGTTCGAATTACCTCAGCCCCAGGCTCGGCTTGTTCTCTGCTGACAGTTGGACGCTGGCGGCCATCTATCTGCGCAACCTGTTTCTCAACTGGCTCGTGCTCGCTCCTCTCCTCGCGGCACTGCTGCTGGTGCCCCACGTTTCTGTTGCAATCGTCAAGAGTCCGGTAGAGCCACGCGTCGCCCAGGTGATTCTCGTCCTGGCCTGCGTTGCATTTGTTGTCGGTGTGGCATCGGTTCCACGTTTCCTCCCTGGGCGAGGTGACGCCCGGAAGGAAGCCGAGGTCGTCCTGTGGAATACCATTCCCCTCCTCTTGTCGGGCTCACTGGCGACGGTGTCCTGGAAATACTTGCTCCAGACCCCAGGCTCCGATCTCACCTATTGGGCCATCGGAATGGGGACCGGTCTTCATTTGCTGGCTTGGTGCGCCGGATTCGCTCGCTCTGTGTGGCCTGTAATGTGGATTGGCGCCTTGAGCGGAATAGGGCTCTCCGGAGGAATTGGGGGATGGCTGCTCTACCGGGCCGGGACGGGGCTGTTTGCTCCGCAGAACTGCCCGCCGGAGCTTTTTGCCGTGCTGGCTTTACCGGCTTTTATCGGACTCATTCTCACCGCGGGATACGTCCTGATTGGGACGGCGGGCCAATGGTTTGACGACGCCTCCTCTGAATGGTGGGCACGCTCGGGTGCGTGGCTGATGATCCTCTGCGCAGGATGGCTCTTGTTGAGTGGGGTGTCGCTGTACGGCCCGGTTCTCCTTGGCGCGGCGTCGGCATGGGTGAAAGCGTCTCTTTCTGCAAGTGGCGGCGTTCTTGGTCTGATCTCCGCCCTGGCCGCTTCACGAGCGGAGGGCCGGCCGGGAAAAGAGCAACCCGAGAGCGGATGGAAGCTGCAGATCGCCGAGAAGGTGCTCGCACCGGTGTCAGTACTGATCATCCTCTCCGTGCTAGCCACTGTAATCAAGGCCAATCTCGATCCCGCCTACGGCCCGGGAATGCTGTTGATCTCTATCCTGTGCATGGCCCTGCTCGCCGGCATCCTCAGCGCGCTGTTTGGTGTGAATCGTTTCTCGCTTCACTATCTCTATCGCAACAGGTTGATCCGCGCATACCTGGGCGCTTCGAACCAGCAGCAGCGCGTCGAAAAAGTCAACCAGTTCATAGGGTTCAATCCGGGCGACAATTTCGACCTGGCAAAGCTGGAAGGGCAGCGCCCTCTCCATATTGTCAATATGGCGTTGAACCTGACCGGGGGAAAGAGACTGGCGTGGCAAACTCGCAAAGCTGCCTCTTTCACGGCGTCGGCTTTGGGCGTTGGTAGTTCCCTGCCAGATCTTGGCTATGTCCAGCCAGCCAGCTACACCGATGGTGGCTTAACACTGGGAACAGCAGTCGCCATCTCGGGAGCGGCTGCGAGTTCCAACATGGGCAGGTACAGCTCGGGCGTATTGAGCTTCCTGCTGACAATCTTCAACCTACGTCTGGGCGCCTGGCTTCCGAGCCCAAGAATCTCAAACGAGAAGAATCTCGCCAAGAACAGCCCGCCATCGATCTGGGCTTGGGTGAAGGAGCTTTCCGGTTCCTCCGACGACAAGTGCGAGTGGATCAATGTTTCCGATGGCGGCCACTTCGAGAACCTGGGGTTGTACGAAATCGTCAAGCGTCGATGCGGTTTGATCGTCGTGAGCGACGCATCGGGCGACCCATGCTACCGGCTTACGGATCTGGCCAATGCCATCCAGAAGTTACGAGTGGACGAAGGAGTCGAGATCGATTTCATCGGCCACCCGGTGTTTCAGCCGAGAATAAACGGGCCTAGCGACCAGTTCGCCCTGCTTCGATACCGCTTCCCGGAAGCCGCTTTCGAAGGCAGGATCCTATATTTGAAACCAGGAATCCCTCGGGAGGGATCGGTGTCCGCCGACGTGCAAGGTTATGCGAGCGAACACCCCGCGTTCCCGCACCAGACAACTGGCGATCAGTTTTTCGATGAAGACCAGTTTGAGGCGTACCGGAGACTCGGCGAGCAGACCATCGATAACCTGGTCAAGCGCGCCCGGATCGAGAATACAGGCGATCTGTCGCACCTGTTCGACTGTCTTGTACCACAGTCCAAGCCGCACGAGCTTGGGGCCAGAGACGCAGCTTGACAGCTCGCTCCTGCTAGAATGTAGCTATTCATCATGTTCAAAGGCCTAGAACACACCGCGATTGCATCGCCCGATCCAGGGAAACTCGCGCAGTGGTACGTCGACTATCTGGGTTTCCGCATTAACCACACTTACGACGGCAACTACTTCGTGCGTGCCACCAATGGCAGCATGCTCGAAATCATTCCTTCGGAAGGCGACCGCAAACCGGAGAAGATGAAGGATCCGGGGATACGGCACCTGGCGATCGACGTGGATGACTTCGACGCGGCGCACGCGGAGCTGAAGAAGCGAGGCGTACACTTCTACACGGAAGCGATCAACAATCAGGGAAACCGGCTGGTGTTTTTCGCCGATGGCGACGGGAACATCCTCCATCTGATCCGGCGGCCCCAGCCGCTGCCGTAGTTTCAATTCCCGCCCGAGGGCGGGGAACGGCGGGTCTTGGCATTGCTTCAGCGGACCTTCAAAGCATTTCACTACCGCGACTTCCGCCTGATGTGGATCGGGGCGTGCGTCTCGACGATCGGCACGTGGATGCAAACGCAAGCGCAGAACTGGCTGGTGCTCGAGATCTCAGGGAATCCGTTTTATCTCGGACTCGACGCATTTCTAGGCCAGATTCCGATCTTCCTATTCACGCTGGTGGGCGGAGTCGTGGCAGACCGGCTGGACCGGCGTCACGTGCTGATGGGATCCCAAGTGATCCAGCTCACGTGCGCCTTCACTCTAGCGCTGCTCATCTCCTATGGCAAAGTGCACATCTGGCACATACTGTCGCTGTCGTTCCTGGTGGGGACGGCGCAGGCATTCGGCGGCCCGGCGTATTCCGCGTTGATTCCTACTCTGGTTGGGAAGGAAGATCTGCCGAATGCGATTGCACTGAATTCGATTCAATTCAACCTCGCACGCATGATCGGCCCCGCGATCGGTTTGCTGGCCATGACCAAGATCAGTACGGCCTGGTGTTTTTATCTCAATGGCTTCTCATACCTGGCAGTGATCGCAACGCTGATCATGGCTCGCACAAGCTTCACGCCGAAGCCATCCCAGACCTCGGTAATGGAGAGCATGAAGCAAGGCTTCGGGTTCATTCGGGGCCAGAGTGCGATGGGGTCTTTGATTGTGCTTGCGTTTCTGATGACGATGCTCGGTATTCCCGTGCTGACGTTCCTGCCGGTATTCGCGCGAGACATCTTCAAACAAGGTCCGGATGGGTACACCATGCTGCTCGAGGTGGCGGGAGGCGGGTCGATCGTGGGAGCCCTTCTGGTGGCGACGTTTCATCATATGAGCCACAAGGGGCGGCTGGCAATGGTAAACCTGATGGTGTTGGGCGTGTGCGTGATTGGGTTTTCCTTTTCGACCAATAGACTGGTGAGTTACGGGCTGCTTTTTGTTGGGAGCGCAGCTTTAATCTCAGTGTTCGCGCTGATCAACTCGCTGGTCCAGACCATCACGACCGACGAGATGCGCGGGCGAGTGATGAGCGTGTACAACATGGCGTTCCGGGGCGGGATGCCGTTCGGGTCGCTGGTGAGCGGAAAGTTTGTGAAAGATTTCGGCGCGCCGGTGGTCGTGGCTGTAAATGGGTTTCTGTTGATCATGCTAGCGCTTTGGTTCATGCCTGCGCGCAAAAAGGTGACGGAGTTATGACCCTATTGCTGACAGCGATGTTCTTAGCGGCGGGCCCGGACAGGAATGCCGCGGAACGCGCATTGGACGCGCAGGACCGGACGGCGTTGGAGCGTCTTTCGTCAGAGGCGGCGCAGCGAGCCACTGCGTACCCGGAGGATGCCGATGCACAATACAGGTCAGCCTGGACACACTCGATGCTGGCACAGCTCGCCATCGAGCTCGGGGACAAGGGATTGGGCCGGCGAGCAGCCGAGTCCGGGATTGAACACGCGCGGAGGGCGGTGAAGACGAAACCGGAGAACGCCGAGTATCACAGGATTTTGGGCACGCTGTGCGGGCAGATCATTCCCGCCAACGTGATGGCGGGACTCAGATACGGCAAATGCGCGATGGAGGAGGTAGGGAAGGCGGTCGAGATGGCACCGAAGTCGGCCATGGTTTGGGTGAGCCGAGGTGTGGGGAACTACTATCTGCCGCCGGCTTTCGGCGGCGGCGTGAATCTGGCGATTCAGGACTTTCAGAAGGCGATCCAGATCGATCCGAAATCATCCGAGGCGCATCTTTGGCTCGGGATTGCGTTGCGAAAGTCCGGGAAGAATGCGGAGGCCCGGAAATCGCTCGCCCGCTCCCTCGAACTCAATCCAAACCGTAAGTGGGCAAAGCAACAACTGGAGAAGACCCCGGCGCAATGATTCTCCGCCATGTTGCGGTGGCTGCCGCGTTGATTGCATTGACACTCGCGGGATTCTTCTTCTTTCCCGGGCATACGTTCCTATACTCGGACACCCAAATCTACCTCCCGATTCTCGAGCGAATGCACGATTCGTCGCTTTATTCGAAGGAGCCGCTGGCGCTGCGGCCACACGTCACTTACACGATTTACGACGAGATGGCACTCGCCCTGCGCCGGGTGACCGGACTCGAGTTTCAATCCGTGCTGGTGATGCAGCAACTGGCGACGAGGTTTTGCGGGTTGTTGGGGATGTTCCTGATTGGCCGGGCGATCGGGTTCCCCACGCATCTGGCATTGCTCCTGACGTCGATATATGCGTTGGGCGCGACGGTGTCAGGTCCCGCGGTGCTGATCTTCGAATACGAGCCGGTGCCGCGCGGTTTCGCGGGGCCAATGCTGGTGCTCGCCATAGGGCTTGCCGCGCGTAATCGCTGGCTGGCGGCAGGGCTCACGGCGGGAGTAGCGATCCTGTATCATCCTCCGACCACAGTTCCCGTTCTTGCGGTCCTGGCGTTGTTCACTATTTTTCAGAGTGAATATCGCATCCGATCGCTTCGCGCGTGGGCAGCGATCGCCGTATCGATCGTGCTGGCATTTATCTTCTCACGCCTACAAGACGGCGTCACCGAAGCGCAGCAGTTCTTCGGGAGAATCCCGCCAGACTTGGAGCAGTTGCAGCGCCTGCGCGGCGCCTATGTCTGGATCACGATGTGGGGCGCGCAATGGATCCGTCATTTCGAGCTTCTGTTCGTGGCGTGCCTACTGGTGTACTGGCGCATTCGGACGTTCCTACCGCCTGTTGTCCGCTATTTCTTCCTGGGTCTTCCCATCTACGGGATCGTAATGATGCCCCTTTCTTATCTTTCGTTGGAGACGGCCAAGTGGAGCTTGATGCCGCAGTTCCAGCCGGCGCGGGCAGTTCTCTTCCTATCCCTGATAGCCTTGGCGGGCGCTGGTATCTGTGGGATTCATGCGGCGCGAAGCCGCCGCTACGTAGAGGCCTTGGCGTGGTTCGCGCTGGCATATGCGATCCCGGCGCAGGCGGACGTGTCGCAATTACTGCTACCGGATCTGCGTGATTCCATATATCGGAAGAGATTCGGCGTGACGGCGGCTTTGGCGTTGCTTGCGACCGCGGCCGCCGCCTTCGAATCGCGCAAGCCGGTATGGTCGCGCCTGGCGTTGGGTGCTTGTCTGATCCTTCCGTTCTATGCGATTCCGAAGATCGGCCAAGTCATCAACTATCGCGAGATCGATCATCCGGAGATTCACGAAGTAGCGAATTGGGCTCGGCAGAATACTTCGAAAGATGCCGTCTTTCTGTTCCCGGACGCGGGACAGGACCTGACGCCGGGCTTATTCCGGGTCTACGCAGTGAGGGCGGTATTCGTCGACTGGAAAGCCGGCGGCCAGGTAAATTTACTTCCCTCGCTGGGACTCGAGTGGTGGCGTCGCTGGAAAGCGGTGATGGAAGGCAAGTTCGAACCCGGAAACATGCGGCGTTACACCGGCGAGCCCATTGATTATCTTGTGGTCAAGAAGAAGAATGCGATCGAGGGTTGGAAGGTCCTTTACGAGAATGAGGCTTATCGGACCTACGCGGTCCCTCGTGTTCCCTGAGCCAAGCATCTACTTCAGGGCTTCAGCGTGCCGCTGCACGTCTTGATTCACCCGCGCGGACCGTGGGCTGAAGCCCGCGGCAGCACGCTGAAGCGTGCGCCACGATCAATCCAGGATATTGACGGGACGGTGTTGCAGAGCACGGAGCGCTTCGGCATACTTGACACCGCAGGTTTTCCCGCGATAGAGGGCGATCGCTTCCTTAGTGTCGACGGCGCCATCCTGGCGGCGAGGATCGTATTCCTTTCCGTCCTTGACAGCCATGAGCTGGCCCAGCCATTCCCGGGCGCTGGCCCATTCGCTCGAAATGTCGACGAAGGTATCGGGCTCGAAACCGATGGTGTGACGCGGTCCGTTGTCATACCAGTAAATAGAACGCGGAGCCTTGACTGTTTTGCCGAGGAGTTGGCCGGCGCTCTTGAGAGCAATCTCACACAGCGGGGAAGCCATCCGGTGATCGTCATGATGATCGTGTGGCCATAGGATTAATCCGAGGTCGGGTTGGACATCGGCGACAAGCTCGGCGACGGCCTTCTTGCTCGCAGAGGTAACCTCAAACTCGTGCGAAGAGAAGCCGAGGAATCGCATTTCGGCTCCATAGTAGTGGGCCAGATTCTTACAACCTTTGAGGAACTCATCATGGCGGCCTTTGGCAGGTCCCCAGTTCCGATAATCACCGATGAGAGCCGCGATGACCACATGCCACTGCTTTTGAATCGCCTGGAGAAGGATGCCGGGAACGCCGAACACTGCGTCGTCGTAATGAGCGCCCATGGCAAGCAAGGTCTTTGCCATGGGTTATTACGCGTTGAGATCGATGCCGAGCTTCCTCAACTCCTCGGCGTAATAACGCCTATGGAGAATGCTCCACTCATCGGTGCCTTCGGTGATTTCCCGCTTCTGCGTACGGATTTTTTGCCGCGCCGCCTTATCGACCCTATCTTCCGCCTGGAGCAAATCCGTGATGGCGCGCACCACCTCCAGCCGTACATCGTTGGCGGGTTTTTTAAGACGAAACACGCGTGACTTTCGCGCCATTTCGATGATCTTGTGACTGATGTCCGTGATCTTGTCGCGGGAAAGCTTCATGGGGTCACCTGTATCCCGGCCCGAAGCACGCACGACTTTGCGCTGAGCGACGAGAGTGTTTTTGATCTTCCGGAACATCTCCTGATAGCTGACGCCTTCACGGCGCATGTAATCGGAGTACTGGCTGAGGATCTCACGAACTTCTTCGTTCAGCTTATCCTCAATCATCAGTTCTTCGAGAACAATGCTATTGATGGCCTCGCCGGCCGTTGTGGGATCGGTCGCCTCCAAGGTGTGAGGATTCAACTCGTAAACAATCTGACGGGAGATGTAGGCGACGAACTCCTTGGGCAAAAGCATTTCTAGGGCGCTAGTACTCCTGAACCTCTTTCGTCCCAGTGTACAGATCCGCGTGAAACCGTGTCAAATGAAGAGGTGAACGTACACGTGGATGGAAAGCTCAACACGCTGGATCCTTTGGCCAGTGATTGCGAACGACAGAGCGATTTACAATCCCCCGCCAGCGTGAATCGAACCGATCGGCGATATCCGGCCGGTCTCCGAGCAATCGCCCGAGCCCGAGTTGAATATGCGGCTGTGCGACAACTTCTTCGAAAGCGAGCTTCTCTTCAATCTCCGCCCATCGATTCGAAAGTCCTCCGGTGTCCAGCAGAACGATCCTGTCTCCACTTACGCCGAAGTTCTTCAGGTGCGCGTCTACCGAGAACAGTCCCCGCTTCCAGCCGGATTGCCTCAAGTCCAGGAACCGGTCCAGCCATTGTTCGACATCCTGAAACCGGCCGGCCTTGGCGAGCTCGGAGAGACGTTGATGAAGAGTCGCTTCTACCCGCTGGGTTGCTTCCGAGACGGTCAGCCATCCGGGCCAACCGCCGACCCTGACGCGCGTCGGAGGAAAGATTACCCGCTCAGGAACCAGGGAAGTACCGATCAAGTGCTCCCGTGCCAGACGTTCTCCGCGGGCATCGCGGAACCGATACAGCTTCCAGGCTTGCCGGATGTGTGTAGTAAACCAGATGCTTTTCGGGATCACAAGCATGGCGGCCTGCATCATGACCCGCAGGAACCGGATCTGTCGCGAGGGTCTCCGTAGAAGTCGTAGACCCGAGCCTCCGGGCAGGCTATGCTCGAGCTTTCGGAGGAGCCTCCAAAGCACGATCAGCGCGACGACCTCCGACGGAGTCCGCTGCCGCTTCACCACCCAATGCTCAGAAGCATAGACCACTCTCCCGATGCCTTCCCCAAGGCGGCGCAGTCGCCCACGCGTTAGCTCATCCGGTGCGTGAGTGAGCATGCGGGGCGCTTCCGGGACTTCGCTGTGAGCGACCGGATGCATGCATCGATCCCTTAGCAATCATAGCGCCGCCCTTGTGTCGCTATCCGTTCTTGATCCAGGAATGCTTGGGATCGTCCTTCCATGCTCCGTACGTCCGGCCTTCGCCCGCCAGCACCCACGTGTAGTTCAGAGAATAACCCGGACAAGCCGCAACCGGATGATACCCGCGCGGAATCAACACGGTGTCACCGTGCTGCACGGGATAGGCGTGATCGAACGGTTCGGGATCGTCCGGGCTGGTGTACACGCGCATGAACCCGAATCCTTGCGGCGGGTCGGTCTGGAAGTAGTAAATCTCTTCCATTGGGACTTCACCATCGGAAAAACGATCGTGCTTGTGCGGCGGACACGATGACCAGCCCCCGGGCTGATTCACGGTTTCTCCGCAGATCAGATGGGCCGCTGGAACGTTGTCCGCGATGTGTGTGTAGACCGTGCGCGTCCAGTTATCTTTGCCGACGGTCTTCGCGACGATCGCATCGCCCTCCACCAGGACCGGGTCGACTCCCGTCTTGCCATGCGCGCCCGCAATCGTGATCCGCGAGGCGCCATTTATAGCACGCAGCGTGATTCGCGAGTGCGCCGGCAGGTACACCATCGGATGAGCGGCACGGATTGAGGTTCGCCCAGATACCTGCACGGACCAGCGTCCGGCCGCCCCTTCGCAGACCACTTCATAAGGACCCGTGTAGGAGTCGAGTGAAATCTCTTCTTCACCGGATTCGAATGTGTGTGCCCGGAGCGAGCCTCCCAGCTCGCAGATCGTGAACGAAAGATACTTGAGCTCTGTCCCGCGCCGGGCTATCGGATAAATTCCCGGTTGCGAGCCGGGCGAAGAAATGTGAAGCTTCATCTGCGACTCTGTGCAAGGAAGCGTTTCATAGGCGTTGACTATACCTCAGCTCCGCCATAGAAAACAAATGCCGGTCTTTTCCGGCCAACTTCATAATCATTCTTCGCTTCGAAAAGAATGAACGTCAAACCAAACCGCCGCGGGATTGCCGGGGTCCTCGTTGTAGTTGACAGTAACCTCCTCCCCGGCTTCGATGCCGCGAAGGGCGACGAATTGTATGGAGCCCGCGTCGAACTTGCGAAAGAAGCGGGCGTTGGGCGAGTAGGAATGATTGCAGAGCGCGCACAGCCCCAGCAAGAAGGCGGCGTCTTCTTCGTTTTCCCCCCAATGGAAGTAGTAGTCGCCAAGGAGCGTCTTGTCGATCCACTCCAGTTGGCTGCCCGGAACAACGATCACTGGCGCTTCCTCGATCGTTTCGCCACTGGATATCCTCCGGCGGGCAAAGACTCCACGTCCTTTGCCGGGACTGTCACCGATTCCAATCATGCCAGCTCCTTCCAGTAGATGACACAATCGTCCCCACGCTTATAGAAGTCGGGGATTCGTCCCGCCTTCTGATATCCTGCGGCCTCATAGAACAGTCGCACGCGGTCATAGTCCTGGCGGCCACTGGTCTCGATCGTTATGCGCTCGCCGCCTGAGGATCGAGCAAAGGCTTCCCCATGTGCCAGCAGCGACCGTCCCAGGCCCAGTCTCTGAAATCCACCCTGGACGCCGATCCAATACAGATGCCACGTGGAAACGGTCATCGGAATGAGAGAAACGCAAAGATAGGCTCGCGCCTGGCCATCCACTTCGACCACGAACGCCGAATAATCGCCCTCCAACGCTGCGTCGAATACATCCAACCCTACGCGGACTTCGTCTTCGCTGAAACCACCGCAAGACGCGAGAATCTCCTGCACGGCGGACCGATCTTCGGAGCCGGCCGAACGAATGATCATCGTCGATGCATCGTCCATCTGATCGCCCACTCGAGTTGCGCATGAACAAACTGCTCCCAGGTCCATCCGGCCTCAATCGACGCCCTATAGATCCCGACGCCTGGCGAAATCTCGGGATTCGGATTCACATCGAAAACGCGGGGTGTTTCGCCGGCGTCCAGGCGAAGGTCGACGCGAATGTATCCCCTGGCGCCGACGGCCCGCCACGCGCCACGGGCAGCTTCCGAGATAGCGGCTCGCAGCGGGGGCGTGATCTCGGAATTGTAATGGAGTGGCGTGTTCGCGTAGTCGGCGCTTTCGATGTCCCATTTGGCTGAGTATGTGATGATCCGGAGACCGTTCTGGAACACCGTCTCGCCGATGTTGATGTGATCGGGATCCTCGCCACCCCAAACCCCCACGGCAAACTCGCGTCCAGGGAGGAACTCCTGCACCACCACCGGACCGGCGAAGCGCCTGCGTACCTGTTCCAGGGCGGCTCCGTCCTCGCAAACACAGTCGCTCTCGATGAACGACGAGCCGTCTTCGTCCGCCGGCTTGATGATGCAGGGAAACACGCCGCTGCGGGGTACCGGGACGCCCGCGGCGCTGAGCACCGCATTGGTGAAGTCCTTGTGCCGGCACAACGCCAGGGTTTCGCTCCCACATCCCGTGAAAGGGACACCGAGCCATTCGAGCAGCGCCGCAAGGTGAGCTTCGCGGTCGGGCCTGCCTAGCGGCGCTTCGCAAAGATTCCAAACAACATCGGGGCGCTCGGCGTCGAGCACCGTCAGAACGTCGCGCACTTCGCCTCGCACACCGGCAACAATCGCTCCGGGGAGTACCTCCGCGATCCCTGCTGCGGCGTCATTCAGGTCGAACTCTCCGGCAACATGGCCCGGCGATGCTTCCGGGGGCAGCGAATGGAGCAAGAGGACCTTCATGGGAGGCAAACTCCGTTGCGTCGCGCCGCTGCACGCAGGATGCCCTGGACCAAATCCTCGTAGGCGATGGTGTGCTGGGAGAGCAAGACGATGTCGCTATTATCCGGATCGAGCCCCGGCAGTGGATTGCACTCGAGGAAGCGAGGCTGGCCGCCGGCATCGAGACGGAAATCTATACGACCAATGTCGCGGCAACCCAGAATACGGTAGGCGATTTGGGCCAAACGCTCCAGCTCGTTCCGCGTGTCCGTATCCAGCCGAGGCGGCATGTGATAGCAGACGCGGCGGCGCCAGTCGCGCTTCACTTCCACCGAATAGACAAATTGCCCATCCGCGTTTACCGGCGCGATCTCCATCATTCCCAGCACGCGCGCACATCGTCCATTGCCGGTGATACCAACCGTGATCTCTGCTCCCGGGAGGAACTCCTCGACAAGCGCCGGACAGCCGTAGTTGTCGCGCAGCCACCGGCAGCGATTCGCCGCCTGGCTCGCGTGGTTCACGATGGAATCAGCTCGAATCCCTTTGCTCGATCCTTCGTCGTTCGGTTTGACGATCACCGGATACGGGAGCTCTTGCAATGCCGCCTCGTCCGTCTCACTCTCAATCAAAGCCGCCGCAGCGACGGGCACGTCCGGGGAGACCACCCGGCGCGTGAGCCACTTGTCGAGCGTCAAGCTGAGCGTGAGCGGATCCGAGCCGGTGTAGGGAAGCCCCAGCAATTCGCAGGTGGCAGCGGGCGCCGCCTCACGGTACCGGCGACCCTGGCCTTCGGCGATATTGAAAACGAAGTCATAGTGGCCCTCGTCGAGCATCCACGGAAGACGACGGTCAAAGGGCAGAGGCGTGACGCTTGTGCCCAGGCCCTCGAGTGCGCGGGCGATGGCGCCGATTGTCTCCGGTTTGTCGTACTCCTCGAACCAATCGTCCGGAAGCGACACAGACGTCTCCGTTGGCCGGGCATTGAATAGCAGAGCAACTTGCATGGGTATGATAGTGAATCGTCGCACGAGTCACTAGACGACTGGCGCGGAGGTGTTCCACGTGCTAACCCGGCCTCATATTGCCCAGGAGATTCCTCAGTGGCGGGACGTGGCTGCCGCCCAGTGGAACGATTGGCGGTGGCAGCTCAAGAACCGGATCTCCACGCCTCGGCGGTTGGCGGAATTCTTTCCCCTGACGCCGGAGGAACGTTTGGCCACCGAGCGCAGCCAGGTGATGTTCCGGCTGGGGATTACGCCACACTATGCCACGCTCATCGATCCAAACGATCCTGACTGCCCGATTCGCCGGCAGGTGGTCCCGCGCGAGGAAGAACTGGTGGTCGCTCCCTTCGAGGATGCGGATCCATTGAACGAAGATGGCGCTTCGCCGGTTCCTGGGCTGACGCACCGGTATCCGGACCGCGTGCTGCTGCTGATCACGCATGAATGCGCGCTGTACTGCAGGTACTGCACGCGCCGGCGTATTGTCGGCGATCAGAAGGGAAACGACCCGGCACACCTTGCCAACGCGATTGATTACATCCGGCGACACTCGCAGATTCGCGACGTCCTGATTTCCGGCGGCGATCCGCTCTCGGTCAGCGATCACCGGTTGGAAGATGTGTTGCGGCGTCTGCGCGCGATCGAACATGTTGAGATCATCCGAATCGGCACGCGGTTCCCCGTGGTGATGCCTCAACGAATCACCACTGAATTGGTTGCGATGCTGCGGCGCTATCATCCGCTGTGGCTGAACACGCACTTTAATCATCCCTTTGAACTGGCGCCCATCGAGACGCGGCGGGCCATGGAACGGCTGGCGGACGCCGGTATCCCGACCGGCAATCAAACCGTGCTGCTGCGAGGCATCAACGATCAGCCCTCCGTGATGAAGAAGCTCATGCACGAGCTTGTGAAGGTCCGGTGCCGGCCATACTACCTCTATAACTGCGATCTTTCGGAAGGGCTGAGCCATTTCCGCACTCCGATTGACCGGGGACTTGAAATTATGGAGTCATTGTGGGGGCACACTTCCGGGTATGCGATTCCAACGTTCGTGGTGGACGCACCTGGCGGCGGTGGCAAGATTCCGCTCTTGCCTCAGTACATCGTCTCGCGGGAACAGGGGCGGTTGACCCTGCGGAACTATCGTGGGGAGGTTTCGACCTACTGGGACGGCGAGACCGAAGAGCTGGTGAAAATCCAGGGGCTCTGAGGACTTCGGTAGCAAACGAGACCGAGAAGTTAATGACTGAGCGCCTACGCGCTTGGCGGAGCCACCTTAATCTCCTCCCACAGCGCCGGTCCCCTGCCAAACTGGAGTGCTCCGTAGATCGGGTAGTTGTACGCCCACGGATTACCCGGAACGGAAGCTGACCTGAGCGCCACGAGATCCACCGCCACCTCGTCCGTTCCTGCTACCACGATACCCACATCACGCACAGATTCGTATGCGTCCGGCCCACCGCCGGTACCGATTTTCGGCAACCCCTGAACGATAAGCTCGGCCTGTAACGGCAACTGGGCGAGAAGCCCGATCCGCATGCCCATGCGCTCGTCACGCATGGTTGCGGGAAGCAGCGAGCGGAACTTCCAAGCTGTCAGAAGTCCGGAACGCGTTCCGCCTGCGACGGCTGCCCAGAGCGCATCGCGAAAGCCGGGCGACCGCCGGTCGGCGGCCTGCAGAATCTCGCGCGTCCGGCGCCGCATCTTCGCCAATACCTGAACCTCGCTCTGGCCCGCCCTCAACTCCTGGCGCAACTCGGCCTCGAGCGCGAACGTTCCATCAACCCACGATTTCCATCCAGCCGTGAGACCCATCCTTGTGCTGAAATCCTTCCACATCGTCTCGCTGTTGACCGCCCTCGAGCCTAGAGCCGAATCCTGCGAGGCCAACTCGGAAAGATTGTGAACTCCGCTCCTGCGCGCGATCACTCCGCTGAATCCACTCAGGTGCATCATCGCGGACAAAAGATCGAGCGCCGTTTCACCTCGCTCGTTCATCCCCTGATCTCCGGGACGAAGGCCCAGTGCATGTAATCCGATCAGGCCCTTGAGGCTACCGGTCCAACCGGCAAACAGATGTGTGGAACATCCGCGCGTCACATGAACGCGATGGTCTGCTTCCACCCACGGCCGGGCAATCTCAAAGTCTCGCGTTCCCCACACAGCCAGTCCTAAAGGACTGAGATCAGGCCGGACAGGTACGAAGCCAGTCTCGTCATAGTCGACGCACCGGACCCAAGGCGCAACGATCGCCTCTACTCTCTCTACATCTCCCGCCGAGGTGACCCGGTCTGCCGCGGACCCGAAGAAGGCCGGCACAGACATGCTTTCGAGCGCCCCAAACTGGTTCAATGCCCGTGAAGCCGACTCTCGTCGCGCGGGATCCGGATCTCGCCGCAGCACGAAGCGGAGCCCTGCTTTTAGCGCGTGATGGTAGTTACCCGTGTCGCGCATGATATCCATCGACGTTCGGCCTACGGGGGCGTTCTCAATCCCACAGGAGTCTCCGACAGTGAAGTGCAGCGTCACGCCGCGCTGAAAGCCACGCTCCAGCAGCTCGTAGAGAACCGCGCCCGTAACGACGGGGTCTGATACAGAAGGGGGACCATCGAGGCCCATGTTCAGCTCGATCTTGAGCGCCACCCGCCGTGGTGTTGAGGATGCACTGAGGCGGTCGAGGAACAGCGCGCCAGCGCGCGACAGATCCTCGAGGACTCTCTCAACTGCCGTAGCATTCTCTTGCTCCCAGCCCGCCAGCGGCCGGTTCGGCAACATCGCGTTCGTGCCCAGTACTTCAGCCGGGAGCTCGATGCGGCGCTCGGCTACCGTCGCCGCGAAGGCCGCCGCCGTCTGGAATTCCCCGGATGTGAGGGCAGGCGTCCGGCCGGGGGTCCCTCCTGTCTGGCGCCACGACTGAGTTGACTCAGCCTCGAGAACGGCCGAGCGCACAAGGCCAAGCAGGTCTCTCCGGCGTTCCTCCGAGTCCTCCAGTGACACAGCCGCCCGGAGCAAATGCACTTTGCTAACCGCAATCGCGCGTGAAGCAGAAGTAATGATATCCGACGCGATCTTAGCCGCTACTGGCGCAGGCTCTTTGCTCCGGCGAAACTCCTTCAGCAGGCCGGCACGAAAATTATCCGAATTCTGGCCGGCGAGGAGGCTGAAATGAATCTCAGCCGCCTGGCCATACTCCATGAAACTCGCGCCCGTGGGCGAAGGGCCGCTTATTTGTGACATGGCTTTCCGCCGATCGAGTCGGGATTTTTCCTTTTCAGTGTGTCCCCGGCGCTCCTTCGAATAAATGCGATATGTACGGATACCCGTTCATCGCCAGCCGGCAAGACGCTCCCTCGCCCCACCAGCGCGGCGCGTGCCAGGTGTACTTGGGAACATAGACCACGTCGCCTTCTTCGGCAATCACCACACCCACTCTCTCGATGGGATACCGGATCAACCCCTTCATGATGAGCCAGTACTCGGCGCTCTCCGGATGATAATGACCCTTGTTCTTCTCATCGAGCGGCGGCATTTTCGCGTTGTAGCCGTAGATGAAATTAGCTGTTCCACGCGCATCCTGCACGATCCGGATCGTGCCCTTGCGCCTGCCGGCGTCGAGATCGGCAGCCACCTCATCAAAGGTCAGATGTGGCTTATTGCTCCACTCGAACTTCCCAATCTCCCGGTTGGTGAACCGCACAGGAATCCAATCGAGCCCTGGCAATTTCGGCGGGGCAACCTCGCTTTCATATAGCGTCCGCGCATGAGCGATATTGGTCTCGAAGATCAGGGCCGGTTTCTCGCCCACGACCTCCCAGGAGAAAAACGTCTGCATGGGGCACTGCACCATCGACCCTTTCTTCGCCACGATCTGTCCGACGGACTCGATATCGAACCGCACTTCTCCGTCCATCACCACCCACCACGTACGGGTGTCCGGATGGAGCGCGCGCTTGGTCCTGGCGCCCGGCTTCGCCTGGATATACTCGCTCCGCAGATGCTCGTCGTTAACAATGAGCTGCCGCCAGTCCTGGTGACCGGCGTGTTGAGCCCGCAGATCCTTCAGCCTGGTGTGTGGCCGATGCGGCGGAGCGTACGCCGCCGGCTCCCCCTTAGGAGCCCACAGGGTTTCCGAAACCGCGACAGTCACGAAGAACCCGCCAGCAGCCAGTCCGACGATTAAGCGTCGCATCAGTATCCTTTCTCCTTATCGACCACGTTCATCAAGGGAATCCCCGCCGCATACCGCCGCACATTGTCGGCGAAGAGATCGATCAATCGCACTTGCCGGTCAGGACTCCAGCCGGATGTGTGCGCCGAAAGGATCACATTGTCGCAATCGAAGATGGGATGCCCTTGTGGCACCGGTTCTCTCGGAAACACGTCCAGACCCGCTCCCGCGATCCATCCCTCCTTCAGCGCCTTCACCAGCGCCATATCGTCGAACAGCATTCCGCGCGACATCGCCAGAAAGTAGGCGGTCTTTTTCATCGCGCTGAAAACCTTTTCGTTGAACATCCGCTCGGTCTGCGGAGTGTGGGGCGCCGCCGCGACCAGCACGTCTACCTGCGGGACCATCTTCATGAAATATGACGGGTCGTGCAGCTCGGCCACGGTATCCGGCTTCGGCATCGGCTTGGGATCGATCGCGATCACACGCATATCGAGCCCGTAAAAAGCCCGCCGCGCGATCATTGACCCGATGCCGCCCATCCCGACAATCCCCATCGTCCGCCCAACCATCTCGACGTGATGATCGGACTTCACCGTCCCTACCGGATTGTTCGTCTTCTTCAAGTAGAACTGCGGTAGATAGTACTTCACCAGGCCCCGGCTCAGCGCAAGCAGCAGTCCGATAGCTGTCTCGGATATTCCCGGCGCGAACGTGCGTGCGTAGTTGGTCAGCGTGATCGTCGACTTTTTGATCTTTTCGTCCATACCTTCGACGCCGGCTCCACCAGCCTGCACCCATTTGACTTTGGGCGCATAATCGAGATCCGCGCCTCCCAAGCCTCCATACACGACTTCTGCGTCCCGCAGGATCTTTCGGAACTCGTCGCGCGAATTCGCGGTCAGGATCTCGACCTGGGCGTGTTCGGCCGCCGCGGTCTGAATCCGCTCGATTTCGTGCGGCTCGAATTTGTATGTCGTCGCGATCCTGATGGGATTTGCCTGCGCCTTCAGAGTCACTTGAGCGGCGGGCGCTACGACGGGAACGCGGGTAGCGGCAGTGGCAGCCGGCGCTGCTCCGGCGGCGGCCAGCAGATTCCGGCGGGAAACCTTCTGATTCGGCATGGCTACTGTTCTACCACAAGTTCTTGACTTCTATCAGTAGAATTAGATCAGCATGCCTAGAATGGCCCGGTTTCTTCCGATCGCTCTCGCGGTCTTTCTGTCGGCTTGCGGAAGCTCGACAAAGGAGATCGCCAAGGTCCCTGAACCGGAGGGTGCTTACCGCATCTACATCACTAACGAGGCTTCGGGCGACCTCAGTGTAATCGACTCGGCCCGGCACGAGGTGATTGCCACGGTCAAGCTCGGTAAGCGGCCCCGAGGGATTCACGCCAGCCCGGACCGCAAGACCATCTATGTCGCTCTCAGCGGATCCCCCATGGCCCCTCCCGGAGTCGACGAAAGCACGCTGCCTCCGCCCGATCGCACCGCCGACGGCATCGGCGTTTTCGACGTGGAATCGAACAAGCTGCTGCGGGTGATTCCCTCGGGTTCCGATCCTGAAGAGTTCGACCTCAGCAAGGATGGCAAGCTGCTCTATGTATCCAACGAAGACGATGCGGCCGTCAGTATTGTAGACATCGCCGCGGCCAGGGTCGTCCATCAGCTTCGGGTCGGCGAAGAGCCGGAAGGTGTTACATCAAGTCCCGACGGTCGATTTGTATATGTGACATCTGAGAATGACGGTACGGTCTCCGTCATCGACACGGCTGCGGCTAAGATGATCAAGAGCTTCAAAGTTGGACGGCGCCCCCGGGATATAGCGTTCTTGCCCAATGGCTCCAAAGCCTATGTGACTCTGGAAAACGATGCGAAAGTGAGGGTCATCAACGCTGCTAAGCATGCGCCTGCTGGCGAGATTCAGTTGTTGGGCGCGGGAGAGATCAAGCCGATGGCTGTGATCCTGTCGCCGGACTCCGCGAGGGCCTACGTTAGCGCGGGACGCGGAAAGAGCGTGTTTGTAATCGACACCGCGACGGACAAGATCGTGTCTTCTTTCGAAGTCGGCCAGCGCCCGTGGGGTATCGGAGTCTCCCCGGACGGTAAACTCCTCTACAGCGCCAATGGCCCGGCCAATGACTGCTCGGTAGTCGACTTGGCAACGCAGACGGTGATCAAGAGAATCAAGGTTGCTGATCGCCCCTGGGGCGTGCTCGTGCTCTCGCGGTGAACGAGCCCATGGCCAAAGGGTTGCAATCACACGGGATCTTGAATCTCAAGACTTCTAATTGAGCGGCTTGCGCTTACAGCGGCAGAATCTCTTCGCGATCCGGGTCGTAGCGTAACCGCCGCTTCTGGAGATACGCGATGTTGCCCAAATGGGACGCGGCAGCCGAACGGTGGCCAATATGGACGTCGCCGTTAGGAAGGTTGCGCGACTTGACGCAGTCGAGGAAATTCTCAACGTGCTCGATGGTCTGCTCCCTGGGACTCTCCACCACCACCGGCTTCGCGCCCTTCTCCTTCGAGTAGTACTCAAAGCGACCGCGTGTGATCCACAACCTTCCTTCTGTTCCCACCATCTCGACCGCCGCCCCGGTGAGTCCGGGTGCTAGCGTCGCTTCAAACGTCGCGGTCCAACCAGTGGGATACTCGAGCAGGACGTTGATGGTATCGGGTGCGGTGCGGCCGTCTTTATAGTGAAAGACGCCGCCCGCGGCGACCGCGGAAATGGGATTGTCCTGATCCATGAACATGTGGACCACATCGATCCAGTGCGTGAACAGGTCAGTCACCTGGCCGCCACCGAAATCGAGGTAGGCACGAAAATTCCAGAACTGTTGCGGATCCCAGTCGCGCCATTTCACCGGTCCCAGGAAGCGAGCCCAGTCGAGATTCGAGGGCTGCGTGCGCAAGGCGGGGGGTGCTTTTTGCAGATGCGCGCCATTGCCGTGCCACCACGTGCGCGCGAGTGTGATTTTGCCGAGCTTTCCACTCTGGATGTACTCTTGTTTCGCTTGCAGGTAATGTGAACCAGACCGCTGCTGCATTCCCACCTGGCAAATGCGGTTGTTGACACGGGCGGCCTTGACGATGCGGGGTCCTTCTTCGATCGAAAGCGTCAGCGGCTTTTCGACGTAGACGTCTTTGCCCGCGTTCAGCGCGTCGATGGCGCACTCGGTGTGCCAATGGTCGGGTGTGGCGATGAGGACGGAGTCAACGTCTTTGGATTCGAGAAGTTTGCGGTGGTCGCGGTGGCCCTTGGCGCTGGTGGCGCGCTGAAGCGCTTCATCGATGCGGGCGGCATAGACATCGCACACGGCAGTGACGTTGACGCGTTCGGTCTTCTGGAACGTGCCCATAACGCCTTTACCGCGGCCACCGGCCCCGATTAGCCCGAGGTTCACTTTTTCGTTGGCGCCATAGATGCGCGAATACGATGCGGCCGTCATGGCCATGGCGGAAGTTTTCAGGAGATCCCGGCGTCGCATACGTGTGATTATACCCACTGGCGAGCTTCGTTCCGCTACAGTAGTTTGGATGACTCGCGCAATCGCGCTTTTCGCACTTCTCCCGGTCTTCCATCTTCACGCAGCGGACCGAGCCAGAAATGTCATTCTCTTTCTCGGCGACGCCGGTGGTCTCCCGACTCTGCACGCCGGCTCCATCCACGCTCACAACCATCCTCAGAAGCTGTTTCTGTTTACGCTCCCTCATATAGCGCTCTCGGAGACCTCCTCCGCATCGGCATGGGTCTCCGACTCCGCCGCCGGAATGACAGCCATTGTGACCGGCCAGAAAACTCACAACGGTGTCCTGTCTCAATCCGCCGCGGCTGTCCGGCGAGAGAAGGACGGCGTTGCCTTGAAAACCCTCCTTGAATATGCGGAAGAGCGGGGTTTGCTCACGGGCCTGATCTCGAACGATTCCGTAACTGGCGCAACACCCGCCGCCCTGTATGCCCATTCCAATGACCGCGGGAAGACCGCCGAGATCTTCCGCCAGATCATCGAGCCGCGTTTCGGCGATGGCGTCGACCTGGTAATCGGCTCCGGCCGTCCGGCCATCCTCAAGGCGACGCAAGCGGCCGGTATGGATGCTGAGGCCGCCCTGCTCGCCAAGGGCTATCAAGTCGCGAACTCGCTCGATTCTCTTCCGTCGAACTCCCGCCGCCTTGCGGTTTTGCTCGACAGTAACCGCTTCGATCTCGAGCGCGCGGTGGAGCACGCCATCCGCACACTCTCGAAAGGCAACAAGGGATACTTTCTCATGGTCGAGTGCGACGTTCACACCGACAACATTGTTGGCGGACTCGACCGGGTGGCCCTCCTGGACCGCGTCATTCAGCGCACGGCGCAAACCGTCAACTTGAAAGACACGCTGATCCTGTTCACCGCCGATCATTCCTTCGACATCCGCGTCCACAGCGGACGAAAAGGCGAGCCCCTGCTGAGCAACGAGGAGAAGGCGTCCCTCGACCAGAAGCAAGATAGCGTGCGGCTAAAGAACCTGCGCCGCGACGATACCCACACCGGGGAACAGGTGCTCGTAGCCGCAACCGGACCGGGCAGCCAGCGGGTGCGAGGTTTTCTGTCTAACACGGACTTGTTTTCGATCCTGATGGCAGCATACGGCTGGAAATAAATTGGGCAGCGCCCCTGCCCTGCCGAAGGCCGATTGCAAATCGGCCTTAGCGTCCACACGAGTGTGGACGCGGCACGCTGAAGCGTGCGCCACGACGTGACGCGGACACTCGTGTCTGCCGCGCCGAGACTCGTCTCGGCGCTCGGTTTGTGAGAAATGCGGGTGACCGTTAACCCAGGTCGCGTACAAGCCACAGACTCCCGCGGCAGGAGATATGCTTTCTTAATACGAACCAAGAATCAAGCAACATGATCGGCCGGACCGTCGCGCACTTCCAGATCCTGGAGAAGGTAGGGGAAGGTGGCATGGGTGTTGTGTACAAAGCGGAGGACACGTTCCTCCGCCGGGTAGTGGCATTGAAGTTCCTGACGGAGAAAGCCGACGCGAACCCGGACCTGCGAGCTCGCTTCCAACGCGAGGCACAGGCGGCTGCCGCTTTGGAGCACGAGAACATTTGCGCGGTCTATGAAATGGGAGAAGAGGACGGACATCTCTTTCTCGTCATGGCCTATGTCGAGGGCCAGCCGCTGCACCAGAAGTTGGGGCTGGGACCGGCGCCGCTGCAAGAGGCAGTCAGAATCGCGATTCAAGTCGGGGAGGGATTGCGGTCCGCGCACCAGAAAGGAATCGTTCACCGCGATATCAAGGCTGAAAACATTATCGTGACCCGGGACGGCCTGGCTAAGATCACGGATTTCGGATTAGCCTTGATCCGTGACCGATCGCGATTGACGCTGCCGGGAACACTGATGGGCACCGTGACGCACATGTCGCCCGAACAGGCGTTGGCGAAGAGCGTTGACCGGCGGACGGACATCTGGTCGCTCGGCGTAGTGCTGTACCAAATGACTACCGGCAGGCTGCCCTTCCATGGTCCCAATGCACAGGTCACGATGCAATCCATTTTGAAGAATTCGCCCGAGCCGCTCAAGGAGATCCAGCGACCCATGCGGGATGAGCTGGACCGGATTATTGGGAAAGCCCTCGCCAAAGACCCTGCCGAGCGCTACCAGCACGTGGACGACATGGTTGTGGATCTGCGAGCGCTCTTGATTAAAGTGCCTGGCAGAGTCCCTGTCGGTCCGCAACGAAAGACAGTGCAGTCGTCAAAGCCGAAGGATCCGGAGGAGACCGTGACCCACATCTCGGCCGATCTGCGTGGACCCGCTGCCGAGATGCATAAGGAACCGGCACTCTCGAGAAAGGTGCTCATGTGGTTGCTGGCAATCGCTGCTTTGATTCTCGCGGTGGTCGGATACTTTCTTCTCCGATGAGCCGCCAGACGGCGGGTAGCAGCGTTTCCTGGAGACTCCACTAACTGCGAGATCCGGCTCCCTTACGGTCGCGGCCCGGAACCGAGGCTGAACCGCGCGTGAGCAAGGTCAGACCTAGCGACGCTCCTCCGCGGCGCGTAGTGCGCTCGCGTCTTCCAGGTAGTCAAGGGGATTCTCGATCACCGCCTGGATCTCGGGATGCACGCGGACGTGAGGGGTTTCGAGGTATGCCGCCGGATCACCACTGAATTCCAGACCGTCGATCTCGTAGAGCTTCACTTCGTGAGGCGGCTGGTCCATTGTTTCGAACCGGTAGCGCGTAGCGTCGAACGGCCAGGTGGTCTCGCCCAGGATGTCCAGGGGTTCGTCGTATCGGAGCAGTGTTCCAGGGGGTGGAGCGAGCATCGAACGATAGGCGCGGAAGCCTGTGCGGACGCGGTACAGCGCGCCTGGAGACAGCGCAAGCCTGGATCTCCCGGTTCCGCTGGGAGGCGCATCCGTATCGAGCCCCTCAGTCTCGAGATAGTCGTCGAGGTCTTCCAGCACGGCTTTGGATGGTTCGTGGCCCACGTAGAGGTGGACCTGTGGGTGCAGAGAGGCGCCGAGCGGCGCTACCGTTTCGAACACCCAGATGTAGGACTCGACACCCAGAAGCTTTTTTTCCAGGAACTTTAGACTGGTCCCGGCCTCGATGGGAAAGGTGGACTCCGACACCGGCAAGGGACGGCGCACGCGGTAGACGGCACCGACCTTCAGGTCTCGCATGTGCATGCCGCATTCTTCTCCGAGCCCACGCTCTCTCGCAACACCAAAGAACTCTAGCCTCACCTGACAGGATTCTTAGTCACCACTCTTCGCATACCATCCGCGATCCCAGGGATGGGCGAACGTCGGCCGGTTCGCATACCGGGTCATCTTGAACTCCACTCGTGACCCGGCGCCCGGATCGAGCCGCACGGTCACCACCGGGCCGCCCACCGCAACCGTCTTTCCACCGAGCGCCGCCGAATCAAATCGATGCTCGCCATATCCACCGGCTTGCACGGCCACTTCGCGGGACTCGATGGGATTCACGTTCACCAGCGTCAGCGTCGCGGAATCCGGCCCCAGCTTCTCGACCAGCGCGCCGACATCCTCCGGAAGACCGGCGCGCCGCTTCAGCGGATCAAAGTAACGGAAACGGCTATGGAGGACCCAGACACGCCCGCGCGCGAAATACCCGCCCAATGTCAAATGCGTAAGGGAATTGGTTGTTGCCGGATTCAGGTCGAGCAGATAATCCGCCAGCCGGGAATCGGCGGTTGTTTGGTCGGTGCGGATCATCTCGACCTTTCGCCGCACTCGCGCCAGATCGCTTTGCAGCACCTTCTCGGGATAGTCCGGGAACTTGCCCTCCAGGTATCCGAGCCACTGCGCGGACCGGTCCGGCTCGCTATAGCCATCTCGCGACCTTCCCCCAGTGGGTAACGCACTTGCGATCGGCGTCCGTTCCAGATCTTTCCGATCCATCGACCACAGGTAGATCTCAGTGATCCGGTCTGAGCGCCAGTTCTCCGTATGCTGATACCAGCTCGGAGGGCCGTTGTGCTTATAGCCGCGCGGATCACCGTACATCTGCGGTACGAGCGTCTTCCCGTCCACGACCTTTCGCTGCGCCCAGATGTTGTCCATCTGGCGCCGCAGTACGTTCACGTACGATTGATCGCCGCTGAGCAGCAGAGCGTTGCCAAACCCGGGCCACGATCCGTCCGTGAAGTAGTTCCGGTGCGCGATCTGTCCAAGCTCGCCATCGAAGATCGTAAAGTTCCACCCGTAGGTCCCCTTCCACCATTGCCCGTTGTATTCGCCTCCTGGTTTCCCGTTCAGCCCGATGTTGCTCGGAATGTTGCCACCCGACTCTTCGGTCCGCTTTTTCCACGCATCGATGTAGTCGATCACCCAATTGCGATACTTCTCCTCGCCGGTCAGCATGTAGGCGTTCAACCCCAGGATCGTTGCCGCCAGATTCAGGGAATTGTCTCCGACACTGTCCAGATACTCGGTGCAGTGCGCGAGCATCTTGTCGTAGTGGGTCTTCATGTCCAGCATCCTGCCGCGGCCGGCGGGATTGTGAAGGAGATGAAAGGTTCCCGGCACCGGATCACCCACCCAGTCGTAAACCGTAGCCTTTCGCAACATAGGCCCTTTGCTGCCGTTCCAGATGCTCTTGATCACTTTGTTCATCGGGTCATAGTTCGGGGCCTCGGGATCCTCGTTCATGTACATGGCGGCGAACCGCTTCATCCGCGCTCGATACAAATCATTGTTTGGATCGGACAGTCCCTGAAGCAGAAATGCACGCATTCCCTCGGCGGTGTGGAACCAGTCGGACTGGGTGAGGAATTCCTTGTAATAAGCTCCGTTAGTGGCTAGCTCGGTGAGCTTCGTGCGCAGCTCACCATATTGCTTCAGGTGACCTTCTTGCGCCTTCTGAAACATGCGCAGCACGTTGTCGGATCCGCCTAGCGCGTGCAGCAGCGTCCAGTTGTAGAACGTCTCGATCGCGTCATCCGGACCGTCGAGCGTCCCCCACCGGGGCGTGTGCAGCAAATAGCCGCGCTCATCCACAAACTTGTCCGAGAACCGTTCGCACGCGAGCGAGTTGAAGCGCAGCAGCTCGCGCTCAAGCAGCGCCCAGGCCGGAGGAGCCATTGGCGTCTTGACATTGAGCGTCACCTCAGCCTGCGCCAGTAGGGGAAACAACCAGAGCAACCGGGAAGTCATCGGACTATTATCATGCAATGGGGCGGCGTCATGCGCCACCGCTCGCAAAGGAGCCAGCGCCACACTCGCTACAATAAATAATCCTCCATGCGCATTGCGCTCGGCCAAATCAACACCACTGTCGGCGATATGGCCGGGAATGTAAATAAGATGATTGCCGCCTCACAGGAGGCCGCCAACCGAAACGCCGCGGTCGTTGTTTTCCCCGAACTCGCGGTCACCGGTTATCCGCCCCGCGATCTCATGGAGAAACCCACTTTCGTCGCCCGTGCCGAGGCGGAGCTCGATCGTCTGGCCGCGGAAACCACCGCGATTCCTATCACGATCATTGCGGGATCCGTTGCGTCCTCAGGCGCCGCCTCGGGAAAGCAGGCAGTCAATATGGCCGCCATGCTCTGCGGCGGGAATCGCGTATTCCGCCAGGTGAAGATGCTGTTGCCCACCTACGACGTGTTCGATGAAGGGCGGTACTTCCTGCCCGGGGAAAGCCAGTCGCCCGTACAGTTGGCCGGGCGCCGCGTGGCCATCACCGTTTGCGAGGACGCATGGAACGATAAGCAGTTCTGGGAGCGCCCTCTTTACCGCCGTGACCCCGTGCAAGAGCTCGCTGCTGCTGGTTCCGAGCTGCTCATTAGCATCAACGCATCGCCATATCACATGGGCAAGCGCGTCCTGCGCCGGGAGATCTTCATCACAGCGGCGAATCGCTACAACATCCCGGTGATCTATGTGAATCAAGTAGGCGGGAACGATCAGCTTGTATTTGACGGCTCCAGTTTTGCGCTGGATGCCAGCGGCAAAGTGATCGCTTCCGCCACTTCGTTCTCGGAAGATCTCGCCATCGTCGATCTCAACACGGGCCAGGGCGATCATCACCAGAATCTCGCCAACGAGTGCGAAGCAGTCTACGAAGCGCTCGTGGTTGGAACGCGCGACTATCTTCACAAATGCGGCTTCCGGCAAGTGCTGATCGGACTTTCCGGCGGCATTGACTCCTCGCTCACCGCCGTTGTTGCGGTTGACGCCGTAGGCGGCGAAAACGTAACGGGTGTTGCAATGCCGGGGCCGTTCTCGAGCGATCACTCGATTGCCGACGCACGCGCGCTGGCTCAAAACCTCGGAATCCGGTTTGAGATCGCCCCGATTACCGCCACCTACGAGGAGATCCTCCATACACTCGATCCCATCTTCGGCTCAGCCCAACGCGACGTTACCGAAGAAAACGTGCAAGCGCGGCTCCGTGGACTCACCCTGATGGCCCTCTCGAACAAGTCCGGGGCGCTCGTGCTCACGACCGGGAATAAGAGCGAGCTCGCCGTCGGTTATTGCACCCTTTACGGCGACATGTGCGGGGGACTCGCTGTCATCAGCGACGTTCCCAAAACATTGGTCTACGAGCTCTCTCGCGTCGCCAATCGCCGCCATTCCGGCGCAATTCCGGAGAACGTTTTCTTGAAGGCTCCCTCCGCGGAGCTTCGTCCCGATCAAAGAGATCAGGACTCGCTCCCGCCTTACGAAACGCTCGATGCCATTCTCAAGGAATACGTCGAAGAGCTTCGAGCCCCCGCGGAAATCGCCCATAACCTGAATCTGCCCCTCGACCTCGTGCGATCGATCGCGCGCAAGGTGGAAATCAACGAGTACAAACGCCAGCAAGCCGCGCCTGGTCTGAAAGTCACGACGAAGGCCTTCGGGATCGGGCGGCGCTTTCCCATCGCGCAGAGGTTTTCCGAATGAAACGAATCATCGTTGCCGTCGCAATGCTCGTCGCTGCGGTGCTACTCATCTCGCAGCCGGGCTCGCTGCAAAGAGTCGGTCCGACAAGCGATGGCGGTTACCTTCTTCCCAGCGGCTGGACGATCCGGCCGGCAGGCCGCCAACTCGAGCTCGAAACATTTCCCATGGCGAGCGTTCTCACGCCGGATAAACAGTTCATGATCGCACTGAATGGAGGATACAATCCGCCTACCCTTTCCGTAATCGACATGAAAACAGAGAAGGAGACACACCGCCAGCCTGTCGCCGATGGATGGCTTGGACTCGCGATGACGGCTGACGGCAAGCATATCTACGTTGGCGGCGGCTCCCGTGCTTCGATCTTCGAGTTCAGCCTCAGCGAAGGCAAGCTGGAACCAGGGCGGACATTCGAGATCGTCGCTCAAGCCGACCGCAAACCAACGGACTTCATCGGTGACGTGGCTTTCACGGCTGACGGCAGGATGATCTATGCGGCCGATCTCTACAACAACCAGATTCTGGTGATCAATCCGCAATCGGGGCGGGTGATCGAGAAGTTCAAGACGGGCCGGCGTCCTTACCGGATATTGTTCCATCCGGATGGCAAGTCCTACTTCGTCACAAGCTGGGCGGATGGCACGCTTTACCATCACGAAACCGACACGGGCAAGAGCCTCGGATATCTGCGCCTGGGCCCACACACCACCGATATGGTCTGGCGGCATAAGCCGACAAAGAACGAGCAAGGGGAAGAGTCCCTCTACCGCTCGCGTCTGTTCATTACCGCCGGCAATACGAATCGAGTGTACTCAGTGGGAATCTCCGATTCGAAAGAGATGAAGCTGCTCGAAGCGATTAATGTCGCGATGTTTCCGCGCCAGCCGTTTGGCATGACCCCCAGCGCGCTGGCATTGAGTCCCGACCTTGACCGTCTCCACGTTGTCTGCTCCGACGCCAACGCATTGGCTGTCGTCGATGTCTCGGAAACATCCTCGCGCGTCATCGGCTTTATCCCAACCGCGTGGTACCCCGCCGCTGCGCGCGTGCTGCCGGATAATCGCGTCGTAATCTTCAACGGCCGCGGCCCCCGCAGCTTCCCCAATCCCGCCGGACCAAATCCAACACAGAAAAGCTCGCCGGTCCACAAGGGCGTCCAGGCGGTGCAATATGTCGGCCGCATTCAAAAAGGCTCGGCCTCTTTTGTCGACCCGTTCGACGCCCGGCAACTTGAAGTCTACACCGCCACAGTGCTGCGGAACACTCCCTACCGCGACGAGCTGCTCGACGAAGTGAAAATCCCGCAAGGAAATCCGATTCCGGGCAAGCCCGGCGATCCATCGCCGATCCAGCATGTGCTCTACATCGTCAAGGAAAACCGCACCTACGACCAGGTTCTCGGCGATCTTGGCAAAGGCAACGCGGACCCTTCGCTATGCCTTTTTCCGGAACGTATTTCTCCCAACCATCACAAGCTCGCGCGCGAGTTCGTTTTGCTCGACAACTTCTATGTTTCGGCTGATGTGAGCGCGGACGGTCACAACTGGTCCACGGCTGCCATCGCGCCGGACTACGTGCAGCGCATGTGGCCTAACTCCTACGGCGGACGCCGCCGCTTCTACGACTATGAGGGGCAAGAGCCGACGGCCGCTCCTCCCGCGGGCTACATCTGGACCCAGCTCGCTTCCGCCCGGCTCACACTCCGAAACTACGGCCACTTCGTCAACAACGTTCCCAAAGCGCTCGAAAACGGTGACCAGATTTCCGGTGTGCGCGATCCTATTCTTGGTCCCAACACCAACCGCAAGTTTCGCGGCTTCGATCTCGAGCATCTCGATGTCGATCGCGCCAGAGTGTTCCTTGCCGATCTCGCTGAAATGGAAAAGACCGGCACGATGCCGCGCTTCATGCTGCTTCGCATCGGCAACGATCATACCTCCGGCACCGCGCCTGGCAAGATTGCGCCCCTATCCGCCATGGCTGATAACGACGAAGCTTTCGGCATGATCGTCGAGGCGTGCTCCCGCTCGAAATTCTGGCCCAGGATGGCGATCTTTGTGCTCGAAGACGACGCGCAGAATGGTCCTGATCATGTCGACAGCCACCGTTCGCCGGCCTACGTGATCTCGCCCTACACACGTCGCGGCGGCATGATCGATTCCACGTTCTATAACACCACTTCCATGCTTCGCACCATGGAACTGATTCTTGGACTGAAGCCGATGACCCACTTTGACGCCGCCTCGCTTCCCATGTGGAACGCCTTCGCGGCCAAGCCGGATCTGACCCCGTACGCCGCCGAGAAGGCCCGGATTCCGATCGATCAGCGCAATCCCACCCAATCGGCCACTGCCCGGCGCTCGCAGGCGCTCGACTTTTCCGAAGCCGACCGCATCGATGACGACGAGCTCAACGATATCCTCTGGCGCGCCCTTCGGGGGACTGAGCCGCCGGCGCCGGTGCGGTCCTTCTTTGGCCGCTAAGACCCACGGATGCCACGAATCTACGTCTGCTTCCTCTGGCACATGCACCAGCCGTTCTACAAGAACCTGGTGACCGGCGAGTATCATCTTCCGTGGACGCGCCTCCATGCACTGAAAGACTACTACGGAATGGTCAAGGTGCTGGAGGATTTCCCCGCGATTCACCAGACGTTCAACCTTGTGCCTTCGATGATGCTCCAGATCCAGGAGTACGCCCAGGGCGCCGCCGCCGACCCCTTCCTGCGCCTGGCTCTGAAACCAGCGGAAGAGTTGACCGAAGACGAACAGTCCTTCGTGCTTCGGTACTTCTTCCAGGCCAACGTCGAACATCTCGTACGCCGCTTCCCCCGGTATGGCGAGCTTTACGACGCCTGGATCGCCTCGGAAAAGAATCCCTCTCGCGCCCGGCCGTTTTTTCCGCCATCGACACTCCGCGACCTGCAGGTTCTCTCGCAGCTTGCCTGGTTCGACGAAGAGTTTCTGGCAAACGACACCGAAGCCATCGAGCTCGTGCGAAAAAGCCGGGACTATTCCCATGATGACCAGGACCTGATGGGATGCAAGCAGCTCGAGATTCTCAACCGCATCGTTCCCGTTTACCGGGACTTTGCGGCGCGCGGTCAGATCGAAATCTCAACCACGCCGTTCTATCATCCGATCCTGCCGCTGCTCTGTGACACCGATATCGCGCAAGTGGCTCATCCTGGGGCGCCGCTGCCCACTCCATTCCGATATCCAGAGGATGCGCGCCATCAGATCGAGCGAGCTCGCGACTACGTGGTGTCGCTGTTAGGCCGCCCTCCTGCCGGTCTGTGGCCGTCGGAAGGCTCCGTTTCGGATGCGGCGCTCACCATCGTCGCCGAAGCAGGCTTTCAATGGGCGGCCACCGATAATGGCGTGCTTTCGCAAACTCTCGGCCACACCGCTGACACGACGCACACCTATCGCTCTTACGTGTGGCGGCAGAGCGGCCGCGAGCTGAAACTTCTCTTCCGCGATCACTACTTGAGCGACTTGGTAGGCTTCGTCTACTCGCGTATGCAGCCGCGGGAGGCCGCCGCGCACTTGATGGACCGCATCATCGAGAACACCGCGGGCATCCTGGCGGAGGGCCGCGACGCCCTCGTGCCTATCATCCTCGACGGCGAAAACGCCTGGGAACACTATCCCCTCAACGGCCGTCCATTCCTGCAAGACCTGTACGGGCGCTTGTCCGAGGATCCGCGCATTGAGGCGCTTACCGTCTCGGAAGCACTCGAACGCACCGAACCGCTTCCGCTCGATCGCATTCATCCCGGCTCGTGGATCAATGCCAACTTTGACGTCTGGATCGGCTACGAAGAGGACAATCGCGCTTGGGAATTGCTGCTGGCTGCGCGCCGGACTTATGACGAGGCCGCCACTGCGGGTCCCATCCCGGAAGATCGCAGGAAGGTCGCCTGGGAGGAACTTCTGATCGCCGAGGGCAGCGACTGGTGCTGGTGGTACGGCCCCCAACATTGGTCGGAGAACCGGGAGGAATTCGATCAGCTCTATCGAGCCCATCTGGCCAACGTGTACCAGGCCTTGGACCGGGAAGTGCCCGCGGAATTGGGCCGCCCCATCCTCCGTGTTGAAGCCGCAGAGTTTCACGAAGGTCCCACGGAGCCGATCTCTCCTACCATCGACGGACAGGTTACTTCGTATTTCGAGTGGATGGCGGCGGGTCACTATCGTGTTGACGAGCGTTCCGGCGCTATGCACGGCAACCGCCCGCTCATCGCTGGAATGCATTACGGGCGTGACGCCGCGAACCTATACTTACGCTTCGACTTCCGCGACAACCCCGAGGGCACTCGCTTGGAACTGACGCTTGAATCCGGCTCGCGCAGCATCTATATCACCCGTGGCGCGGCGCAAGCAGAAGCCCCGCTTGAAGCGGCTTTCGACACGATCCTCGAGGTTCGCGTGCCGTTGCCGGCTTTCGGCGGAGGAGCACACGATGCCGTGCGACTCCAGGTTTCCGTTTGGCGCGACGCTCTGCCGCTGGATGCGTTACCACCTTCCGGTTGGCTGGCCATATGACTTCTCTCCGATGTGCTAAAGCTTTGTGGGGCAGCTTCTTAAGCTGCGGCCCGATTTTCAATCGGGCCTTTCAGTGTCGGCGAGACTTGAACAGCGGCGGTTACCAACCGCCGCGCAGGATGCCATCCTGCCCCACAATTCGACTGCTGATCACATTGCGGCACGAGTGACGCGTGGCGACCGCTCCCTTACGGTTGCGGCTCGGTCACAGAGCCGCGCGCGGGTGATATCTTTAACAATGTAATGCGGCTTCCAGTCCTCGCGCTGGCTTTCGCCAGTACCGTTCCGGCGGTCGACTTCGCCGGAGAGGTGAAGCCAATCCTGGCGAAACACTGCAACGCCTGCCACGGGCCGAAGCTACAGCTGCACGGACTTCGGTTGGATTCGCGCGCCGCATCGCTCAAAGGCGGCGAGTCGGGTGTACCGGCGTTGGTCCCTGGCAAGAGCGCCGAGAGCCTGTTGATGCGATACGTTTCCGGACAAGACAAAGAGATCGTCATGCCGCCCGCGGGCCCGCGCCTGACCGCCTCGGAGATCGATACACTGCGGCGGTGGATCGACGAAGGTGCACTGTACGATACGCCGGATGCGCCCGTGGCCGAATTGCGCAAAGGAGCCGATCACTGGTCCTTTCAGCCAATCCGGAAGCCGCAGGTTCCAAAGAATGTTCCAAAGGTACGTGGTGGCGAATGGGTCAGGAATCCGATCGACGCGTTTGTGCTGGCGAAGCTCGACTGGCGCGGCTGGAAGCCCTCGCCACCGGCCACCGCTGAACAATTGTTCCGGCGGCTCTTTCTGGATCTAGCCGGGTTGCCGCCAACACCTGCCGAGCAGGATGCTTTCAAGGCGAATCCGGACATCGATGCCGTGATCGATGATTTGCTCGCTCGGCCCACATATGGCGAACGCTGGGGGCGCCATTGGCTCGATCTGGTGCGTTACGCCGAGTCCAATGGATACGAGCGGGACGGTCACAAACCGGAAGCCTGGCGCTACCGCGATTACGTGATCCGGGCATTCAACAGCGACAAACCTTATGACCGTTTCATCGCCGAACAACTGGCCGGCGATGAACTGCCGGACGCAGATGAGGAGACGATGGTGGCGCTCGGATACAACCGTCTGGGTCCGTGGGATGACGAGCCGGCCGATCCTGCGGAAGATCGTTTCGATCAGCTCGACGACATTGTCTCGACGACGTCTCAGGTATTCCTCGGACTCACGCTCGGCTGCGCCCGCTGCCACAACCACAAGTTCGATCCGCTGCTGGCGCAGGACTACTACTCGATGGCCGCGATCTTCAACGGTCTGGTGCGCCCGCGCCGCGGCCGAACCGAGCTCGCGCTGCCCATAGGAAAACCGCCGCAGGTGGATGCCTACAACGAAGGGCAGCGGCGGTTCTGCATGGAGATGGGTCGAGCGTTGCTCGATTTTCTCGCGCAGGGCACCGTCGATGACGACCTACCGCGACGCGCCAAAGCGATCCGCGACGCGACACCGAAACTCGCCCACGGATACTTCCTGCACGAACCATCACCGCGAGCTCCCAAGACGCACTTGCTCGTGCGCGGGAAGGCGTCGCGGCCGGGACCGGAAGTTCCTCCCGCCGTGCCCGCGATTCTGGCAAAGCAGCAACCGGTATTTCCTGAATCGGGACCGGAACCGGGAGCGCGCACGAGCGGGCGGCGGCTGACTCTGGCCCGGTGGCTTGCCAGCCGCGACAATCCACTCACCGCGCGCGTGATCGTCAATCGCATCTGGCAGTTTCATTTCGGCGAGGGATTGGTTCGCACACCAAGCGATTTCGGCACGCTTGGCCAGAAGCCCATGCATCCAGACTTACTCGACTGGCTTGCCACGTGGTTCATGGACAACGGCTCGTCGTTCAAGAAGCTCCACCGTCTGATCCTCACTTCCAACACCTGGCGTATGAGCAAGGCCTGGAACCCGGAGTACGGAGGCGAGGATCCTGAGAACCGCTTCTTGTGGAGAGCCCCCTACAAGCGCCTGGAAGCCGAGGCCATACGGGACTCGATCCTCGCGGCTAGCGGTAAGCTGAATCCTGCCATGCACGGTCCCTCCGTTTTTCCAGAGATTCCCGAAGCGGCATTCGCCGGTTCCGCGGATCCTGACAAGATCTGGAAAAACTCGCCGGAGCCGGATCGCAACCGGAGGACGGTGTACGCGTTTCTCAAGCGGTCGATGATTGTACCCATGCTGGAGGTTCTCGACTTGTGCGACACAGCCCGGTCCACGGCGCAGCGGTTGACGACCGCGGTAGCGCCGCAGGCGCTCACCTTGTTCAACGGCGAGTTCGTGAATCGCCAGGCGAGAGCGTTTGCGGATCGTCTCCGGCGCGAAGCGGGCGAGGACCCGGACCGTCAGATCGTTCTAGCCTACCGCTTGGCTCTTGCGCGTTCGCCTGCTGCTGGTGAGCTTTCGAAGATGAGAGAATTTGTGCAAAGAGAGTCGCTCGAGCAACTGGCGCGCGTGATTTTCAATCTAAATGAATTCGTCTATGCGGATTGATCGACGTCACTTCCTGTTTCGCGCCGGGGCCGGATTCCCCGGCCTCGCGCTGATCGATCTCCTTGCGCGCGACGGATTCTTCACGAAAAATGCGCAGGCTGCCGCCGGGACTCTGCTTTCCCCGAAACCATCCCACTTCACGGCCAGGGCGAAGCACTGCGTGTTTCTTTTCATGAACGGAGCCCCGAGCCAGGTGGATACTTTCGATCCCAAGCCGATGCTCGACAAGTTCCACGGCACGCAGTACAAAGGACCCCTGACGGTCGGGTCGAACGGCCGGCCCATCGGCTACCTGATGAAGAGCCCATTCCCTTTCCGGAGACACGGGCAGAGCGGCCTCGAAATCTCGAGTTTGTTTCCACATACCGCCCAGCATGCAGACGACCTCTGTGTGATCCGGTCGCTTTACACAGACACGGCCGCGCACGCTTCCGGTTGCCTGCAAATGAATACCGGCAACATTCTGATCGGCAAGCCGTCGTTAGGATCGTGGTTGAATTACGGTCTCGGCTCTCAGAATGAGAACCTTCCCGGTTTTGTTGTGATGACCGATCCGCGAGGGGGCCCGATTTCCGGCGCATCCAACTGGACCGCCGGATTCATGCCCGCCGCCTTTCAGGGAACGTTGTTCCGCGCACAGGGCGCACCGCTGCTCGATCTGGAAACACCGGCCGGAACCACGCCTCAAACACAGCGCGCCGCGCTCGACCTGCTAAAGGATTTGAACGAACAGCATCGCGAATCGCGGCCTCAGGAGTCCGAACTCGCCGCGCGCATCCATTCCTATGAGCTCGCCTACCAGATGCAGACTGCGGCGGCCGCAGCCGTGGATCTCGGGAAGGAATCCGAGCAGACGCGCCGGATGTACGGTCTGGATCATCCGCTCACCGCCGATTTTGGGCGGAAGTGCCTGATCACGCGCCGCCTGCTCGAACGCGGCGTACGATTCGTGCAACTGTATTCTGGTGGCGGCCACATTGAAGATACCTGGGACGGTCACAACGACTGCATCAAAAATCACACCCTGCATGCCGGAGAAACAGATCAGCCGATCGGCGCACTGATAGCCGATCTCAAGCGCACTGGCTTATGGAACGAAACTCTCCTGGTGTGGGGCGGCGAGTTCGGGCGCACCCCGACCAGCGAAGGAGTCGGCAAGCCCGGCCGCGATCACGATTGGTACGGCTTCTCAATGTGGCTGGCAGGCGCGGGAGTTCGAGGAGGGCAGGCGATCGGGGCTACGGATGAACTAGGCTTCGCAGCGGTCGAAGAACGGTCGCATGTTTCGGATCTGCACGCGACCATTCTTCACCTGATGGGCCTCGACCACACCAAGCTCACCTACTTCTACAGCGGGTTGGACCAGCGCCTGACGGGTGTTCGCGGCAACGTCCTTCGCAAGACGCTGGCCTAAGATCTGACCGCCAGCTACCGTTCGCTCGACGCAGGAACCAGGTTCTTCAACCGCATGTAGGTCACAATGTTTCCGTAGTGCAGGTTGGAGTGGAAGGAGTTGAACGTCAAAAGGCTGAGCTTGTTGCGCTCCTGGTTGCGGAATTTGATGATTTCCACTGCCTGCGCGTCCGTGAGCCCGGAGTAAACTTTGTCGCAATAGTCGAAGGCGGCTTTGAGCGCGGCTGTGAGATCGGCCTTGGTCGTCTTCGACTTCTCGATGCCCGGCGCGGGGTTGGCCTCGCCGGCGGCGCCTGAACAGAAGTTGTTGTTGGCATCGGCGATATGGCCGACCAATTGTCCGAAGGTCCGCACCGCATCAGTAGGTTGGAACGAGTAGAATTCAGCGGGCATCTTGTCGGCCGACTTGATGACGTTGTTCTTGACCGCATTCTGGATCGTGCGTGCCGTCCCGCTGAGTGTCTTATAATCGGGCCCTTGGGCCATCAGGCATCCGGCGGCTATGGAGGCAATGATGATGTGTTTCATGTGATGAGATCTCCCTCCTGCTATTGGATACGATTTGGCGCTTGCGGGCAACTGGAGCATCCGCCGCTGGCGTCTACCTTAATTGCGCGAGCACTACCGCCGGAACGCCGACACCAGATCCTCCAACTGACTCGCGAGATTGCTCACTGACTCCGCCACCTCGCGCACCTGGTTGGAGCCCTCCGCGGTGCTCCGGGCGGTGGCGGTCATTTGTCCCATTTGTCCAGCAATGCGGTTGGAGCGGTCCGCGACCGCGGCGATGTTCTCACCGATCAAGGCATTCATGCTGGTTTGTTCTTCGACCGCCGCGGCGATGGTGGCCGACGACTCATCGATCTTGTTGATGGTCGTGGTGACATTCTGGATCGCGCCGCTGGCCTGCCCAATCTTCTTCACCAGCTCGTCGATCACCGGCCGGACTTCCGACGTGGACCGCTCGGTTTGATCTGCCAGCGATTTCACTTCATTCGCCACCACCGCGAATCCCCGGCCGGCCTCGCCCGCGCGCGCCGCCTCGATCGTCGCGTTGAGAGCCAGCAGATTGGTCTGCTCCGCGATATTGGTGATCATCCGGATCACCTGTCCGATCCGGGTGCCGCTGTCGGAGAGCTCTTCGAGCGCTGTCTGTGTGGCTTTTCCCTGTGCCACAGCCTCGGTAGCAACCATCGTGGCGCCCGAGCAATTACGCGATATCTCCTTCGACGACATCCCTATCTCCTGCGTGAAGGTCGCCAAGGTCGCAACGCTCTGCGATACCTCCGTGCAAAGGTCCTCCGTCCTCGTGAGGCCTTCCGCGGTCTGCTGTGCATTCTCGGCCATCTCCGAGCTCGTGCGCCCGAGCTTCATCGAGGAGTCCACCAGGATTCCGGATATCTGGGAGATCCCTTGCACCGTCCTGTGCAACGCATCCAGCCGGGAGTTCAAGGCCTTCTCGAGCGACTGAAATTCGGCCGTCCTTTGCTCCGGTAACCGCTTCGATAGCCCGGGAGCTCCCAGCACCTGGATGGTTTCCTCCAACGGCTTGCTCACCGCGCCCATAAGCCGGCGGCCGGCAAATTGCAGCACGCAAAGAACGGCGGCGCCGGCGGCCAGGAGGCTCACCGTAATCCACAATCCCGCTTTCTGCGTCCATTTCCGGGCGTCCTCGTCGATCTTGGTTAGCTCGGTGCTCACCGCTTCGTTTTTCTCGCCCAGGGCCACGAACGTCTGGTTGAACCCTTGCCAGTCGGCATCCGAGGTGCGGGAGTCGAGAGCCAGTTCCTGAATCCGTTCCGCCGCTCCCGCATACTGCTTCATCTCTTCGTGCAAGGCGGCCATTTGGCGCTTCAACGGCGGGCGAAGCGGGAGCTTGCTGTTCGCCTCGAGCGCGATCAACATCCACGACGAGTGCTCCTCCAAATTGAGCGCCGCCGTCTTTTTGGCTTCCTTTCCTCGCGCGACCATGGCAGCGAGCACATCCGCGCGGAGAGCTCCGTGCATCATGCCTGCTTCCAGATTGTTTCGCATCGCCTGCGACGTGATCTGGACATCCTCGAGCGCTTGCCGCATCCTGTACGTACCGACGGCGCCTCCCGCAGCCACCATGAACGCTAACGCCGAACTGAGGATGCCGGTAAACCGCAGCAGGCCGCGAACAGATCGGATTCTGATGCTCATACAATTACTTCACGTGAACAGTCAGCTTCATCTTCGGGTGAATCGAGCATTGCACGTCGACCTTTCCCGCCTTGGGGAACGGCACAGTCGAAGAGGCTCCTGGCGCCTGCCGGCGGATCTCGAATTCCATTCCTGGAGTCGAAGAGTAGACGTTATGCGAGACTTCGTCGCCATTCTTGAAGGTCACGGTATCGCCGGGCTTTATGGTGATTTCACTGTGCGAGAATATCTTGTCCTTCTGGTTGACGACATGATCGGCAGCCACAGCCGGCGGAGCCCACAATGCGGTGAGTAGCAACGCAACGCGCGCGAGTCTCCATTCTGGCTCCTGGCTCTTGACTCTTGACTTCTTCATGTTCCCCTCCTACCGCGGCATCACCGGCACGGCCATCGGCTTGTCAGTGCTTGACAGAGTTCTGAGGAATTCCATCAGATCCTGCTTGTCCTGCATCGTGAGGCGCAACTCGGCGACATCTGGGGACAGGCTCGGCCGCTTCACTCTGCCACCTTTGTCGTAAAAATCGATAACGTCGTTGAGAGTCGCTTCCGATCCGTCGTGCAGGAACGGCGCGCGCTCGCGGGCGTTGCGGAGAGTCGGAGTCTTGAAGGCATACTGCATCGCCTCGAGTTTCGGCAGATGAACGCCGCGGCCCCGGTTGTCACCGGGAACACCGATATCGTGAAAACCGTGGTCCGTGAAGTTCCAGCCAGTGTGGCACTTGGCGCAAGCCGCTTTGGTGTTGAACAGATCGAAGCCGCGCTTGGCCGCTTCACTGATCGAGGATTCGTCACCTGCAATCCAGCGATCGAATGGAGCCGTGCCAGAGATCACAGTGCGCTCGAAGGTTGCTATCGCCCTCGCCACCGTCTTTTCGTTCATCGGCTCGCCCGGATACGCCTTTTCAAACAAGGGCCGGTATCCCGGAATGCCGGCAACGGTTTTCACCATCCGATCGAGTGACAGGTTCATTTCACCAGCGGCGGCGATGGGCCCAAGCGCCTGTTCCTCGAGGGATGCGGCGCGGCCATCCCAAAACAGCAGCTCCGCCCAAGCCAGATTCAGTATCGTGGGAGTCCGGCGTCCGAGAACCTTCTGTCCCTCTCCGATTGCTCGTGGCAGACCGTCGCCATAGGAAAACCCAGGATTGTGGCAACTGGCGCAGCTCATCGAGCCCGTATTAGACAATCTGGGATCGAAGAATAACGTCCGGCCAAGGTCCTCTCGTTCCTGGGTGTACCGATTGTCATCCGGGTAAGGGATGCTGGCCGGCCGGACATATTTGGACATCCACTCCCGGCGGTTGTAACTACCGGCAGGCTCGGCGTTCACTACCGCACAAGCCGCGAACAAAGCGAAACAAGCAGCGTATTTCACAAGTAGGTCTCCCTTGATTCCCGCGAGTGTATTCTTACTAGAACTTGCCTGCATTCGGCAGGAATGCGAGCGCACTGAATCCCAGCCCAATCTCGAAGTGCCGCTTCTTCCCGACTGCATAATCGTTCCCGACGGCCTGGTTGAACAGCGCCGACAATGTGAATCCCTTGACGAGGCGAACGTTCCCGCCGGCGTAGAGGCGTCTCCCATGGAAGAATGCGTCGTCATTGAGATCGCCGTAGTAACGGTCGATCGCGGCAAATCCGGCGTCGACTCCGACAAGTTTCCAGAAGCTCCTGCTCGCGCCGATATGTGCGCCCGCGCTACTGCGCCGGTTCACCCTTTCGTAAAGGTCGAACCGGACGGTGTCGGTGATGCTCCACGGCGTTCGCACCGCGACGCCTTGCCGCAGCGTTTTGGCTCCCCATTGATTGGTGTAATCGAAGCTCAGATCGGCTCGCTCTCCTACTTTCTTGCCGACCAGCACCTGGTTGTAGTTAGTTCGCTTCAATCGATGGAAGTGTTTTTCCATTCCCGGATTGTCCAGATCCCCGAGATACCCGAACGTGACCGCGATCTTGTCCAGGCCCAACTCGGGCCGGCTCAGGACGAGCCTTTGCCCTGTGATGAAGGCCATCGGATGGTAGCTGGCTATGGGAGTGGACGCACCCCGCTCGACATCCAGCCCGCCATACTGCAACTCGATGCCTCGCAACGGCTGCAGCGACAGGTAAAGCCGCTTGAGAAAGAATCCGTGATCTCCTGCTCCCTGGCCAATCGGGGTATGCGCCCAGCCCGCCGTGAAATGCTTTCCGGCTCCTGCCGTGGCACCGATGCTGAACCGCTGTTTCCGGTCCAGGTGGAAGCGGCCGCTAATGACCTCCTGGTGTTGGACTTGGCTTGCGATCGTGCGGTCGTCCCCGCTCCTGGCGAATAAGAATCGCGAAGCCAGTTGTGCTGTGTCCAAGGTCACCCAACGAGCCTTGGTCTGATCCCGTAACTCGGGCTGTTGGCCGGATAACAATGTGCACCAACCCGCGAAAGCAACACACAATTTCCGAACGAGATTGCGCAAATTCATTCTCGAACCCCCGTCAACCTGATCCCTCACGGCTACGTATCGGTCCGATCAGGCAGGACTTGAGTCAAATGGCGCGAGAGTATGCAGGGAGAGAGTACTGGAAGACTTGATAAGCCGGCTAAGGCTAGGGACCTAGAAACGACGCCTGATCGATAACTGGAACCGGCGCGCTGAGCAGCGTCGTAGCTACACTCGCCACAGCATCATAAATCGTTGTGTTTTCGACAGAATGCTGATACAGCAGGGACTTGTCGAAGCGCAACGGGAGGCTCCCTTTAACGTTGAATAGCCGTTACCGTTACTGAATCCTCACAATGCGGGGTTCCCAATTCTGTTCGACCGGTTCGCGCGCGACCACTGTGCCGCCCACTGTTGTGTGATCCCGTTCGTCCTCCACAATGGCAATCAGCCGGCTCGCTTCCACTGGCCGCCCGCCTCCCCTCGGCGGCATCCGCGTGAATGACGCCACGGCGCGATCCACCCAGCCGGCGTCGCGCTCAGAGCGCGCCAAGTCGCAAGAACCGCGATCGTCTCGGCCTCTTCAGCCAGCGGCATTAGTTGCGCGATCCACTCACGCCAGCACGCGCCCGCAAAACACCCAACTCCAGCGCAGAGCTTCTCCCTGTCTTGCTCCTCGCATTCGGTCATCCACACAGGAATGATCTTCGATTTCGGAGCCAGCAGCCGGACCGCCGCCACAAAACGGGCCGCGGCGTCGGGGCGGCAGGCGGGTCGCCGTGCGAATTGGCCCATAGTCGGAGGTCCAGCGGCACAGCGAATTGCCGCACCCGCACGCGGAGGGCGCGCCTTGGAGATTGTTCAGAAAGATGCCATCAGCGAAGGCAGAGCGCGAAGCAACTCCTTCACGCGGCCGAGGGCGCCTCGAACGCCTCCCGATACATTACCGGTGTCCACTGGTAATTCTTGACCATTTCGCCTTGACCAGTCGTGGCGAGCTTCGGAAAGAATCGACGCCATTCGGTGTGCCCCTGGAGACTGGCCATCCACCCCGGATGCTTATCCGCGAGCGCGGTGTCGCGCCCGACTTCGATCCAGTAGTACAGTGGCAGGCGGCGTGAGCGAATGTGCAACGCGGCTTCGCGTTCCAAGCCAGTAACCGAAGCACCACGGCCCCCTCGCGAACCTCGTCGACCTGTTTGGCGCTGACCAAGGTCCCCCGGAACGGCTCCGCTGATGCACACATCGCGGCGAGCCATGCAATCGCCAGCCTAGAACGCTCCCGGCTTGGCCACCAGCTTGCGATGCGGCGGATCAGCGGCGGCCGCCAGACCGGCCGCGAAGAAGGTTCGACGCAGCATGTTTTCACTCCACCGCCATCATAATACGCCCTTGACAACCCGAGCGGATGAATCGGCCTCTTCTACCTCTCCATCTCCACTTTCACGACGACCATTCGCGACTGCGCGTACTCCGTGCCATACTTCAGCGGGATGATGGTCTCCATCTTCTTCGCCACGATCGCCCGGCGCTTGGAATCCGTACCTACCCATTCGCGAATGCCCTTGACCGCTTCATCCACTTGACCTTCGGTGTTAGAGCGCTGGATTAAGCTCCGCAGCAGCGAAACAAGCTCGGGGGGATCCTGCTGCATGGAGCCACTGGCCGTCATCTTTTCCCGTTCCGCTTGCAACTCGACGAGGGTGGGCGCTTTGCCTCCCGAGTGCTTAACCACCTCGCCGAGGATTCTGGGCGCGTCCACCATCCCCGGCTGGATGATCGCAAAGTTCGCAGTCACCTTGCCGCCATCGGCTACCAGCGCGGTCACCGCCACCTGCTTGTTGAGCCCGTATGGTCCTGGCCCCTCGACTCCATCCACGGAAACTCCAACCGCGGATTGCAAGCGCAACGATTTCAAGACCGCCTGCATGCGCCGCTCGCCCTCGACCTTATCCGGGCACAGGTAGATATACAGTGTCTTAAGTCCCGCGGGGGCGCGATCCTGCGAGAACTTTTCGAGCGGCTGCATCAGCGCGGCAACATTGCGGTCGAGCTGATGCAGAAAAACAACCAAGGAAGGCGCTCCTGCATGTTTGGACAGGAAGTCCACCTCGCGCCCGGCGTCTTCCGTGTTCACCATCAACACGCGGAACGGTGGAAGCGCCTCGCCGCCTTGTGGACCGGAAAACGGCGGCTCTTGTGCTTGAAAGAAGTACAAAAAGGGCAGCAGCGGCGCCATCAATGGATGTCCTCCTTGAGTTTGGAAGCCGGCTTACTTGACCGCACACGCGCCGGGCCGTACAGAAAGCCGGACGGCATATTGGCTGGTAACGGGAGAGTGCGATTCCCATTACCCGGTCCGTAGAGAAAATCCTTTTCGTCCGGGACCTCACCGCCCACCAACGGAACCGCGGCAGCGATGATCTTGACAGCTTCTGAATAGCCCGGCTGCACAATCGTGCGGTTGAAGACGACCTTCTTCCGATGAGCCAGGATCGCAGTCACCGCCACGTTCTTGTTGAGCCCATATGAACCGGGGCCTTCGATGCCGTCGATCGAAACGGCGATCGGAATCAGATCGCCATGCTCGTCCAGCCAATGGCGCATCATGCGCTGTCCTTCGATCCTGTCTGCGTTTAGGAACACTACCAGTGAACGCAACCCAGCATGCGCGCGGTCGGCAGCAAATCGTTCGAGCGGCCAGACATTGCGCTGCACGTTCCGATCAAGCTGGTGCATGAAGACGATAAGCACAGGCGCTAGGCCAAACTCGGAGACGTAATGTACGATTTTCCCTGCGCGTGGTCCATTGACAGCCATCACGGACAGTGGCGGTAGCTCCTCGCCTGGCTGCGGACCGGAGAACAGCGTTTCCTGGCCCAGCAGGGCCGACGCGCTCAGAACCAGAACAAGCAAGGTATGCATCGAGATCACCGGTTAAATATGAATGCCCTGCTATTCAGCAGGCTCCAGATCAAATCCTCAACCGCAGCCGCCGGATCAGCGGCTTTAGCGATCCGTGTCAGCCAATAGTCCCGCTCCGGTCCGGAAGGCGGGCGGGTCAGAGCGGCCAGATAATATTCTTCAACGATTCGTTCGGGTGGCGCGTTCTCCTTGCGGAGGCGGCTGAGTCGACCACCCTCGGCCGCGAGCTTTGCGTTGATGGCCGGGCCATTCAGGAAATGAAGCACTTGCCGGACGCCGCCGGACGCGGGATTGGGTGCATCGCAGCTAGCATCCCGCAGACACCGCCCGCACACATCGAGCAGGTACGACTCGGTTTGCGAATCCGCCACCTCGACCGCGCGCGTGCCGGGCGTAAGCTTACCGTAGGTCTCAGCCTGACCGGTGACTTGGCTAATCGCATCCGCGAGAGCGTGCGCTCCCAAGGGCGAGGCAAAAGCGCGCGAATAAAAGCGGTCGTCGGCTGCATTAATCGCGTTCGGTTGGGCGCTCCGCTGGTATGCGTCCGATCGCGTAATCTCACGGATCAAAGACCGCAGAGAGTAGCCACGCTGGAAGAACGCAGCCAGATCGGTGAGTAACTCCGGATTCGAAGGCGCGTTGCTCGCGCTCAGATCGTCCACCGGCTCGACGAGCCCGCGACCCATCAGGCGCGCCCACACGCGGTTGGCAAACGACCGCGCGAGATAAGGGTTCCTGGCAGACACCAGCCAATCGGCCAGAGCGGTGCGCCGGTCTTCGCCGTTTCGAGCGGCGGAGGTGTTGTCGGGAAAACCAGGAGGCACAGGCTTGCCGGTCTTCGGGTGCTCGACTTCGCCGTGATCAGCCAGCTTGATACCGGACTCGGTCCGGTTGACGCGGACAAAGAACGAGACGAACTGATGATACTGGGTCTGCGTCCAACTATCGAACGGATGGTCGTGACATTGCGCGCATCGGGATCGGGAACCCATGAGCGCCTCGGTGGTAAGTTCCGCCAGCAGTTTTGGATTGTCGGCCTGGCGTAGGAAGTTGACCGCTGGCGCAGTATCGGAGTCGCCAACCGAAGTCAGAAGCTGACGGGTGATGTCCGCCAGGGATCTGTCCGCCCGGAGCTGTTCTTTGATCCAGTTGGCGAACGGCGCGAAATTCTTCTCGCCGGCGTTTCGGGAGTTCGAACGGAACAGGTCGAGCAGCCAGATGGACCAGTAATCGGCAAACTCCGGTCGCACGAGAAGGGCATCGACCAGTGCTGTGCGTTGGTTCGGATCGTTGCTGGCCAGAAAGGCCCGCGCTTCGTCCACGGTTGGCAGGGTACCCAATAAATCCAGGTAAGCCCGTCGAGCGAACTCAGAGTCTGAGCACCGGGATGAGGGCTCGATCCGAAGGCGCACCAGATTCTCGTTGATTCGCCGATCAATGAAGTTTGATGCCTGGCCCGACCGCGCGATTGTACGCGCGTCCCCGGCATATGGCATCCCGAGTCTCGCCGTAGCGAATAATCCCATATAGCGTGCACTCACGCCGGTTTCGCCAGGCCGTAGGATGGACGCCACCCCGGTGTCGTCCACTTTCACGACTGCATCGTCATTGGAGGAATAGAGCGTGTACGGCGTGACGTCGTCCGTCGACCCGTCGGAAAAGTGCGCCTGCACCCGTAACCGCACCGTTTCACCGGCCGTGGACGCGCTCGCAGATTGTGGATGAATGCGCAGCGAGCGGATCCGCCGCCTCGAAGTTGTATCCAGCGGCGCGCCGCCGCGGAGCCATTCGAGCACAGTGCGGTAAGTCACCGAGCTCTCCGCGAACCGAACGCCGCCGCCATGCGCGATCCGGGACGTCGCCTTTTGCAGCAGCAGGCTGTCTTCCGGCCGAACCAGGTTGATCCGGCGCCCTCTGAATTGCCGCACGATCGAAAGATAATCGGCTTCAGGATCGTAGCCAAGCAGCGACAACTTGAAACCGTTCTGGCCGCTGCCTGCGCCGTGACACGCTCCCGAAAAACAGCCCGCTTTGACGAGCATCGGCTGCACACGCGTGGAAAAATCCGGCGTTTCAGCTCCAGCCAGCGCTCCGGCCAGCAGAATGACACCCGCGCGTTTCACCGCGCCAGTTCCTCCTTCAACTTCGCCAACAGGTTCCTGGCCTCGTCCGATTCACAAATCGTTATTACAGCCGGGATTCGCTCCAGAAGGTACTTGCGGCGCTCGGGATTGGCGCCCGCCCATGACTTGATCTCGGCCGCGGTGCGTTGCGCAGCGATCCCATTGGCGTGCGGCGGGGTCATTCGCGCAAATATGTCGGCCAGTTGCGGAGGATCCTTCGCAAGGGTCTGATCGAGCACGTCTTGCGTCAGGAACCCGGTTCGTGACGGGCCGCGCGCCAACCACAGGTCACTGGGGACTTGACCGCCCACCAGCTTCACCAACTCCGCGATGATCTTCTGCGCTTCGGACGCGCCAGGCTGGACAATGGCGCGGTTGTAGAGAACTCTGCGGTCCTTGGCGAAAATCGCGGTTACGGCTACCTGCTTGTTCAACCCATACGATCCGGGTCCCTCGGCGCCATCCAGCGAGACCGCAACAGGCACTTCCAAGTTGAGGGATTTGGCGACCGCTTGCATCCTCCGCTCGCCTTCCACTATTTCAGGCGCCAGATAGACATAGAGAACCTTGAGCGCCGTACGCCCGGTAGCGTAGCGATCGCACGGCCACAGAGTGCGATACACGTTCCGGTCAATGTCGCGGATAAACACCAACAGAGTTGGCGAGGTCCCAAACTCGGAGATATAGTCTACTTCGCGGCCCGCATGGGTTCCCGTCGCCGCCAGTACACGGAAGGGCTGGAGAGGTTCGCCCGGCTGCGGGCCAGAGAACGGTTGCTCCTGCGAGAAAGCAACCCAGGAGAGAAGGAGAACCGGCCATCGAAACGTCATGGATTCGCACCCCGGATTGTATGACGACCCGATGTATCGGCCCAGGCGATCTTAGCGCCATCCGCCGACACAGCTACTGCCTGGGACCAAGCGGACGCCTGCTTTGCGATCGTTTCGACGACCTCGCCGGTCTCCGGATGAGCCAACCGTACCGACCCATCCGCCGAGCCCGTTAGCAAAAGCTGTCTCGAGGCCAGAAACTCCAACGCCAGCACGGGTTGGTCGTATCCGCGCAGGATTCGTCTCATGCGGCCATTCGAAGGAACCCAGACGCGGACAGTTGCATCGGACGAGGCGCTATAGAGTGTCTGATTGTCGTGCGAAAACACAACGGCTTCGACGGCGCCGTTGTGATTCGTCAAGGCTCGGAGCGGCGTGCCGGCCGAGGCGCTCCACAAGCGAATGGAACGGTCAGCGCTACCCGTCGCGAGCCATTGCCCGTCACTCGAGTATGCGACCGAAAGCACCGGACCCACGTGACCGCTAAGTCGAAATCGCGTGTCACCGGAGGCGAGATCGACAATGGTAGCCCGCTGGTCCGCGCTGGCCGCCGCCAGTCTTTGCGAATCCGGAGAGAACGCTACCGCATAAACAAGATCTCCGCAACGCGCGACGGTCCGCACCAACTGTCCGGAAGCCGCATCCCAAATCTCGACTCCGCCAAAAACAGCGGCGCTTCCGCCGCCGGCGGCCAACCATTTCCCGTCCCCGCTCCAGGCGACCGCGAACACCTGAGCCAGCCGCGAGGGAATCGTTCGATCGCTATGTTCAGCAACCAAACGAACGCGATTGCCCTGCGCGATCGCGAGCGTACGGCCGTCCGGCGAGAAACGGATTGAAGTGATCGGGAGCGGCGGCTCCGCAAACAGGAACGGCGTAAGCGCCAGCCAAAGACCCCGCATCATCAACCCGTCGTGACTCGCTTTAGGAACCGCCCACCTTCCACGAGCTTGATCGGGCGCCCGTCGGACGTCGTGAGAGATTGCTCGGCATCGACGCCGAGCAAGCCGTATATCGTGCGGGCGAGGTCCTGCGGCCAAACCGGATCCTCGACCGGCAATTCTCCATTGGCGTCCGTTTTCCCGATCACCTGTCCGCCAAAAACCGCGGCTCCGGCAAGAAGAATCGAGTTGGCGCGCGGCCAATGATCGCGACCTCCGGACGGATTAATCTTGGGCGTGCGTCCGAACTCGCCCATCAACACGACCAGAGTGTTGCGCAGTAGACCGCGCTCGCCCATGTCTTCGATCAGAGCGCTGTATGCCTGATCGAGTCCGGGAAGCTTACCGGGGAAACCGTAGGTGAGGTTGTAGGCAATCTGGATGTGCGTATCCCATCCGGTGTCGGACACGGTGACGAACTTCGTACCTGCCTCGATGAGCCTCCGCGCCAACAACAGACTCTGACCTAGCTTGAAGTTTCCATACCGCTTGCGCGTTTCCGGCTTCTCTTTCGATAGATCGAACGCCGCCTTCGCTTGCGGTGACGTTACCATGCGGTACGCCTGCTCAAAATAGCTGTTGCGATCCTTGGCCTTCGGGTGATCGGCGTGGGCGCGCTCGAAGGAGTCGATCCTGGCGAGCATCTCCTTCCGGTTCGCCAGCCTGTCCTCGGTAAAACCCACCGGAAGATCCATGTCACGCACTTTGTAATCCGGACGCGACGGATCTGATCCGATGGTGAACGGGCTGTACGCTCCCGGAAGGTAGCCCGGTCCCATGTATGGCCGTGGCGAGGGAACCGCAACGTAGGCGGGTAGTGGCCCATTGTTGCCGCGCGCCTTGCTGATCACCGATCCGTGACTCGGATATGCAACCGCGGGAGTAGGCTTGTAGCCCGTGATCCAGTAATGTCCCGCTTGGTCGTGCTCTCCGATTTCGGATGTGAGGGTCCGGATCAACGTCACCTTGTCCATCAGACCGGCGATCCTGGGAAGATGTTCGCAGACATGAACTCCGGTCAGCTTCGAGGGGATCGATTTGAACGTGCCGCGCACCTCGACGGGAGCCTCTGGCTTAAGGTCGAACGTGTCGAGATGGCTGGGCCCGCCGTCGAGCCAGATGAAGATGCACGAGGTGTCGGCGCCGGTAGTGGCGGCGCGAGCACGCTGCCAGTCCGGAAGAGTCAGTCCCAGAACGCCGAGCGATCCGATTTCGAGGATATTTCTGCGCGTTTGTCCGTCACAGCGCTCCGTCAATGGTTTCTCCTGGTTTCAAACCCAACATATGCAAGCCAGCAGGCAATGTCAATCGGACGCCGGGCGCGGTTCCAGTCGGCGGGACGGGCTTGGAGAAAACGCGGTAGTGGATCAGTTGAAGTGGCGCACGCTTCAGCGTGCTGAGGCGAGTTCAACTCGCCGTGAGAACCGCGGGCTGAAGCCCACGGCGGCACGCTAAAGCGCGCTAAAGCGTCCGCCACTTCAGACTGTCTCACTACCGAAAATGCTCAGCCGGGCCATACTCGATGCTGCCCCTTGCTCCACTCACGGATTCGTTATATGTTTGTGATAGTTCCACGGCGTAACGGGATGCCGTGGAAGAAAGGGGTTCACAACATGCGAATCAGAGCGATTTTGCTTTCGATGGGGGCCATACTTGGCTTGTTTGCCCAAGGTGAACGTGGAACGTTCAATGGAACGGTCACGGATCCATCCGGATCGTCGGTTCCTGGCGCGACCGTGCGGGCAGTGGCCACGGCCACCAACGTCGAGACCACGGCTACCACGACTGCCGCCGGGATCTACCGCATGCCGTATCTCCAGCCGGGCAACTATAAGATCAGCGCGACGGCGCCCGGATTCAAGAGCGCGGTGCGCGAGAATGTCATTCTCTCCGTGGCGCAAACGCTGACTGTCGATTTCATTATGGAGGTCGGACAGGTGACGGACTCGATTACTATCTCGAGCGAACCGCCGCTGCTTGAAACCGGCACCGCCGAAATCGGCAGCTACGTCTCGAAGAAGGAATTCGACACCTGGCCGATCACGGTAGGGGACGGCCGCCGGCAGATCCAGGAGTTCATCTTCAGCTCGCTACCCGGCACCGTCGGAGGAACCTTCGAAGGGTCGATCAACGGCGGTCAATATTACTCCCATGAGATCCTCATCGATGGCATCGCGCTCGGGCGCATGGACCTGCAGGGCGGATCGAACAATGAGTTCAGCCCATCGGCCGAGTCGGTTTCCGAGTTCAAGCTCCAGACCGGAACGGTGAGCGCGCAATACTCCGGCGCCCAAACTTCGGTCGCCAACTTCGCCACCAAGAGCGGCACCAATGAACTTCATGGCAGTGCCTACTATTACGTCCAAAACGACGCGTTCCGTGCCAACGGCTGGGGTAACAACGCAAGCGGCATCAAACGCCAGCCTTTCAAGCAGCACAATTACGGTTACTCGGCTGGCGGACCGTTGCTACTGCCTAAGATTTACAACGGTAAAAACAAGACATTCTGGTATCACAACTACGAGCGAACCAAGCAGCGAAATTTTATCTCGACCAGCTTCACCCAGCTCCCCACTCGCGACTTCAAACAAGGCGACTTCTCCCGGCTGTTCAGCTCCGCCTTCACTGGAAATAGCGCCTCTGGCACGATGGCCGGCACTGATCAGGCTGGCCAGGCGGTTCGGTTCGGAGCCATCTACGATCCAAATACTACTCGGGCCGCCGGTAGCGGCGCAGTTCGCGATGTTTTTCCGGGCAACATTGTCCCGCGCAGCAGATGGAGCCCGGTTTCGCAGAAGATCCTGGACGTAGGCATCGACGATCCACTTTTTGATCAGATGCTCCTTAACATGCCGGCTCTTGGCACCTGCTGCCCGTTCTTCGACGAGCACATGCTGACCGTAAAGGGCGATCATCATTTCAACTCCTCCCACAAGTTTTCCGCACTCTATAACCGGAACTTCCGCGAGCGGAACAACTCCCCCGGCGGGCGATGGGGCGTTCCACCCGGACTCCCGACCAATGTCTACCAGTTGCAGAAAACTCCTGGCTCCCTGGGCCGTGTCGCCTACGACACTACTATCACACCCACGTTGCTCAATCACTTCGCAATCGGTTACAACCGGTTCGGCAACAACAATGAAAGCGTTTACGTCGATCAAGACTGGCCGTCCAAGTTGGGTCTACAAAATGTACCTGGCACTCACTTCCCGGTTCTCACCTTTGGCGGCCAACCCCATCAGGGCAACAACTATGGCGCCAGCGGGCGGCTCTCATCGGGCAACCGGGGTGGATCTTACAACGGCTCGACCATCTTCCAGGATGACCTGACCCACGTACGCGGCCGGCACAACTTCAAGTTCGGCTTCGAACATCGTCGTTATTACTACAACACCCGCGGTAAGAACGGCTCCGGAGACTTTGCATTCTCTCCCCTCCAAACCTCCCAAATCGGCTTCAACAACCAGACCGGCCATTCCTTCGCGAGTTTCCTGCTGGGAGCAGTCTCGACCACCAGCCGTGGCATTGCTTCTACCTTCGGTCACCGGTGGCGAAGTCTGGGGTTTTACGCCATGGATGACTGGAAAGTGAACAAGAAGCTCACTTTGAACCTCGGTCTTCGCTGGGAAGTGATTGGCGCGCTGAGTGAAGTAGCCGGACGCATGTCCGGCCTTGGCTTCGGTACCGCCAATCCTGTTGCCGGTGGACGTCCAGGCGGGTTAGTATTCACTGACGACCTCGGGCGGACAAGTTTCCAGAACAGGTATCCGTGGCAGATCTCCCCCAAGTTTGGCTTTGCATACGCCATCAACGAAAAGCTGGTGGTCCGGGGCGGCTACGGCATCAATAATACACCGCCGATCTCAAACGGCTTTGGTTTTGGAGCCTTCACTGAAGGTTTCTCCAGCTCTATCGCCCGCAATGCCGGCAATACGGCTCTCCGATTCGCCGAAGATCCTGTCATGTACCTGCACGACCGTTACCCGGATCAGACGTTCACGCTTCCAAACCGCAACCCGTCCCAGGTCAATGGCCGAGGCATCAACTACATGGCTTCCGATTCCAACCGCTTGGCTTACACCCAGAACTGGAACCTGGGCTTCCAATTCCAGTTGCCGCGCTCGTTCGTCCTCGAGACCAACTACATCGGGAACAAGGGCACTCGACTAGAAGCCAACGGTTTGGACGATCTCAATGCGCTGCCCGTGAGCGTCTTGGCACGTGGCAATTCCCTCCAGGATCCCTGGTCTGCGGCGTCCGGCATTCCTCAGCCTTTCCCAGGGTTTGTCGGAACCAATGTCCAGGCCCTTCGCCCATATCCCCAGTTCACCGCCATCTCTCAGCCGTTCGCCAACTTTGGTACATCGTTCTACAACTCGGCGCAGGTGCAATTGACACGCCACTTCAAGAGCGGATTGGCCGTCCTGGCGGCGTACACCTGGTCGAAGGCTCTTGGTCTGAACAATAGCGCCATCGACTCAGACGGCGCCGCCGACGTCTTCAACCGCAGCCTCGAGCGTATGGTCCTCGGGTATCACTTCCCCCACTTTGCCAAGCTGACCTGGATCTACGAGCTCCCCATCGGCAACAACAAGCTCATCAACGTTCCGGGGATTGCTGGTAAGATCATCGGCGGCTGGAACATCACGGGCATCCATCAGTTCCGGTCCGGAAGCGTCCTAGGTGTCAGCGGCGGCGCCGTGACCAATCCGCTCGGTTTAGCTGCGCGCCCCGACATCGTTCCTGGTAAGGCGATCATTCTCAGCAGTGACGCACCCAAGAACTTCGGCGGTCGGGACCCCAATGCGCCCCGCTACCTCAATCGAGATGCCTTCGCTCTCGTGCCGGTTCACCCCGGTGGCCGTAACAACATCACGCGACTGGGCACGGCTCCGCAAAATCTGCCCAACATTCGTGGACCTCATTTGATTAGCGAAAACCTCGCTCTCGAGAAGACTTGGAACTTCACTGAGACCAAGTCTTTCGGTATCCGGGGGACCTTCCTCAACCCCTTCAACAAGGTCGCCCGGGGCAATCCAAACACTGACCTCGGCAGCCCGTTGTTCGGAATGATCACGGGATCACAGTTCGGCGGCCGCAATCTCGAGCTGTCGGCGCGCGTCACTTTCTGAGCACCCGACCCAACTATACTGGGGACAGGCCGCTTCGCATATGCTTGTCCCCATCCCCATCGACGTCCCAAACGTTCCGCCCAACAACAAGACTTACTCCCAGGCCGCCCAACTCGGCGACTTGATCTACGTTAGTGGACAGCTTGGACTCGATCCGGCTACCCGGACCCTCGTCCATGGCGGGATCCATGCCCAGACACATCAGGCTCTCCAGAATGTGGCCGCCGTTCTCGCCGCCGCCGGCTCCAGTCTCGAGCGTGTCGCTAAGGTCAACATCTTTATCACGGATTTCACATTGCTTCCGCAGATGAATGAAGTCTACGTTCACTACTTCCCGCACCGTCCCGCCAAGACAACGGTTGAAATCTCCAGGCTCGACAAAGATGCGCTCATCGAGATTGAAGTGGTGGCTGGCATTTAGCTTCGCCATCGGCAGCTCGTGGGCGGTCGAGGATTGCCGAACTCTGGTTGAAGCTGGCCGCAAATCATTCGAGGATCGCCGCTTTGAGGAGGCGATCAAGGACTTTCAGAAGGCCCTGCCGTTGTGTAGCGAACGGCTGCCGGTCCTGGTATGGCTCGGCCAAGTCCAATATCTGGTCGGGAAGGAGCAGGACGCGGAGAACTCCTTCACCGCTGCCCTCACGATCGACGCAAATCATGTCCCGGCGTTATATGCGCTTGGCCGCCTCTACTATCAGCAACATCGCTACCCCGAGGCGGTGGAGCGATTCAAGAAAGTGGTCGCGATCGAGCCCAGACACCATCGCGCGCACGACAATCTGGGCCTGTGCTATGACGCCCTCCAGCGCGACTCGGACGCCTTGCGCCACTTCTTCAAAGCGCTCGACCTCGTGATGAAAGACAATCCCGATTACGACTGGGCCCACGCGAATCTTGCCGACTTCTTCCTCAAACGCAATCAGTTCGAAAAGGCGTTTCAGCTTGCCGCCGAAGCAGCAAGCCGCAACCCCCAATCGGCGCGCAACGCCTTTTTAACCGGCAAGGCGCTGGTCAAACTCGAAAAGCACGACCTAAGCCTACGCTGGCTCGAGCAGGCCACTAAACTCGACCCGGACTACAGCGAAGGCTGGTATCTGCTGGCGCAATCCTACAGGAAGCTCGACCGGCCGGAAGACGGGGAGAAAGCACTGGCGCGCTTCAAGGAGGCAAACGCCAAACCCAGGCCTCGGAGATAGCGTGGCTGCGCCTTTCGAACTTGCCAAGTCTGTATCATTTGTGCATAATCATATGCATGAGAACGACATTGAACTTGGATGACGGCCTCATTCGGGAGGCAGTCAGGCTGACGGGAATTCAGGAGAAGACAGCTCTGATCCACGAAGGGCTAAAGGCGCTCGTTTCCCGCGAAAGCGCCCGGCGTCTCGCGGCCTTAGGTGGCTCCGCCCCATCCCTCCGGCCTATCCCTAGACGTCGTCCCAGCGCGAAATGACGCTCGCTGATACATCTGTTTGGGTCGAACATTTCCGAAAGACCCAATCGCGACTGCAATCTTTGCTGGAATCGGGAGAAGTGGCTACACACGCTTTCGTCCTTGGTGAACTTGCGTGCGGGAAACTCCCGCGGCGCGGTGAAACTCTCCACGATCTAAGAGCACTACCATGCCTGCCCACCGCTTCCGAAGCGGAGGTGAATCACTTTGTGGACCATCATCGATTGTGGGGACTCGGCCTTGGCTGGGTGGATTTCCATTTGTTCGCGTCGGTGCGCATCGGAGCGGCACGTCTCTGGACCCTGGACCGGAGACTGCAAAAAGTAGCTGTCAAGTTCGGCTGCGCCTTGCTTTGAGCGAACTGCGGCGCTTTATCGCCCTACCTTCAGGACCCGATCCGCCTTCACGTCTTGCAGCTTCTTCGTCAGCCCTCCCGGAAATGTCACCTCCACCAGCCTGCACAGGGCCGTGTTCCCCAGTCCGAAATGCACACGAGAGTCGTTCGAGGAAAGATAGCTTCCCGCCATCGATACCAAGCCGGACTGTTCCCCGCTCTCCGTCACCACCCGCACGCGCGAACCTGCGGGCGCCTCGACTATGAGCCAGTGTCTGCGCTCCACGGGCTTGTTGCGAAGAATCACAGCCGGACCATTATTCACGTTGATCGCCAGGTCTATCCATCCGTCGTTATCTAAGTCCCCGAACGCCGCTCCGCGCGCAGCCATCGCTTTGACAACACCGCTTTGAGCGGAGACGTCGAGGAACTTGCCCCTGGTGTTCCGCATCACCAGCGGCGGCTCGAGATAGCGCAGCGATGGCTGCGTCAGCTCGATATTGTCCATCACGTGACCCTGCGCTACGAAAATATCGCGCCATCCGTCGTTGTCGAGATCCACAAACTTTGTTCCCCAGCCCGACCTCATCTGAGTGATCTTGGCAACACCTGTCGCGGGGGAGACATAGTCAAATCCCTTCCGGGTATTTCGGAACAGCGCGTACCGCTGCATGCTCAGAGCATTGATGAAGAGGTCAGGCCAGCCGTCGTTGTCGTAGTCAGCGAAGTCCAACCCCATTCCACTGAACACCCGTCCGTCGTCGTCGTATGCGATGTTGGCCTCGAGCCCGACCTCCAGGAACTTCCATCCACCGAGGTTGCGGAACAACTGCTGAGGATAGGCGTCGTTGGCGATCGCTACATCCATCCGTCCGTCACGGTCATAGTCTTCGAATGCCACGCCTAGACCCTTGCCTTCGTTCCATTCGATCCGTTCGAACGTGCCGTCGCGCTTGTTGCGGTAGACAAGTTGAGTGATCGGTTGGAACTGGTCCGGATGGCAGTAGGAACGATGTCCCTCGCGGCGGCTTCCGCACCAGATATCGGGCTCGAAGTCCCACTTCAGATAGCGCGCCACAACCAGTTCGAGCCAGCCGTCGTTGTCAAGGTCGATCCAGCCCGCACTCGATGACCATCCGCCGCCGCCGACACGGGCTCTCTCCGTGACGTCTTCGAACGCACCCTCGCCACGATTACGATACAGGATATTGCGCCCCAACTGCGTGACGTACAAGTCGACGCGACCGTCGTTGTCGAAGTCGCCCGCGGCTGCGCCCATGCCATAGCCGGTCCCAAGAACTCCCGTCTTCTCCGTGACATCCTCGAAGGTGAACTTGCCGCGATTCCTGTAAAGCCGGTTCCAGAAGGCAGGGGCGGAGTTGTCCGGTTGCTCACCGGCCTTCATCGGATCTTTCAATGCTGCCCCATTCACAAAGTAAAGATCGAGCAGACCGTCGCCGTCATAATCGAACATCGCTACCCCGCCGGTCACCGACTCGATGAGATACTTTCTCGAGGTCGCGCTTTTCTGATGGCGGAAGGTAATTCCTGATTGTGCGGTGACATCCTCCAACTCGAGGGCGTTCAAAAAAATAGCGAAACTGCACAGGAGCGGGCACCGCATGGGACTATACTGTCAGTTTGCCATGCCGGACCTGGTTCAACTTACCTACGACGGTGATATTGGTGTAATCACCATCGTCAATCCACCGGTCAATGCCCTTACGCCCGGTGTGCCCGAAGGGATTCGATCCTGCGTCGAAGACATCCTGCAGGACGCAAATCTGAAAGCCGCCGTTCTGATCGGTTCGGGGCGGACCTTCATCGCGGGCGCCGACATCCGCGAATTCGTCAAGATCACCAAAGGCGAACGCAAAAGCGAGATTGCGCTGAACCCAGTGCTGAATTTTATCGAGATGGCATCCAAGCCGGTCGTTGCCGCGATTCACGGAACCGCACTCGGCGGAGGTCTTGAAACCGCCATGGCGTGCCACTATCGCGTTGCGGTGGCAACAGCACAGTGCGGACAACCGGAAGTGAAGCTCGGCCTGATCCCGGGCGCAGGCGGCACGCAGCGTCTGCCACGCTTGGTGGGCGCAGCCAAAGCCGCCGAGATGTGCGCACTCGGCGAGCCTATAAAGGCGACAGATGCCTTCGCGCTTGGCCTGATCGACCAGATTATTGAAGGGGACTTGCTCGCCGGCGCAGTCGCCTTTGCCAAGTCCGTTTCCGGTATCCGCCGCACTCGTGATTTGACGGTCATGGCTTTCGACCGCTCCGTCATCGATCGGGTAGTGGCTACAAAGATGCGCGGCCGCACCGCCCCCCGGTGCGCGGTCGACTGTGTCGAGATGAGCCTGCGTCTCCCGTTCGAGGAAGCACTGGCCGAAGAGCGCAGCATCTTCGAGCAACTCTTGTTCTCGGACGAATCCAAAGCCCTGGTGCACGTTTTCTTCGGCGAGCGGGAAGTCGCCAAGGTCCCAGGAGTTCCGGATGTGAAGGATGTCTCGATTCATTCGGCAGCCGTGATCGGCGCGGGCACCATGGGATCCGGCATTGCGATGACCTATGCCAACGCCGGCATCCCCGTTCTGCTCAAGGAAACTTCACAGCAGGCGCTCGATCGTGGCGTCTCGAACATCCGAAAAAACTATGCGTCCACGGTTTCCAAGGGCCGGCTCTCGCAAGCGGAGATGGACAAACGGCTCGAACGGATCACGCCGACGCTTTTCTACGATGGCTTCGAGAAAGCGGACATCATCGTCGAAGCTGCGTTTGAAAACATGGCGCTGAAAAAAGAGATCTTCGCTGAAATCGACCGCATCGCGAAACCCGATGCCATCCTGGCGTCTAACACGTCGTCGCTCTCGATCGACGAGATCGCTTCCGCCACCGCGCGTCCGGAGAAGGTGATCGGCCACCACTTCTTCAGTCCCGCCAACGTAATGCGGCTGCTTGAAATTGTGCGCGGCGCAGCCACGTCGCCGGAGATCATTGGGACTTCCCTCGCCCTCGCTAAGAAGCTGGGCAAGATCGGTGTGGTGGTGGGCAACTGCAAGGGGTTCGTGGGCAACCGCATGTTCCATTGCTACCGCCGCGAGGCGCAGTTCCTGGTCGAGGAAGGAGCTTCCATGATCGATGTAGACGAGACGCTGGTCGAGTTTGGCATGGCGATGGGACCTCTGAGCGTCGGCGATCTCGCCGGACTCGATGTCGGTTGGCGCATCCGCAAAGAATTCAAGCATCTCGAGAAAGCCGGTGTGCGTAAACCGCTCCTGGAGGATCGCCTTTGCGAGATGGGCCGGTTTGGGCAGAAGACCAAAGCAGGTTGGTACCGCTACGACGATAGCCGGAACCGGATCGCCGATCCGGAGGTAGAGGTTCTCGCCGCGCAAGTGGCCTCCGATGCCGGCATCGAACGCCGGGCCATCGCTAGGGAGGAAATTCTCGATCGATGCCTCTGGTCTTTGGTCAACGAAGGCTGCCGGATTCTCGAAGAGGGCATCGCGGCGCGGCCCGTCGACATCGACATTATTTATCTGAATGGCTACGGATTCCCGGCGCACAGGGGCGGCCCGATGAAACACGCAGAGCTTACGGGCTGGCGTAGAGTTTATGATCGAGTGTGCGAGTTTCACGACCGGCACGGTGAGTTATGGACACCGTCGCCGCTGCTGAAACAACTGAGTAGTGGGCCAGTTTGACGTGGCGCACGCTTCAGCGTGCCGCTGTGGGCTTCAGCCTACGGTCCCACGGCGAGTTGAAACTCGCCGCAGCACGCTGAAGCGTGCGCCACGTCAAACTGGCCGGAGACTGAACGGAATGAGAGAAGCTGTCATCGTCGACTCGAAACGGACGCCGCTCGCGAAGTCGTTTCGCGGTTCTTTGAACAAGACGCGGCCGGACGAGCAGGCCGCGCACTGCATTCGGTCGGTGTTGGCGTCCGTACCGCAGGTCAAAGCGGAAGTGGAAGACGTGATCCTGGGTTGCGGATATCCCGCCGGCGCGCAAGGCCACAACATCGCCCGCGTCGCAGCGTTGCGTGCTGGACTTCCGCCTACCGTCGCGGCAACAACCGTGAATCGATTCTGTTCCTCAGGTCTGCAGGCCGTAGCGATGGCGGCGCATCAGATTATTCAGGAAGGGGCGGAGGTGACGATCGGCGGGGGAGTCGAGTCGATTACTCTGATGGGCCGCGAGCGCAGTCCCAATCCCTGGGTGCAAGAGCATTTTCCGGGCGTCTACATGGTGATGGGCGAGACAGCGGAAGTCGTCGCCAAGCGCTACAGGATCTCGCGGGAAGCACAGGATGAATACGCGCTCGCGAGCCAGCAACGCACCGCTCGCGCCCAGCAGGAGAATTTTTTTGCGTGCGAGCTCGCTCCCATGGAGGTCACCCGCGCCATCCTGGACAAGAAGACTGGGGAGCCGATTGGCGAGGAGGAACACTTCCTTACTACAGATGAATGCAACCGTCCCGGCACGACGCTCGAAGGGCTACTTTCCTTGAAGCCGCATTTCGATCCGGACTCGGGTCAAGGCACCGTCACCGCCGGCAACGCGAGCCAACTTTCCGATGGCGCTTCCGCGACGCTGCTGATGTCGCGCACCCGTGCTGACAAACTGGGAGTCAAGTACAAAATGATCTTCCGTGGCTTTGCGGTTGCCGGGTGCGAGCCCGATGAGATGGGTATCGGTCCCGTCTTCGCGGTTCCGAAACTTCTGAAGCGGCATGGACTCAAGGTCGAAGATATCGACCTGTGGGAGATCAACGAAGCCTTTGCCGTCCAGGTCGTATACTGCCGCGATCGTCTCGGCATCGACCCGCAAAAGCTCAACGTAAACGGCGGATCCATTTCTATCGGTCATCCGTTCGGCATGACCGGATCGCGGCTGACTGGTACCATCGCCAACGAAATGCAACGCCGCAAAGCCCGCTTCGGCGTCGTCACCATGTGTATCGGTGGCGGTCAGGGAGCGGCTAGCTTATTTGAGGCCTGTGTATGAGAATCCTGTTTCTGCTTGCTACAGCACTCTCTGCCCAACAGTGGCAATCTCTTTTCGATGGTAAGAACCTCAGCGCCTGGCATGATCCGCGTTCGATGAATCCGCCCGGCGATTCGTTCACGGTCGAGGACGGCTATATCAAATCCCAAAAAAATCCCCGCGTCCGAGAGGACCTGCTTTCCAAGGAATCCTATGGTGATTTCGAGCTCTCCTTTGACTGGCGCATTTCGCCGGGAGGCAATAGCGGCGTAAAGTATCGCATCCAGGATCACGCCTGGCTCCTTGGCAGGATCCCGCAAGACTTTCCCAAGTTTGAGGACCAGGTGAACGCGACGCTTCGCGGCAAGCGGAAAGAGCGTCCCAGTACCGGCTACGCCTACGTGATCGGGTTCGAGTATCAGGTAATCGACGATCATGGCCATGCGGATGCGAAGCGCGGCGGCAAGTCTCAGGCCGGCGCCCTCTACGACATGGTAGGACCATCGCAAAAAGTGGCGAAACCGGTGGGCCAGTTCAATGAGTCGCGCATCGTGGTTCGTGGCAAACAGGTGGAGCATTGGCTGAACGGAGTTAAGGTCGTCGATACCAGATTGGATGACGAACCGGTTCGCGCGAGCGTCGTCCGGCGCTGGGGTCCGCAATCGCCCGTAACGGACCTGCTTACGAAGTTGCCGAAATCGTCAGGTCCCATCTCGATCCAGAACCATAACGACGAAGCATGGTTCCGCAACATCAAGATTCGCCGGCTGAAATAATCAGCCGCGGTCCATCCCTCACATACGCCTGGTATGTGGTGGGTGTCCTCACGCTCGTCTACATTTTTTCTTTTGTCGACCGTCAGATCCTCAACCTGCTGGTTCGTCCCATTCGCCGCGATCTGAACATCACCGATACTCAGATGTCGTTGCTAATGGGCTTCAGCTTCGCGGTGTTCTACACGTTCTTCGGCATTCTGCTGGGCCGCGCGGCCGACACGCATTCACGGCGTGGCCTGATCGCGGCAGGCTTCGTGCTCTGGAGCGCGCTCACCGCCGGATGCGGGTTGGCCCGCAATTATGTCCAGATGCTTCTGCTCCGAATGGGCGTTGGAGTTGGCGAAGCTGCCCTCTCTCCCGCCGCCTACTCTCTTATCACGGACTACTTTCCACCGAACAAGCTGGCCACCGCCATCAGCGTTTATTCGATGGGGATCTACCTTGGCACCGGTCTCGCCTATCTTCTGGGCGGCACCGTGATCGCTTTCGCCTCGGGCCAGGACTTATGGCAACTTCCGCTCGTTGGCGCCACTCGTCCCTGGCAGGTGATTTTCTTCCTGGTGGGACTGCCCGGCGTGCTCTTGGCGGCTCTGATGATCACCGTCAAGGAGCGCGCGCGCAAAGTCAAAGCGAAGGCTGTGCCCGTGTCGGAGTTCTTTCGCTACTGGCGGGAAAACATGACCACCTTCGCCTGTCACAACTTCGGGTTCGCGCTGCTTTCGTTTTCCTCCTATGGCACAGCCGCGTGGCTGCCGACTTTCTTCATACGCCAACACGGCTGGAGCGCATCCGAGATCGGCATTGCCTATGGCATCCTCGTAACCGTCTTCGGCACGGCCGGCATCGTCTGTGGCGGGCGCCTGGCCGATTGGATGTCGGCGCGCGGTTATCCGGACGCGACCATGCGCGTTGGGCTGATCGTGTCGCTTGCGTGGTTCCCGGCCGGCACCGCGATCTACTTGTCGTCCTCACCTGAATGGGCGCTAGCCTGCCTCGCCGTGGCCCAGTTTTTCACGAGCGCACCGTTCGGCGTGGCGCCGGCAGCGATCCAACAGATGTCGCCGTCCCACTTGCGCGGGCAAGCCTCTTCCATCTACCTGTTCGTGATCAACCTGATTGGACTGGGCGTCGGTCCCACTGCGGTCGCAATGACCACCGACTACATCTTCCGCGACGACAACATGGTCGGCTACTCGCTTCTCGTTGTTTCCACCCTCGCCCATGTCGTCTCTTCGATCCTGTTATGGACCGGGTTAAAACCGTTCATCGCCAGCCAGGAGCGCAAGCAGTGGCGCACGCTTTAGCGAGTTTCAACTCGCCGTCCGGAGGACTTAAGCCCACGCTGAAGTGTACGGCACTACTCAGCTACCAAGCCAGCGCATAGTTGTCTTTCGATGGACTTACAGCCGCGTGAATCGAGCCGGTCTTTTGATCGAGAAAGATCATTTTCACGGCGCCCGCCCCAGACGGTTGTTGATTGTAGGGTTGCTGCAATCGCCCCACCGCCAGCTTGTGACCTTTCGTCCGGAGCGCATCTCCGATCTGATCCGCTAGCAATCGCGGGATCAGTAATTGATCGCCCACCGGTTGCGGGTAGTTCGAGGCGTGAAAGTTCGTGGTGGTCACCGTCAGCGCTTCCACTGCCTGCTGCGGATTCATCCCGAATTCAACCAGGTTCAGAAACGCTTGCAACATTGCCTGCGGTTGATTGTCACCGCCCGGCGTATTCCAGGCGAGGAAGGGTTTCCCATTCTTCACCGCCATGGCCGGATTGATTGTGTGACGCGGCCGCTTGCCGGGAGCCAGGACGTTGACATCCTTCTCATCCAGGCTGAAGTAGGGCAGCCGGTTATTCACTACGTACCCACCGCCGTCCACCACCACACCGCTGCCGAAGGTCGCGTTGACGCTGTGGGTCACCGATACGACATTCCCCCAGCGGTCCGCCACTGCGAAGGAAGAAGTCTCACTCGCGGCGCCATGAGGCGCCGCCGCTGGAATCGCGCGCTGGGGTTCAATCAGCCGCCGGCGCTCGGATGCATAGCGCTTGGAAAGCAGCGTCTCGATCGGGATGTTTTTCGTAAAACGAGGATCGGCGATGTAGCGGTCGCGATCGGCAAAGGCGAGCTTAAGCGCCTCCACCACCGTGTGCACATAGTCGGCTGAGTTGTGCCCCATCTTGCGAAGATCAAATCCTTCGAGCAGATTCAGCGCGATGAGCAGCACGATCCCTTGCGAGTTCGGTGCGGACTGGAACACCTCGATCTCTTTGTATTCTGTCCGTACGGGCTGTCCCTCTTCGGCCTGGTACGACGCCAGATCTTCGTACCGGATCAGTCCGCCATGCTTCTCGTAGAAATCCGCCGTGAGCCGGGCTATCGGACCCCGATAGAAGGCGTCGGCGCCTTGCCTCGCGATCGTATCGAGTGTCCGCGCCAGATCTGTTTGAATGTAGAGATCGCCAGGCTCAAACGCCTGCCCGGCTTTGGAAAATACACGCATCGAGCTGGGGTAGGGCCCAATCTTCTTCATCGCCGAGGCATGCATGGAAGCGCTCCAATGCGAGAGCGGATGCCCATTCTTCGCGGTGTCGATCGCATCGGCCAGGAGCTCCGGGTACTTCCTCGTCCCATATTTGCGCAAAGCAAGGTCGAATCCACCGACCGCCCCCGGCACCGTCGACGACAGCAACCCGCTCGATGGAATTCCACCCTCCTTGTACCTTTCGAGTGTGGCAAGCTTCGGCGCCGGACCGGTGCCATTGATGAAGGTCACGCGCTTCTCTTTAGCGAGATACGCAAGGATGAAGGCATCGCCGCCAATTCCAGCTTGATGCTGTTCGACGACGCCAGTCATATAGAAGATGGCCACGGCGGCGTCGATTGCGTTGCCACCGCGCTCGAGCACGCGCAGTCCGGCCTGCGCCTCCAACGGATGCTCGGCTGCCACGGCTCCGCGCATTCCCATCACCACGGGCCGCCAGAATGGCCGCTGCACTGGTGCGGCTTCCTGCGCCCGCGCCAAGACCGTGGCAAGTCCAATAATCGGCAAGATACGCAACATGCCCGGCATTATACCGAGCTTTTCCTAACGGGGCGGGGTTCATCGCCTGGCAGGGGAGCGAAGTCGTTTGCGGTTCTCGATAGTTGTAGCCTGTTCTTAGTGACGAAAGAAGAACCCGTCGAGGTGCTCTCGATCGAAGGCCGCGAGATTCGTGTGACGCACCCCGGCAAGCTCTATTTCTCGACGCAGACGAAGCTCTCGAAACTCAATCTCGTACGGTACTACCTGTCGGTCGCGCCGGGCGCACTCGCCGGCATTCGGGATCGTCCGCTCGTACTCAAGCGCTTTGTTAACGGCGCCGAGGGTGAGGCGTTTTATCAGAAGCGCGCGCCCGCCCAGCGGCCCCCGTGGCTACGGACGGTAACGCTGTCATTCCCTTCGGGACGCACTGCCGAAGAGATCGTCGTTGAGGATGCGGCCGGGCTCGCCTGGATCGTCAACTTGGGCTGCATAGAGCTGCACCCGCATCCTGTGCGCCGCGGCGATCTCGATCACCCGGACGAGTTGCGGATCGATCTCGACCCGGGCCCTGGCGCCAATTGGACGGACGTGCGCCGTGTCGCCCTGGAAGTGAAGGCGCTTCTCGATGAGGTGGGGCTTAGCGGCTGGCCGAAGACCAGCGGCTCTCGCGGGATGCACGTGAACGTACGGATCCAACCGCGATGGACCTTCGGCGAGGTGCGCCGCGCGGCTGTCGCGCTGTCGCGCGCAGTCGAGCGGCGCGTGCCCGCCCTGGCCAGCTCGAAATGGTGGAAAGAGGAGCGTCATGGTGTGTTCCTCGACTACAATCAGAACGCGAAGGATCGGACGACGTGTTCTGCGTATTCTGTGCGCCCGCTTCCCGACGCGCGTGTGTCCACGCCGCTTCACTGGCACGAGGTTCCCCACTGCGAGCCAGCCGACTTTACCATACTCACGATTCCGAAGCGCTTCGCGGAGATTGGCGATCCTCACGCCCGTATGGACGCCGACCCCGGCTCGCTCGAAAAACTGCTCGAGCTCGCGGCAGAGGACGAAGCCGCTGGCATCGGTGACGCGCCCTGGCCGCCGCACTTTCGCAAGATGGAGGGCGAAGCGCCGCGAGTGGCCCCATCACGCGCCAAGGCCACTGTGAAGAAGCCCCGGCCGAAGATGCCACTTGTCGTTGTTGCGAACTCTCCCAACAAAGACGCCGCGCTGGCAGGTCTGGAAAGGTGGAAGAGCAAACATGCCGAGGTGACGAAGCTTCTGGCCGTAGACGACGTGTTAGTTGACTCCATGCGCGGCAGGTCATCCACTTGGACCCGCATTCGAGTCAACCTCCGCCATGTGCCCGAAACGCTACGGCCGCCGCAAGAAACTCCCGACCCGGATGACGATCCGACGCGTGAATGGCGTGAATGGCACAAGCAGCGCGTTTCAAAGCAAAAGCCGCGCGCTTCAAAGGAGGAGATGTGAGCGGGTTTTGAGGATCCCGTCTTCAGGATCTCAACGACCGCTGGCGAAAATATCGGCCAGCTCGTGCGGCGGAACGACTTCAAGCTGGGCATAGGTGCAGTCGCCCGGCTTCTTGTCGGCGCGCCATCTTCGAAAGTGCGCCATGTGACGGAAGCGGCTGCCCTGCATATGCTCGTACGCAACTTCGGCTACCAACTCGGGCCGGACCGGCTCCCACGATAGATCCTTGCCCTGGCTCCAGCGGCTCTGGCCACCCGGCATGCGATGTGCGGCTCCGCCCGTTGTTGCCCCGTGGTCCGCCCAACGCTTCCAAGGGTGAGCGGCGAGCGCGTCCTTGCGGTAAGGCGCGAGGTATTCCGCCAGCTCACTGCGCTTCTCCTGGGTGAAGCTCGCGCACACGCCGACGTGCTGTAGGGCGCCGGAGTCGTCGAAGAGGCCGAGAAGCAGCGAGCCGACAGCCGTACGCTCGCCCTTCTTGTGCCATCGAAAGCCGGCAACGACGCAGTCGCACTCACGCTCGTGCTTGACCTTGAGCATCACGCGCTTGTCAGGCTCGTAGGCCCCTGAAATCGGCTTGGCCATGACCCCGTCGAGGCCCGCGCCCTCGAAGCGCCGAAACCAGTCCGAGGCAACCGCCGAGTCGTGAGTTGCCGGCGTCAGATGGATCGGTGGCGCCGCGCCTGAGAGCAGCGATTCCAGGTTCTGGCGCCGGCTGTGGAACGGTTCGCCCCGCAGATCCCGGTCCCCCTCGCAAAGCAGGTCGAAGAACACCATGGATGCCGGGATTTCCTCGGAAAGAAGCTTCGCACGCGACGCGGCCGGATGAAGGCGGAGCTGCAGTGCCTCGAAATCGAGCGCACCATTCCTTGCGACGACAATTTCACCGTCGAGCACGCAACGATCAGGCAGCTGGGACCGCAATGGATCGAGCAGCTCGGGGAAGTAGCGGTTCAGCGGTTTTTCGTCACGGCTCTGAATCAGGATTTCGTCCCGGTCGCGGAAGACCAAGGCACGGAACCCATCCCACTTCGGTTCGAAGATCCATGTCCGGCCCTCCGGCAATTCGCCAACTCGCTTGGCGAGCATCGGCAAGACCGGCGGGTTCACAGCAAGCTGCACCCTCATGTTATAGCGCACAGGCTAGGGTCCGGCGACCATTTGTACCACAGGATCTGATCAAAGCCTGCGCCGCCGGTGACACGATTCTGTGGGCGGGCGATGCATTGAGCGCCATTTCCGGATTTCCCAAACGGACGGAGTTTATCGAAGGACTGGTGCGCAGCGCCGCTGCCGAGTCGTGGTTACGTCCCAAGCAAATCGAACGACTTTCCTATTTGATCCAAAGGGATCGCCATATGGCTTCGCCCACCTTTTAAGACGATCGGCGCCAAGCGAGCGTACGGACAAATTCGGCATGCTCTGGAGAAGCCAGGCCCTGTTGCAAGACTGCCAAGACGCGGGCACCATCACCCGCGATTGCAGCGGCAGAGTCGAGCCAAAGCCCTGGGAATACGCGGGAGCGAAGAATACCATCAGGATCGGCCTCGAAAAGAACATACTTTCCGTCCACTAGTTCCCTCCAAATAACTTGAGCCGGTTTGAGGATCAGCGTAAGGTGTTCACGGACGCCCGCACGCTCGTAGAGTTTTAATTTCGGTCCTAGGTCGTAGGCCTTGCTCGTGGCGCAAACTTCTACGGCTAGCTCAGGAGGGCCTGCGGCGAGTTCTCCTTCTGTGCGCGACTGGCCACCATACTCGGCAAGGATGCGAAGAAAAACGTCAGGTTGGGGAGCGTTTCCCAGCAACAATACAGTTGGATTGGACGCGCCTTCAGTGCCTGGCGTAGCCGACTCATAAGCGCCGATCCACATGGCCATCTTGAGTTCATGTGAACTGTGACTGCGTCCTACTGGGGAAGGCATATAAACGATTCCGTCGATTAGCTCCGCTCTCTTCAGCTCCGGCATCGCTTCCCATCGGCGGAGAAACTCATCGAGGGTCAACCTCTGGCCCGGCAGGAGTTGTGGTGTGGCAACCTGCATTTGGACTCCTTACGACAGTATCCCGCGTATGACGTGGCCGTGGACATCGGTCAGCCGGAAATCCCGGCCGCCGAAGCGGAAGGTAAGCTTTTCATGATCGAGACCGAGGAGGTGCAGGATGGTGGCGTGGAGATCGTGGATGGTGAGGATGTTTTCGACGGCGTAGTAGCCATATTCGTCGGTGGCGCCGAAAATAAACCCGCGCTTCAATCCGCCGCCGGCAAGCCAAAGCGAGAAGCCGAAGGGGTTGTGGTCCCGGCCATCTTTGGCCTGGACGAAAGGAGTTCGTCCGAATTCACCCGACCAGACGACGAGGGTCTGATCGAAAAGGCCGCGAGTCTTTAGATCCTGGATAAGCGCGCCGATGGGCTGATCGACAACGAGAGCGTTGGCGGCGTGCCCTTCCCTCAGCTTTCCGTGTTGGTCCCAACTGTTGCCTCCACCCAATCCGTTGGGGGAGACATGTGTCAATTCGATGAACCGTACGCCGCGCTCGACGAGACGTCGGGCGAGGAGGCACTGGCGTCCGTAAGCCGCTGTGGCTGGGTTGGATGAATCCAGGCCGTAGAGTTTCTTCGTGACCTCGGATTCCTTGGAAAGATCGCATAGTTCGGGCACCGCCGCCTGCATGCGATAGGCGATCTCGTAGTTGCCGATAGCGGCTTCGACGCTCGCATCGTCCGCGGTCGAGCGGAGAAAGCTGCGATCCATCGCATCAATGAAGCTGAGGCGCCGGCGCTGGATGCGGTCGCCTTCTTTGGGAGAGACGTCCTGAAGCGGCTCGGAACGCTCGGGATAAATGAACGAGCCTTGATGGATAGCGGGCAGGAATCCGTTACCGAAAACGTTGATGCCCCCCAAGGGTATCTCTCCGCTGCCGAGTACCACGAATCCGGGGAGGTTATCGGATTCCGAGCCAAGGCCGTACGTGGTCCAAGCGCCCAATGTCGGATATCCGGTGAAAGGATTGCCGCAATGATAGTAGTTGTTGGCCTGCGCGTGCTCCATGAACTTGACGGTCATCGAGCGGAGGACGCACAGATCGTCAGCCACGGCGCCCATGTGCGGGAATAGCGCACTGACGGGGATTCCCGACTGGCCATAGTTCTTGAACTCCCACGGCGAGGGCATGATGTTTCCGTTCTGGTTGAACATCGTGCGCTCGACCGGCATCGGCATGGGTTGCCCGGCCTCCTTCTGGAGGCGAGGCTTGGGATCGAACGAATCGACGTGCGACACGCCGCCGGACATGTAGCAGAAGATCACCGATTTCACTTTGGGCGCGAAGTGCGGTTGTGGAGATTTCGCTCCGGCGGCCACGCCGGCCAGTGCAAGGGAGCCGAAGCCCATCGAGGCCTGCCCGAGCATTTCACGGCGGGAGAGCCCTGGTCTTGGCTTAGGATGGAATCGGGGATCGGGCGGCATGTGGATTACCGTATATATAGGAACTCTTTGAGGTTGAACAGTGCCTGCGCAAAGTCGCGCCAAAGACGGGTGTCGGTGAGATAGTCGGGTGGCTGGATCTGATGTTCGGCGGCAAGATCGGCCACTAGCGTTGCGGCCTGATCGCGTTCGGTAGGTCCCGGGACTCGGCCCAGGGCGCGGAAGAACATTCGGCTTACCCGTTCACCAATGTCCGCCGCGCCGTCGGCCGCAATCGCCTTGGCCCATCGTGACGATTGCTCGATGACGAAAGCGCTGTTCATCATGGCGAGCGATTGGCTTGGGACATTGGTGAGGTCGCGCTGGCCCCGCGTCGTGGCGGGCTTGGGGAAATCGAAGACTTCGAGGAACGGGTTAGTGGCGTTGCGGCGGATTTCGAGATAGACGCTCCGGCGGTTATTTCCGTCGAGTGGCCCCTTCGGACGATCGCCCTTGGTCTTGCCTGTGTCGTGTGCGTAGTAGACGGGTACGGAGGCGCCGAACATCTGGAGATCGATTTGGCCGGTCACGGCGAGGATCGAGTCGCGGATGGCTTCCGCTTCGAGGCGCCGCACGGGCATGTGCGACAGCAGAAGATTCGCGGGGTCGTGCTGTCGGGCATCCGGATGCGGGGTCGAGCTCATTTGATAGGCGCGTGAGTTTACCAATTCGCGAACGAGTTTCTTGAGCGACCAACCGTCTTCGACGAATTGGGCGGCGAGCCAGTCGAGTAGCTCAGGATGCGACGGCTGCTCGCCGAGCTTGCCGAAGTTGTCGACGCTCGCGACGATGCCGCGGCCGTACAGGTATCGCCAGACG
>Ga0187893_10000547_pt1 | contig 97141 bp, 56 predicted proteins | sample MA1701074metaG_FD_139574 | JGI IMG/M metagenome (GOLD analysis project Ga0187893, IMG submission 139574) | White microbial mat communities from a basaltic lava cave in the Kipuka Kanohina Cave System on the Island of Hawaii, USA - MA170107-4 metaG ... | reverse complement strand
TTCAAATACGCTCCGCAGATTGAGATCGACGAGACAATATCGGGCGGAGCGTCAGCGAGGTCGTCGGGGTTCAGTATTTCGAGAGAGATACCTAGACGCTTGATGTAGGCGACGATCCCTGGTTGGGCCGTGGGGGCCCATTCCAGGATCGCAGCCCTAATTTGGGCGCGGTCCAGCCCAAGCTCGACGGCGCGCTGCAATGCCCAAACCTGCAGATTACTTCGGCCCACCTCCGGCGAGCGAAGATACCCGATGATGTTGGTGGGAGGATGTTGAAGCTCGATCTTTCGCAAGGCGGTTTCGATCCAGCCTATCATCGCGTGTTCGCGACGTTCCTCCACGGCGGCGAGCTGGCGTCGAAGAATCGGAATGCACTGAGTGTCGCCCACGTGTGCGAGGGCGCCGATGGCCCATTCATTCGGTCTTGGCAGATCGGCGAGCGTTCTTAGGCTGGCCAGTGTTTCATCGTTCATCGGTCGGACGATTTCCCGCGAGGCGAAGTCGGCGCCGCCGCCGTCGCTCGCGATGATGTCAAGAAGTGCGGCGCGTTTGGCGCCATCCGACGGCAGGATTTCGAGCAGGTTTTGAATTGCCAAGATGTAGTTCGAGGAATCCAAGAAACCTCGAGGCGATTGGGCCACATCCTTCATGAACTTTGCCGTGCCGGGATGCGTTCGCAACCCCGGGCTCCACCGCGATAGATCACCATTTAGGAACAAGGCTATTGTATTCGTTCGCAGAACAAGGTCGGTTTCGGAGAGAGGAGCGCGGGCCAAGACCACGTTCAAACAGGATTGCAATTGGCTTAGAAGCGCCTCCGCCGCCGGACCCTCCGACCGAGCGCACAACAGGTCCAATGCTCGGACTTGAAGGGCGCTAGACCGGGCATTTTTCATGAGATCAAGAATTGACGGTGCGATGAGGTTGAAGCCCTCCACCGGCAAGAGCGAAACTGATTCTAATTCGGCCGCGACAGTCGCTGCGGGCCTGGCATTAAAGTTGCCGAAGAAATTGGCATCCGCCACGTGCGTGGGCATAATCAAAAAACTGGCAAAGATCAGGCTGGTCATGACGGCACCATCAAAATCAAGGCTGAAGGTATCTGTTATTAACGACCTTCAAACTACACTCGTTGAAATCAGCGTTGTTAATTTTACCATGCGGGGCGAATGTCTTCATTAAGTGCGTAGCGTTCGGATTCGGATCGTGCTCTCCTTGATCATAGCGGCCACCCTGGTTTTGCATCTGGCGTAACAAAAAATGACCCATTTCGTGCTCTAGGACTCGATCGTCCACGGAAACAGTAATCCCCCCAGGGTTTGAGTGGAATGCCCTGTCGCTGATGAAGATGTGCGGAAAGACAGCGCTGTTTCCAACGGCCGCTGGATCAACGGTAAAACCTTTTGGTTGGTTTCCAACCCCCGGCATTTCAACCCATCCGCCAAAGTAGATGTTAATCGCCTGCACATCGTATCCTTGATCTCGATCCGGCGAAAGACCGTTCAACTGAAAGTCGAGCCATTCTATCATACTATACGGGCGGTCCGAAAAAGCGGTCGCACTGGAGTCCCAGATTTCCACCGTGTCATTGTAGTCGAACGCCACCCCTGTTCCGAATTGGGCAGCTCGTTGATTTAGAAAGGACATATACTCGCGGACCTCCGCTTCGTTCAGACGGCAGCCATTGTTACTGATGTCTCCGACAGTCTCCCCAGGCTTGAGGGCAATGACGACTCGGCACTTGACGACGTTCGGCGGAGTCGAAGTCGAGGTTTTTCCGCATCCTCCTGTCAATGCGATTAACAGAATCGGCAACGCGTGACATAGGCGCACCATCAGTCGCATTGAGGACCCTCAACGACGGACAACAACCAAATAGCCTCCGTCCGAAACCAACACGACTCGAAGATCCGGAAAGGCGGCCTCATCGACGGCCGTATCGACAAGGATGAATGGCAGCTCAAGTTCGCTCCTGTAGCTGATGAAGAATGGATTGTTGTCGTCATCAATTCTGGTGAGGAGTATCTCAGTGACGGAATCCACCAACGTGCCTTGGGCGTCGTAGGCAAGCATGTCCGCCGTGAAGGATGATGGGGCCCAAGCCAGTGTGTCTGCGTTCTCGACAAGGGGCACTTCCATCGCGAAGTGGTAGCCCCAGAATGTATCCAGTTCAGGTTCGTCTGGATCGTTCACTGCAAGGATTCGCGGCGTCGGAGTGGTCGTTCCGTATTCAGGTGGATAACCACCTGGATCATGGATATCGAAATCTAAGTAGTTGAACTGGAGTTGGTTCTCGATATCCACCGTGTGGCTGAACTCCTTGGTCGTGACGCGGATGCCGTTGAAGTCGAACGTCGTCCGGCCGATCACCGCCCCGTTCGACACGCTGCCCAGCGTGAGTATCGCCGGGAACGGCTCCTCCAATCGCCCGTCGCCGATCAGCACGTCGCCCTGGTTCGCGGCCCGCTCGCGGACCTGCTCGGCGTCGAAGCGCACCGTGTGCATGCCCGTCGTGCCGGCGGTGAAGACCGCGTAGCCCCGCCAGGTGGCCGTGGTGTTCTCGTCGAAGGCCAGCGGCGGGATGGCCGGGGTCATGAAGAACTCGATCGGAGCCCCGAAGTTGTGGCCGGAGAACGACTCGAAGTACACGAAGGTCATCGGCCGGCTCAGTGCCACGGTGAAGGCACCGTCCAGGTCCGGGTCGGTCAATAGTTCGAGCGGCTGGTCGCCCAGCGACTGGCTCCAGGTCTGGGCCCGCACGTACAGCACCACGCCGTCGGCCGGAAAGCCGCTCACCACCGCCTCGGCGAAGCGGGCGACGTCGGTCTCGTCCACCAGCAGGTCGTCGTTGAAGTCGGCCTCGGGGTCATAGACGCCGCCGAGCACTGCGGCCACGAAGCCCGGCGCGTCCGAGGCGTCGAGGGCGTCGTCGGCGTTGAAGTCGCCCTTGCTTTTGGCGAAGTAGGTCGCCGGCTGGGCTTCGGCGAGGATGGTGGCCTCGCGATCGAACCAGACCGTGGCCGGCCCGCCGGCGCTGTAGTTCAGACGATAGGGCGTGTAGTAACCGGGCACTTCGAAGATGACTTGGGCCAGGTCCCCCTCGGCGACGACCACCAGGCCGGGATCAGCCTGAGCCGGCACGAGAAAAAGCAGGAACGCAAGCTGGGCGGAAGGGAGCATGGCGAGGCCCCTTTGAGTGCAAATCGAGCTGCGCCAGGAACGATATGAACCTAGCACAAACCGGTGGTGTTACGCAAGCGAATCAGACGGTATGGTACTGGTACAGTTTGCGAGGAGAACACAGCCGGGGGCGGCTGTGCCCCATCAAACTGTACCAGTACCGACAGTATTGTTTGGCCAGGCGTACGCGCCCAAATGCCGAAGGTGGGAATCGAACCCACACCCCCTTGCGGGGATGGGATTTTGAATCCCGCGCGTCTGCCAGTTCCGCCACTTCGGCCGCCCAGGGGGCAATCCCGGGATCAAACGTAAGATCAGGTGCTTATTGGGATCGAGCCGGAATGGTACGCCCTCTAATCCAGCCTCACAAGCAGTCGCAGCCCTGACGGGCCCGGGCCTCCCTCCATCCTGAATGGCGGCAGCAAAATCCCTCCGACAGGGCTTCATTTCACAGCCGGCGGGCCTTACCAGAGTCGGGGCGTCCCAAAACTCGACCCGAAAAGCTTCAATTGGCGGGCGAAAGCTGATAGAATCGTTGTACCAGCCGAGCCCTACCCGCATCGAGGGGGCAACGGACGGCCCGCGAAAGGGGATTCGGCGCGTCCTCCTGGGAAGGGGGCAGCTTCCGGCGACAGAGCCTTAGCGCAGATTGCACGACAGGTTCAATGGCCGTTAACGAACGCGCCATAACATGCATGTCCTCGCCTGGGAGATGGCGGGGCGGCGACTTCTGGTAAGGATCGGCGGCGGGTTTGAATTTTGATTGAGATATGGAAAGTACCTCATTCAGGAGATGCGCGATGACGGATCTACGGGCAAGAAGCGGCTTCGGGGTCATCATGGTTTGGGCATTCGCCGCACTCGCGGCGTTCTTGGGTTTCGCGGAACAGCCATCGTCGGCCCAAGTCATTATCAACGAGATTGACTGCGACCAGATCGGCACCGATGCCGGCGAGTTCGTCGAGCTGTATGACGGCGGCGTCGGCAATACAGCCCTCGACGGCATGGTCATCGTCTTCTACAACGGCTCCAACGACCTGTCCTATGCCGCCTTCGACCTGGACGGGAAGACCACCGACGGCAGCGGCTACTTCCTCCTGGCCAATACCGCTCTTGTCCCAGTCCCAGGCCCGACCAACATGGTCTTCGCCGGCAACACGCTACAAAACGGGCAGGATGCCGTCGCGCTGTACATGGACAGCGCCAGTAGCTTTCCGACCAACACGCCGGTCACCGACGACAACCTGATCGACGCCATTGTCTACGACACCGCCGACGCGGATGATCCCGTCCTGCTCAGCACCCTGCTGAACCCCGGCGAGCCGCAGGTCAACGAAAGCGCCGGCGGGGACCCCACCGTGGATTCGAACCAGCGCTGCCCCAACGGCGCCGGCGGCGCTCGCAACACCTTTCACTATCGACAGGCTACTCCCACGCCACAGGCTGCGAACAATTGCCCGGTCGATCCCCTCGGCGCCTGCTGTCTGCCAGGCCCCATCTGCGTCATCGTCACCGAGGACGAGTGCACCACCCTGACGGGGGATTACGAGGGCGACGATACGGAATGCAACAATCCCAATCCCTGCCTCCAGGCGATGGGCGCCTGCTGCGACGGCATGGGCGGCTGTGCCGTGACCACGCAGGAGACTTGTAACAGCCAGATGGGCACCTTCAAGGGCGAGGACACCACCTGCACGCCGAATCCCTGCGTCGGCGCCTGCTGCGACGGCATGGGCAACTGCACCCAGGAGACGCCGGCCGACTGCGCCGCGGCCATGGGCATCTACAAAGGCGACGCCGAGCCCTGTACGCCCAACCCCTGCATCGGCGCTTGCTGCGACATGGGCGGCGCGACCTGCTCGATCCAGACGCCCGCCGACTGCGCCACCCAGGAAGGCGGCGGCGTCTTCCGCGGCGATGCTACGACTTGCGAAGACGTTCCCGATCCCTGCCCGCCAGATTTTGACGGCATCTACATCAACGAGATTCGCCAGGAACAGGCCGGCCCCGAGAACGACGAGTTCTTTGAAATCGTCAACACCAGCGCCTCGCCCAAAAGCCTCGACGGCCTCAGCTACCTGGTCATCGGTGACGACGGCAACACCAACAACACCAAGACCAATTCCGGCCTGGTTGAGGCGGTCATTGACCTCTCCGGCTTCACGCTGCCGGCAGGCGGCCACTTCCTGGCGGCGGACGTCACGCTCGATCCGCTCCTGTTCCCCGGCGTGGTTCCGGACGTCGTGATGGACGTTCCCTTCAATAGCTTCAGCGACAACACCACCCACGTCCTGGTCAGTGGTTTCTCTGGAATGGTCGGCGACGACATCGACATGGACGACGACTGCATCATCGACAACCCCCTGTGGATCCAGCTTCTGGACCTCGTGGCCCTGATCGAAGAGGACAACATTCCGGCCCAGACCGAGTGCCACTACGGCACCGGCCTGTCCTTCATCGATACCCTTCGTGACGGCCCCTTCGCACCGGGCGGCGTGTTTCGATGCGGCTCAACGGCTGGAACGCCCTGCATCGACGGCTCGCACACCGGCTTCGATGATTGGGTGGTGAACGAGTTCGACGTCACCTTGGGCAACGACACGCCGGGCGACCCCAACATGCGCTCGGTCGGCGGATGCTGCGAAGGACCCGCCGGCTGCTCCGACGCGGAGGAACGTCTGGTCTGCGAAGAGGTGCTGCTCGGAGACTGGCTGGGCCGCGGCACGGTCTGCGCGATGCCGGGGCCGGATGCCCGCTGTCTGGGCGCCTGCTGCGAATGTCTCGACCCGCCCGACTGCACCATGTTTGACTGCACGGTCACCGATCGCTTCTCCTGCGAAAACGTGCCCGGCATCTTCCAGGGCGCGGAGACGGAATGCGTGGACCCGATCGAGCCTGGCTCCTGCGAGGAGTGCCTCACCCTGGCCCAGGTGCGCGACCCGATGTTCAGGCCGCTCGCCTCCGGCGTGCGCATCTGCGACGTCGTCGTGACCAGCCAGTTCAACCTGGTCAACAGCGTCGCCTCCAAGTCCTTCCAGATTCAGGACACCAGCGGCACCGACGGTCAGACCGCCATCTCCGTCTTCGGAACCAACGAGCAATTGGCCCAGTTCGGCAACCTTGTCGGCCACCAGATCGACATCCAGGGCACGACTCAGGACTTCAACGGGCTCTTCGAGCTGACGGATGGTCCGGCTAAGGCCCTGGCCCTCTCGCGCGACGACGGCGTCGTGGGCGTCCCTGCTACATTGGTCGTGACCGCCTCCCAATTCCAGGATGTGGCCGACGCCGAACTCTTCGAGGCCGAACTGGTAAGGATCGAGTGCGTGGCCTTCCAGGAGAGCGGCGTGTTCGAGGCCGAAACGAACTACACCGTGACCGACGGCACCGACACGATGGACATCCGCGTTTCGACTCTCGCCCAGACCGACATCATCGGCGAGGACATCCCGCAAGGCGTCGTCTCCATCACCGGCATCGTCGGACAGGCCGGCGCGAATTATCGCATCCAGCCCCGCACCATCGCCGACATCAACATGGCGCCCTCGTGCGGGCCGACCGGTCCATGCTGTGGGGCCGGCGCGGAGTGCCGCGACGGTCTTAGCGAGAGCTTGTGCAACGGCATCGGCGGCGTCTTCCGCGGCGGGATGGGCGGCGATCCGGACTGTATGAACTTGTCCGAGCCCTGCCCCGACGTCGACGACGTCATCATCACCGAGATTCGCAACGATGAGCCCGGCGCCACGCCCGACGCCAACGAGTACTTCGAGTTGAGCGGCCCGCCTGACACGCCGCTCGGATCGCTCAGCTACATCGTCATCGGCGACGGCGCCGGCGGCAGCGGCCAGATCGACGAGGTCGTTTCCCTGATCGGCACCAAGATTCCCGCCGACGGCTATTACCTGGTCGCCGAGAACACCTACACCCTCACCGATCCCGAGACCACGGTCGATTTGATCACCGGGCTCAACTTCGAGAACGACGACAACGTCACCCACCTGCTCGTCGAGGACTTCGATTCCGAGGCGGCCCTGGCGGCTGACGACGATCTCGATACGAATGACGACGGCATTCTCGACGTGACGCCCTGGTCACGGGTCCTCGACAAGGTGGCCCTGATTCGACAGCCGAATCCGCCCGAGACCACCGAGTACGCCTACGGGCCGCCCTACGTGGGCCCCGCGGGCGGCGACACGCCCGGCCACATAGCCCTGTGCCCGACGATTCCGCCGGAGTGGCGAATCGAGGCCTTCGATCCCCTGGCCGGCGACGATACGCCGGGCATGGCCAACCCGGCCGTGTGCAGTTGCGCCGGCTGCCTGGGCGACATGGATCCGAACCTGGTGCTCGACGGCCGGGACATCCTTCCCTTCGTGGAGGCCGTGCTGGGCATGTCGGGCGATGGATGCGCCGACATCAATCTCGATGCTTCGGTGGATAACGACGACGTGATGCCCTTCGCCACCCTGCTGGTGAACGGCGAAACCTGCGGTCTGGGCCCGGCCTTCGGCACGCGGATCATGACCTGGAACCTACTGAACTACAGCGGCGGGGCCACCTCGGACCACAAGAACGCCTACAAGCAGGTCGTCAATCACGTCCTGCCGGACATCCTCGTGGCCCAGGAAGTTGTGGGCTCGGTTGGAGCCAACGACTTCCTCAATACGATCCTGAACGGCACAGGCGGTCCTGGCGGCTACGCCATGGCCCAGTTTGTCGACGGGCCGGATAGCGACAATGCCCTCTACTACAGAACTGACACGATCACCTACACCACCGGCAACATCGTCACGCTGGCCACGGCCCTGCGCGACATCACTCGGTGGAAGGTCGGCCACGTCGGAGCCGGCGCCGAAGGCGATCTCTTCGTCTATTCCGCCCACCTCAAGGCCGATACCGGCCAGGCGAACGTCGACCTGCGCGACGCCGAGGCGACGATCATGCGAAACAACGCCAACTCCCTACCGGCCGGCACGCAGTTCGTCTATTGCGGCGACTTCAACTTCTACAACGCCAACACCGGCGGCACCATGTCCTTCCCCAACGAGACCGCATGGGACGACCTGACCGGCGCCGGCGGAGACACCGACGGCCAGGCCTTCGACCCCATCAGCGCAACCGGCTTCTGGCACGCCGACATCACCTTCTCCGCCATCCACACCCAGTCGCCCCACGCCGACAACGCCGATGCGCCGCCGGGGGCCTCGAACGGCGGGCTCGATGACCGCTTCGACTTCATCCTGATCTCGGCCGGCTTGCAGGATGGTGTGGACCTTTCCTACCGCACGAACTCCTATCGGGCGGTCGGCAACGACGGGAACCACTTCAACGTGGACATCAACGACTCGCCGCTGATCCCGGAGGGCCAGGTCGTCGCCGACGCCCTCCACGCGGCCTCCGACCATTTGCCGGTCATCCTGGAGCTGGAGTTGATCGCCCCGCCGTGATCCACGGCTAATGGTCGCGTCCGATCGTTACGCCCCGGGTAGTCCAAGCGGCTGCCCGGGGCTTTGGAAATCGGGCGAGGATCGTCAAGTGAATCGGGAATCGCGAAAGAGCCGGCCAGCGCATAGGCAGCGCGCAACAAGGCCCCAGGAAGTTTCCTCGGGCTTTCAGGCGATGCGCAATCAGCGATGTTTGTTCAGAGAGGGCCCGACTCGGCGCATTCACAGCCCGAAGGCGGCTGTGATCCTTTGCGCAAAAAAAGTGCCCACTCGGTCCGACCACCGAGTGGGCTAGTGACCAACGGATGGGCGAGCCGAACAATCATCCGCTGGACAATACGCGCGGTCGCAATCCAACCAACCACGGCCTCTTAGAGCCGGCCGATTCCCCCCTTGGTTTCTCTCCAGCCCCCTTATTCCGGACGCGAGCGGAATTCATGCATGAAAACCTGACAAAATAAGTCACCAGGAGTTCGCGGCCTCGTTTGGGGCGGAAAACCTGGGGAAAGGGGTTGTGATACTCGCCAGCCGAGGCCGCCTACATCCGCAGGAAAGCGGCCAGGAGCCGGCTTCCCTCGGTGGTCAGGAAGCTCTCGGGGTGGAACTGCACGCCCTCCGTCGCGGCGGTCTTGTGCCGGATGGCCATGCACTCGTCCTGCTCTGTCCAGGCGGAAACCTCGAAGTCCGCCGGAAGCGTGCCGACGTCCACGGTCAGGGAGTGGTAGCGAGTGGCGGTGATGGGATTGGGGAGTCCGGCGAAGAGGGTTCGGCCGTCGTGGTGGACCTCGCTGGTCTTGCCGTGCATGATCCTGTCGGCGCGGACGATACTTGCCCCGAAGGCATGCCCGATGCACTGATGACCAAGGCAGACCCCCAGGACCGGCAAGCGGCCGTGGAAGTGCCGGATGGCGTCGCTGCTGATTCCCCCCTCGGCCGGCGTGCAGGGCCCTGGAGAGATGACCAGGTGGGTGAGCTTGCGCTCGGCGATTTGTTCGACGGTGGTCCGGTCGTTTCGCACGACCTCAATCTCGTGTCGGAGCGAAGAATCCTCCAGCCCGAGTTCGCCGAAGCGTTGGACAAGGTTGTAGGTAAATGAGTCGTAGTTATCGATGATGACGATCATGGCGGACACCGGCGCTCATACGGGCCTCGCTTTGCCGGTCGATGTGTTCGCCGGTACCATCCGGCCCCGCGTCGGCTCGAACGGATAGCCACCCGCCATGAGCGGATCGGCCGGGCCGAGGCCCCTGCATGGAATTGTATGGACTTCCGGAAGGGGAGCATAGCGGTGCCAGAGGAGCGCAAGCCCGGCTTCGAAACCTTGTGCATCCACTTTGCCGAGGATCGCGAGGCGCATCTCGGCGCCGCCGCCCCACCGATCTATCAGTGCTCGACCTTCACCTACCCGGACTGTGAAGGCTTCGCCGGCCGCCATGCCCCGGCCCCCGGCCGCTACGACTACACCCGGACTTCTAATCCCACGACGTCGCTTTTGGAGCGCAAGATCGCCGCCCTCGAGCGCGGCGAGGCGGCCCGGGCCTTCGCCTCGGGCATGGCCGCGGTTTCGGCGGCAATTCTCTCGTGCGTCCGCGCAGGCGAGCACGTGGTCTCGATCTCGACCGTCTATGGGCCCACGAGAAGGTTGTTGTCCGACTACCTGCCGCGCTTCGGAATCGAGACGAGCTATGTTCGGGGAACCTCGGTGGAAGATTTCGAACAGGCCGCCAGACCCAACACCCGCCTGTTTTATCTGGAGTCGCCTTCCAGTCTTTTGTTCGAACTTCAGGACCTCGCGGCCGTCGCGGCCCTGGCCCGGTCGCGCGGCGCGGCGACCATCTGCGACAACTCCAACGCCACCCCATACCTTCAGAACCCCCTGGCGCTGGGCGTCGACCTGGTCGTGCACACCGCGACCAAATACATCGGCGGGCACAGCGACCTGGTCGCCGGACTGGTCGTCGGTTCGGCGCAGCGATTGACCAAGCTGTCGGCGCTGGAGGGCGAATTGCTCGGGGCCGTGGCGGACCCCTTCTCCAGTTGGCTGATGCTTCGCGGCCTCCGCACGTTGTCGCTGCGCATGGATCGGCACCAATCCAGCGCAGGCGAGCTGGCCCGATTTCTCCAGGGCCACCGCCGCGTGGCCCGCGTCTATTACCCGGGCCTTGACGCTCATCCTCAATCCGCCTTGGCGAAGGGGCAGATGCGCGGGCAAAGTGGAATGCTGAGCTTCGAGCCGGTCGGCGGGCGCCGATCACAAGCCTTTCAAATCGTTGACGCGCTTCGGTATTTTTGCATCGGCGTGAGCTGGGGCGGCTACGAGAGCCTGGCAATCCCGATCCAGGTTCGCGCTCCACAGTCCGGAGAAAAAAAGTGGATCATCCGCCTCAGCGTGGGGCTGGAGTCGATCGCGGACCTCACCGCGGATCTGAACCAGGCCCTCGTCAATAGAGCCACCTGAACGACGCAGCAATAGGCTTCATTGCCGAATCACCCCGGGGAGAGTGGTAACTCCTCCCGATCACACTTATGATCATGGAACGACGGCGCGGATTGCACGTGGTCCCGGGCCCACCTCGACGCGATTGGGTCGATAATTGGACAGAATCAAGTTGCTGATGTTGGACGTTGACGGGGTAATGACCAGCGGCGAGCTGCCCTTTGGCCCCGAAGGGAATGTCCTGAAATTGTTTTACGTTCATGATGGAGTCGCCATCAAGGCGTGGCAGGCCCAAGACGGCATGGTGGCCATCGTCAGCGGCCGCGAGTCCCGGGCTATTACGATTCGGGCCCGCGAATTTGATATCCCCTGGGTCGCCCAGGGGGTGCAGGACAAGCTTTCGGCATACGAGCATTTGTGCGGGGAGGCGTCGGTGGCGGACAGCGAGGTCTGTGTGGTTGGGGACGATCTGCCGGACCTCGGTCCCATGCGGCGCTGCGGCTATCCCGTCGCCGTCGCGAACGCCAGGCCGGACGTGAAGCGCGCGGCGAGATTCATCACTCAGCGGCGCGGGGGCGAAGGGGCGGTCGCCGAGATCATCTATCGGCTCTTGTGGCACAACGCCAAGTGCCTGGCACGCTGACCCTCGCCCGGAGAAATCGCCGAGATGCGAAAAAAGATCATCCTGATGGCCGCGACGTTCCTCCTTGCCGTCGCAGCGTACTTTGTCTTTTCCATCGGCGACCGGCGCGTGCAGGCTCCGGCCCGGGACGATTCGTCCGAAGCCGTGAACCGGTTCGTCACGCGGCCGACCACGCAGGCCAGCCAGTCGATCAGCGACGCCGAGATGACCTTCAGCCCCGGCGACCAGACGTTGGTGCGCGTCTACGACGAAATCACCGGCCGGCTTAAGTACGTCTTCGAGGCCGATTCCTGGGAGCCGACCTCCGAGACCGACTTTCACCTCCGCAACCTGGCCATCCAAATCCACATGCCCCGCGGCGAGATCTCCTATATCAGGGCCGACGAGGCAGAAGTCACGCTCTCCCGGAAGGCCAAGAATCGGGTGGACCCGAAGCGAGGCCGGCTTTGGGGCCACGTCACGGTGACGATCGATCGCTCCACGGCCCAGTGGCGCGCCGACAACCCCGAGCTGGCCGATCTCTATGCCCATCCCGACGACCTGATCCACATCGACCTGGGCGACGCTCGGTTTGACATGGACCGCGCCGAACTCGTCGCCGAGGGAGCGGTGCTGGTGGACAGCAGGGAGGCCCGTATCGAAGGCGTCCGGGGCCTGACGGTCCAGTGGGACCAGGTGGACAACCGAATCGACGTACTGCGCTTCGAGCATGGCGGCCAAATGGCCCTGCGGCGCGGCGGCAAGATGGTGGATTTCGCCATGCCGGGCACGACCCGCGGAACAAAACGCCCCTCGTCGCCGGCGAGTCCGGTCGCCGGTCTCGCGCAGGCCGCGATGCAGGTGCCGCGCGCCCAGGCCATGAAGCCCATGTCGATCGGCGCCATCACCGCCGAGGAGGCGGCCGCGGAAATCCGCCTGGAGGGCGGCGTCGTCTCGGCCAACCAGCCCAGGTCGCTTGGCGGTGCCGGGACATCCAACCTCGGCTCCACCTCGACCCTCGGGCAACTCCGCTCCCCCGAGGCCCTGACCGCTGCCGTGGCGTCCATGCAGGCCGAGGCACGCCGCGGAACCGGCGGCGAGGCCGTCACCGACGGTCTCTTGGTTTCGGCCGAGGACAAGTCCAAAGGCAGGGTTCATACCTACCGCGCCGTGTTCAATCACCGCGTTGTCGTGGAGCAGAAAGAGGGGCTTCTGACCAAGGGGATGATGGAGGCCGAGAAGCTGGAGATCAACTTCGACTTCGGCCGCAGGCAGCGGGACATGGCCTCGAAATCGCCCAAGGCCCAAGGCGCGGCGACGACACTGGAACCGACTGAGCCGGATGCGCCCGCACAGAAGTCTCCGCCGACCGCTTCGCTGTTCGAGACCCAAGATGAGACCAAGCTCATTCTGACCTGGGACGGGCCGATGGAGCTTCGGCCCATCCGCGTCGAGTCCGACGAGCAGACCGGGCAGCGATTCGACGCCGTTGCCATCGGCGATCCCGTGAGGCTGAAGAGCGATCAAGGCACCGCCTCCTGCGATCAACTCGTCTATCGACACGAGCGGCGGCAGGTATGGCTCTCGGGCAACCCCGAGCGGCCGGTCGTCATGGCCGTGGACGATTCCCGGCGCCTGACCGGCCGAGAAGTCTTCTTCGATCAGCGCCGCGGACTGGGCCGGGTGGAAGGCTCGGGAACCATGGCCGACGACCGTCGCGCCGGCGAGCAGACGCCGAGCGCAGACGCGACCCTCTTCAAGGTCGCCGATGGACTGGCGGCAGGTCGCGGCGGACGCGATCAAGGCGGCCGCGAACCGGTGGAGATCGGCTGGGAACGCGGGGTCGATCTGGAAGTGGGGGCCCGCAGCGTGGAGGTGATCAATCCCGCGACCGGCCTGATGGAAGAGCAGACGAAGGAATATCTGCGTCGGGCCTGGTTTCATGGGGACGTCTCCATCCGCCAGGGTGACGAGTCGCTGGTCGGCGAGGAGATCGCGGTCACTTTCGGCGTCCCACGGACACAGGACGATCTGGCGGACCACATCCGACATTTGAACATGTCCGGGCGGGTGCGGCTGGTCAGGGGCGACGACGAGCTGGCCGGACAGCGATTGGACGTCGAGATGACCCTGACCCCTGATGGCCGTAATGTCCCGAGCATCGTCGATGCCGAGGGAAGCGTGCTGGCCCGCCAGTCGCAGCGTGAGATTCGCGCCGGCAAGATGCACGTGGAATTGGCCATGGTTCCGTCGGGCGTCGGCCGCGGCGCGCGCTCCGACAAGTCGCAGATCGGCATCGACAAGATCGACGCCTCGGGGAATGTCTTGATCCACGACCCCGAGCAGAACCTTAAAGTCAGCCGGGCCGAGTCGTTGAAAGTCACGATGCGCGGCGGCAATCAACTGGCCAGGGCCACGATACTCAGCAGCGAGCCCGCCACTTTCGCCAGGGCCCGCTTCGGAGACGTCGCCATCCACGGCCATCGCATTGAGATCGACATGGACAAGCCCTCGGTGGACGTGCCCGGCCCCGGCGTCACGCACATGCGGACCCAGGAGGACTTCGGCGGGCGTAAATTGAGCGCCACCACGATCGTTCGAACGACCTGGCGGGACCGGATGGAATTCCAGCTCGGACGAGATTACGGCGTGTTCATGGGCGAGGTGGACAGCCGCAGCGACCGATTCCAATTGAAGAGCGACAAGCTCACGGTCCGCTTCAGGAATGCTCCGCTTCCGCCGCCGAAGCGGAAGTCGAAGGGCGTGTCGCCGGTCCAACTGTTCCAGGATGCGCGTGAGGAGGCGGCCTGGGTCGGCATCGTCGGGTCTCCCTCCACGGTCGTCCTCTATACATCCGTTCGCTTGCTCACCGGCCTGCCGCGCGAGATGGTGCTGGGCCGCGCCGGTTCTGCGTTGGCCGGACGGAACTCGGGGCGCGATGTCCGTTACGACCTGCCCGGGGGCGACCGCAAACGTCCGGTCTCGATCGTCGCCGAGGGCCACGCCGAGGCGGTCAGCAGCGAGTACGCGCCGAAGACAGCCTTGGGGCTCCGCGGCCGGCTGCTGAATCGAATGCGGATCGCCGCCGATCAGATCGTTGCCGACCTGGCCGCCGAACAGATGTCGGTGCCGTGCGAGGGCACGCTGCTCATCGAGGACTACCAGTTCGATCCGAAGGCGATTCGATCGCAGTCGATCGCCTCGAGCGAGGCGACGTCGCCAATGATGAGTTCGCTTCGAAGTGACGGCCCGAGCCAGACGATGGTCGCCTGGGCGAATTCGATGGACTATTTCGTCGATCGCAACTTGGTCGTCTTCGACAAGAACGTCTCCATGATCCATCGCAGCGGGCAGGCCATGGTGCTGCGCGACGAGCTTGCTACCGCCATGCAGCTCGACGCCGCGTCGATGCGCCACATCAGCGAGGGGCGCCGCGCCTCGCTCTCATGCGGCAACCTGCTGTTGGAATTCGAGCGGGCCGCCGCCGAGCCGGCCGCCGAGACTGCCTCGCCGGTGCGGGCCACCGACCTGCGTCGGCTGATCGCCAAGAGCGCCGTGCACTTCCAGGAGAACACCCGCAGCCTCATGGGCGAGCACCTGCAATTCCTCAAGGAGGTCGGCGAGATTCGGCTGGAAGGTGGACCGGCCCTGGAGGCGAGGATCATCGACCAGGACGAGCGCAACCAGCGGTTCAGCATGTGGAAAGGGCCGATCCTGATCTGGGATCGGTTGAACGATCGCATCGAAGCCCCGCAGGCGACCATCCGCACCAGCCAGCGCTAGCGCGATCGCTACGCCGCACGATGTAAGGCCCCAGGGACTTCCCCGGGGCTCTTGCTGCACAACAAAGGCTCAAAATCGCAGAGGGGCAGAGCCGCATCGCAAGCCGGAATATCACGTGGCCTTGCGTAGCGACTCCACGGCCTGTTTTTCCAACTCCTGGGCCTTGCGGAGCAGCTCGATTTGGCGCGTTCGATACTCCGGCGGCGGCAGCCCGTCGGGATACTGCTGCTCCGGCGGCACGTCGTTGAGGCCGCCGATCAGCAGACGGACCTCCTGGTCGTAGAGATCGGCCGCCTTGGTGATGTGCGGTTCCTTGGAGCCGAAGTCCTTGGCGACGCTTCGTAGATACCTCACCGCCGCGCCTCGCGCGTCGATCAATCCCACGTATGTCCAGAAATTCGCGTGGATGTAGCGCCGCTCCCGGGCGCTGCGCAGGCTCTGGCACCATTCGTCGAAAGCCTTGCTCCCCTGGGCATAGGGTCCGACCGCGCGCTTGTCGAAGTGCTCCACCGCGCGACGAATCGACGCCGCCCGGGTCTCCGATGTCGCCGGTCGGGCCTGGCGCTTGGTTAGGAGCAACGCCGCGGTCGGCCAGCCCGTCGCCGGCCGATCGATCCGCTCCGCTCCGCCGTTGTAGGAGCGGCAGAGCCACAGCCGATCCCGCCGGTAACCGGTGATGATGCCCCAGTCCTCCGGCGGAATGATATTCGCCGCCAGGACGGGGATGCCCCGGTCGATGCTTTGCCGCACGGCGCGTTGCAGCGCGTCGGATTCCGCCAACTCGTCTCGACGGACGATCTGAAGATCGTATTGCCATCCGATCGCGGCGAAGAGCACGTCCAGACAACTGTCGCCCACCAGGGGGTCCGGGTTCCCCACGTCCCACCGGTCCACGCGAAACTGTGTCCGGAAGGCCATGCCGCTGAGCCCCATGAGTTCGTCGTAGCCGATCTTGCGGCCCACGGCGTCCAGGATCAGCTCCAGGCAGTGCATGAAGGTGCAGTCCCGTCCCTTCGCAAAGCCGACGATCGGTCCGACCCCGTCCACGCGGGCCGCACCGGGCCGCTCGTTCACCACCGAAATGCGAGAGCGCTCCGGAGGCGGCGGGAGATCGGGAGCCGGGCAGCCCGCAGAAACGAGCGCGATCCACGGCAGCGCGCGGACCCACGCCGATCGACCATGACGCCCAGGCACTTGTCTTCGGACTCGACTCATGACCGCAAAATCTTGATCCGCGCCATGTCCCCCACTTGTACGCGGCCATCAGGACGCCACCCGCGCCAAGGCAGCCGACTGCCGCAGTAGGAATGTGGCAGGCATCCACTTGCCCGCGACCATCGCGAGGATCATCACGAGCCTGCCGGCCGAGGTCAAATGAAGCGAAAGACCGGTGGACAGACCCACGCCGTTCACCGCGGCGATCGGCTCGAAGATCAGTTCGTACCAGGTGCCGTCGGTCAGCAGGGCCAACAGCAGCACCACCGCGAAACTGACGCCCAGCCAGCAGGCGATGAAGTTCAACAGTCCTCGCCGCAGTTTCCGCCGAAGCGCCGCGCCGTCGGGCAGGACTTTCCACCCTTCCGTGGTCGAGAAGAGGACGATGGCCAGCAGGAGCACGGACGAGACACGCACGCCTCCGGCCACTCCGGCGGCCGATCCGCCGACGAACATGCACCCCAACATGAGCACATAGGTCGGCCAGGAGATCGCCCCCTCGGAAAGCGGAATGCTCTGTAAACCGGCCGATCGAAGGGTGCAGGATGTAAATAAGCTGAGGCCCCACCGCTCCTGGTGGGTCATGTTGTCGCGGATGGAGACGCGGTTCTCTCCGAAGTCGACCGGCCGGCTCGGCGCCATCGCCGCGGGCAGGATTCGCGGCGTTTCCATGACAAAGATGAAGACCGCGACCGAGGAGAGCAGGGCAAGGGTGGTCACGACCTCAAGCCACGGCAACTTCTGCCAGGGCCTCGCGGGAGGCAGCGACTTGCGCACAGTGGCCGCCGACGTCTGGCGCTTGCCTGCTGCGAAGCCCATGATTACCGGCATGCCGATCGAACCGACGATCGACAGCGTCGCCAAGGTGGCGAAGACTCTCGACCTGCCCAAGTAGGCGGCGAACCCGTCAGCCCGGATCGTCCATCCCGAATTAAGCAGGGCGTTTCCCGAATGGACCAGCCCCCACCAGAAGCGGCCGACCGGGCCGTCGGCGTCGCTCGCGGACCATGCGGACCACATGACGGCCACGGCGAGCAATTGCAGGATGACGGAGAACAGGATCATCCATCTCAGGGCAACAGGTGTCCGAAGAAATGGCTGGAGAATCGCCAGTCCGATCGCCGAAAAGGCCAGCCCGGCCAACTGGGTCGTCGTGAAGATGACCGCCTGCCCGAATGACGAATAATCCTCGCCAAAGCTGTAGACGCCGCCGCCGACGAGACACGACGTGCTGATTGCCGAATAGAAGCTGTTGAGGACGTGCAGCCAGAAGTTGTACGCGTAGTCGGGCAACCCCGGTCGCGTCGCCAGCGGCAGCGAGAGCAGAATGGTGGTCAGCACCGTGAGCATGGCCCACGGCCCAATGATCGCGCGGATCATCAGGGCGGGGGTTGCGATGAGCGCCTCGACGCGCCGCAGGAGGCCGCCGAGGTAATCGACGGCAAGACAGCCCCAGACGAAGGTCGTCGTCGCGATGAAGAAGGCGTCGGCCGAGCCCCGAGCGATGGCCGTCGCGACGCCACTAAGGATTACGATTGCAGTGAGGACCCGCTCCGTCGCCGGCGGTCGCCGTAAATTGTCTCGCTGCCGCCATCCTACCTGCCTGGCCAGCCAGGCCGCGACCAGCGGACCTTGGAGCAATGCCCCGGCCCAGGCGGGGATCGCGCTGCTTCCATCGGCCTGGCGCGTCAATGTGGCGCACACGGCCAATACGCCCAGCCCGACGATCAGCGGCGTGCCCTCGGACCGGTCCTTGGCTGATTCGCCTGCAACGGGAGGCCGCGCCATCGGCGGAAACTTATCGCAGCCGCGGCGCGCAGACAACACCGATAGGAGGCCGCCGTTCAGGGCTTCCCCACTGCGGTGTTTCGCCTGGCCGCGGAAGCGTGGGTGAGTTCATGGCCGGCAGCATCGGTGAAGGCCGCCGAAAGCATTTTTCTGAAGCCGGTCCGCGACTTGTATCCCTGCACCATGTAGCGCGGCATCCGTGGCACGTCGCCGCCCGGCCGGATAATGCCCTTGTCGGAAACGAACACCGCCTCGTAGCCGCTGCGGCAGGCAAACTCCAGCACCCGGTCGTCGTACCAGTTTCCCGGCACGGAAAGTTCGCGCACGGGTCGGCCGGTCAGCGGCTCCAAGACCCGGCGGGCCTCGTCGAGTTCGTGACGCAGCGCGTCGTCGGGCAGACTTCGCAGTGGGCGGTGCGTCACGCCGTGGGCCTGCACGTCGAAGAGTTCGGGATCGAGGCCGCGGATTTCGTCGTCGGTCAGCCGGCCCTCGTCAGACTTCGCGGGGTCGAAGACGTAGGCGGTTGGATCGGTCGTGATGAACAGCGTGGCCCGCATTCCATATGCCCGCAATAGCGGCGCGGCAAGGGTCAGCACACTGCGGCTGCCGTCGTCGATCGTGATGAGCACCGTCGGCCCCGGCAGAACGGATTCCTGTCTGGCGAAGGCCACGGCCTGTGCCGCGGTCAACGGGGTGAAGCGCAGTCGGCGCAGATCCGCGAGCTGTTGTTCGAAGCGGTCGATGGGGATGGTGTAGAGCCGGTCGTCGCCGGACATCCGCGCGTAGTCATCCGGTGAGGCGAATCGATGGTACATCAGGCAGATCACGCCGTAGCTTGATCGGCTCCCGGATCGATGACTGATCATCGCCGCGATGGCCTGCCCGCCACGGCGGGTGAGGGAGCGAGATCCGTCCATCGTCGTAGGCGCATGATCCTCAAGCTTGGAAATCGCATTGGGTGTCTCGACCGGAACGTTCGGCGATGGGATCGCGGCGACATAACGGCCCCCGCTGGCGATCGTGGCAACGGCCGCAAGCGCGATGAGCATGGCTGCTGCAATCCCATACAAGGCATACCGCAACATGGGACTTCCTGAAACTCCAACGAAAGAGATACCCCAGTCGTTGGTATCGGCCGGGAAAGCAATCGCAATAGAGAGGAGTCGGCCTATCGCGGCGTGAACGGGACGTCCACCGCCGCCATGCTCTTGATCAAAAGCGGCTTGAGCGGAACTCGATTCTCGTCGGTCTCGACCTGACCGAGCCGGCGCAACGTAACCAACGACTCCGGGCCGGTGATTTGGGCGAAAGCGGTGTAATTCCCGTCCCAGACCGGCTGTCGCGATAGGCAAATGAAGAACTGGCAACTTCCGGACGCCGGATCACCGGGCAAGAGCGCCATGCCGACCGTGCCGACTTCGAAGGGGGTGTCGTTGAATTCGGGCTCGAGGGTCTGGCCATCGGGGCGCTTTCCGATGCCCTTGCCCTCGGGAGAGCCGCCTAGGATGAACTGGTTGGCGAAGATTGAATGGAAGGTCTTGCCGTTATAGAAGCGGCTCTCGACAAGGTCGAGAAAATTGGCCACGTGATTCGGGGCCTTGTCGTATAGGAGCTGCATCGTGAGCACCCCATAGTCGGTCTGCATCACCACCTGCTTGTATTGAACCACGGTGATCGTGAGGGGCGGCGCCTCGATGGCTCCGCCGTAGGGCCGCCAGCCCAGTTGATAGATGCCGCTTTGGTGGAGCCCCGGGTAGAACCGCGACACGTCAAACCGCAGGCCCACCGAGGCGAAGGGGGCGAGCGTGATCGGCGGCACCGGGAACTCCGGCTTCCTCGTCACCCGGTCCCCCATCCCGGGCATCTGTTCGGAGGATATCTCCAGCCCGCGGAAGTCCGGCCCGGAAAACACGTGGTCCAGCGGCAGGCCCATGCCGTAGTCCAAGCGCTCCCGCCCCACGAGCGCCCCCGGCACCGCCAACCGCACCATCTCCTGCGATTTGTTGACCACAACGAACTCGACCATGACCTCGGTCCCGACGGGAACGACCGTGCGGTCCGGCCTCAGCTCGGCGTAGACGAGCTGAGAAAGCGGTCGGTCCTGGGTCGGGACGACGGGAACGTCGCCTCCGAGGGACTGCGCCGGAAGGCTCAGCGAGATCGTCGTTAGCAAAGTCGTCAGGCAGGTCATGTCCGATTCATTCCAAGGAGCCGTCTTGCGGAATGCCGGCGCTCAGGACCCAATGGCCGATCCCTCGCGTAGGGCAATGCGATCAGCCGCCGCTAGCCGCGTCCGGCGCGAAGACACAGGACCGTCGCTAGTCGTTAGGCACCCGAGCCCGCCAATACGGTCGAGACGGTCCGCCAGAGGATAAGGAAATCCAGCTTGAGGGACCAATGATCGATGTAGAACAAATCCAACTGCATCCATTCGTCGAAGCCGACGCGATGCCGGCCCTTGATCTGCCAGAGACAGGTCAGGCCTGGACGCATGCACAGCCGCCGCCGCTGCCAGCGATCGTATTGGGCGACCTCCGCTGGCAGCGGGGGCCTCGGTCCCACGATGGACATATCGCCGAACAGCACGTTGAAAAGCTGCGGCAATTCGTCCAGGCTCCAGCGTCGCAGAATGCGGCCGAAGACCGTGATCCGCGGGTCGTCCTCGATTTTGAAGACCGGTCCCTGGGCCTGGTTCATGTGGGCCAGCGCGGCCTGGCGGGACTCCGCGTCCTGCTCCATCGTGCGGAACTTGAGCATCTCGAACTCGCGCCCGTTGAGCCCGCTCCGCCGCTGGTGGAAGATTATCGGGCCTGGCGAGGTGAGCTTCGTGGCGAGCGCGCATACCAACATTATCGGCGCGGTTACGACGATTCCGATAACCGCGAGCACGACGTCCAGGGCCCGTTTGATGGAGAGCAATTCGGGCGAATGTCGCACGGGGGAATAGGCCAGAAGCCGCACGCCGTGGAAGTTCACGAGTTCCGGTGGTGTGCGGCATGAGAGCGAGTCCACTTGCAGGTGCACGGTGACTCCGACCTCCTCACAGTGTCGGATGTGGGGAAGGACCCCCAGCAACGCCTCCACAGGGGCACAGAAGACCACCTCATCGACGACCTGCTCCTCCAATATCGGACCCAGTCGCCCGATGCCGCCCAGGACGGCTCCGGTCCGGGTCTCCGAGGGGTCAGTCTCCCAAGGCCCGCGCAGGTGCCCCAACACCGTGGGCTTGCCCAGCGCCGCGGAACGAATCAGGCGGCGCATGCGTACCGCGTCCCGCCCCGTTCCCACGATGAGGACGTGCCGGCGCAACCGCGCGCTGAGCCAGCGGCCCACGACACTGGTTATACCCCGCGCCGCCAGCATGGTCGCAGGCTGGAAGAGAAGCATGAGCCCGATCTGCGCCCGCGGAAAGCGTTCGCGCGCGAATAACAAGGCCAGCGCCGCCATGAACAGGGCGAGCATGATCGACGCCGCGCCGACGGTGCGCAGATACCACGCCCGTGAGCGCCACCGGCGCTCATACCATCCCAGCCAGGCCAGGATCAGCGGCCAGCCGATCGGCAGAAAAGCCAGCACCTTGAGGTGGACTTCACGAACGCTGCTCACCCCGTCCGGCAGCAATTCCGGCCAGGGCACCTCCATGTAGAATCTGCAACGGATGATGTCCGCCAGGACGTAGGTGGCGAAGACCGTCAAGGCATCGGCCGCGATCATTCCGACGCGGAACTGTCGCCAGAGTCTTGCTTGCGTCATTGATCGGGCGCCCGCACACCCGGCCTGTCGGACCCCGCGAGGGGAGAGCCATCGGCACGGCCCTGGTTTGAGCGGCCGGGCCTTCCACCGAGTCGGGGGATTCTAACGTCGGCGTGGAGGTGGGACAACATCGGGCGAGGATCGCGGAGAGCAGGCGGTCAATACTCCGATTCTTGGCGCTGCCTTTGTCCGTCCTCGTCGGTCTTGGCGGAGGCCTCCATCTCCTCGGTGATGAAGCCGGCGGCGATGGGCCCGGTCTTGCAGCAGGCGTAGAGGATGTCCACGACTTCGGAGTAGGGGAGGGCCAGTCCTGTCGGATCGCGATGGTCGTTCATGTCGAAGCGATCCGCGAGAAATCGGACCAGGTCGGAAACCACGAGCGGCGCGACGAGCGGCGGAGACTGAGCCCCGTTCTGCTTGTTGGTGTAGATCACGGTCAGGTGGGAGTCGCCCTGGGCCGCGGTGATGAGCGTCCGCAGGGCGCGACCGTCGTTCCGCTCGCCGGGAAAGATCGCCGGCGGGATGCATCGCATCTGTTTGCCGAACAAGGCGATGCGCAGCTCGCCCAGGCGCTGCACATAGACCAGGAACGGTCCGCGGCTGTCCACCACGTCGAGGATGAGATTGTCCGAGTCGAGCACCTGCGTGGTGATCGCCGAGTGATTGTGTTTGCGCAGGGCGAGATAGGCCCGGATGCGGATGTCGTCGTCGTGGTCGTCGAGCAGCTTACGCAGGCATTCGCCGGCGCTGTGCAGCTTGACCGCGTAACCGAGCTCATGGATCGCCGACAGGCGGAATGGGCTCTGAGGGCTCAATGCGTGTTCGGCCACGACCTTCAGGCCGCTGGCGTCGCCCAGGCGCATCCCCGTGCGGCCGGCGAAGTAGCTCGACTCCTGCGACGCGTCCGCGTAGTGGGCCCTCACGTGCGGGAGGATGATCTTTCCGATGGCTTCCCAGGCCACGCCGATGGACTCCAGTTCCGCGCCCGGCTCGACGATTTCTTCTCCCAGGTCTTCGGCCCGCTTTTCGAGGAAGGATGGACTGTCGCTGATCGTCGTGTGGAGCACCCGCTCCAGGAAGAGCGTCTTGCGATCGCGCATCTCGTCGGGAATCTCCAGATCGATGCTGTCCGGGCTCTTCGCGTCGGCCAGCGGATCGACTCCTGCAAAGCGGCTGTTGATTCGGTTCATGATCTGCTGGGCGGTGCTGTATCGAGGATCGTTGAGCACCAGCCGTATCTTCCGGGGCTCCATCACCACGCCGCCGCCCAGGACCGTTCCGGTCCGAAGGTCGACCTTCGACGTGGCCCGGCCGGCGCGATCGAACGGGCTGACGAAAACAGGGCCGGAAGCGGTCGCGAGCGTCTTGCCCTCGAGAATGCCCTGCGGCGTGTCGGCGTACAGCTTCAGGTCGCACAGAACCAGCCGGCCTCCAACGAGCGACTTGGCTTGCGACCCGAGGGCCGTGGCGACCACGTCGAACCGATCGCCCTTCTTGGCCCCGGCGGGAATGAGGCCGGTGACGGCGACCATGACCGCGTCTCGGCCGCCGAGGATCTCTCCGGCGGGAAAGCCCGGAGCGCCGATTTCCTGATGCCGCCTGATCTCCTTGACCATGTATTGCTTGACGATGTCCGGCCCATCGCTGCCGCCCGAGTCCACCAACCCCACCACCAGGCCGTAGCCGCGGACCTGGGTCAGCCGCAGGCCGTCGATCGTGACCAATTGGCCGACGGTGCCTCTAAGGCCGGTGGTGTTCAGGATCGGCGCCGGCATGGCGTCGGGCTGCTGGCCCTTGTCCTTGTGCTGATCCCAGAAGCGGTTCCACTCCTCCTGGGTGGCGCAGGCCGGCGCCAGCAGTCCGCAGATCAGAAGCAACAGAATCAGTCGATGGGCCGCGCCCATGATTGAGACTCCGGCGATGCCGTGCGCTATTGGCCGCGTTTCCATGCAGTGCGCGAACGTGGCGGCGGGTCCGACGAGGCCGGCATCGGCGCTCGACGCATTGTTGGGGCCCTAGATGTTGAAGTCCAGCGCGGGGGCCAGGCGTGACTTCGGCGGGCGAACCGTCAGTTCCGGGGCGGTGCTGGTGACGGTGCAGCCGGCGGGCACGCTGGAGGTCAGGAAGGTCGAGCCGCCGATGGTGCAGCCTTCTCCCAGGAGGGTGTCGCCGCCCAGGATGATGGCGTTGGCATAGATGGTGACGTTGTCGCGGACCGTCGGATGCCGCTTGTAGCCGCGGACCATCCGGCCGCGCTCGTCCTTGAGGAAGGAAAGGGCGCCGAGCGTCACCCCCTGGTAGATCTTCACGTTGTCGCCGATCTCGGCCGTCTCGCCGATGACCACGCCGGTGCCGTGGTCGATGAAAAAGCTGCGCCCGATCTTGGCCCCGGGGTGGATGTCGATGCCCGTCCGCTGATGGGCCCACTCGGTCATGGTGCGGGGCATGAGCGGGGCGTCCATGGCGTACAGCTCGTGGGCGTAGCGATAGACGGTGACCGCCAGCAGGCCGGGATAGGCGAGGATGACCTCGTCGGTGTTGGCCGAGGCCGGGTCGCCGTCGTAGGCCGCCTGCACGTCCAGGGCCAGGAGCTTTCGCACCTCGGGGATTCGATCGAGGAAGGTTTCGGTGTGGCTGCGGGCCTTTTGGTCCAGGGGCAAGGCTTGGGAAGCCGGTCCGGCGGGGTCGTAGTTGCCGTCGATCTCGTTTTGGTGGCAGAGGGACCGGAACATCTGGAGATACAGGGCTTGGGCGAGGCGGGGGATGATGTCGCCGACGTGGAAGGCGACGTTCTTGCTGCTGAGGTTCTGGCGGCCGAAGTAGCCGGGGTAGGAGACCTCCAGGAGCATCTCGATGATGCGGACCATCTCGCCGTGGCTGGGGAGATAGCCGCGATCGATGTGGCGGGTGCGCGGATCGGCCTGGTAGCTGGCGATGATGCGTTCCACCAGGGCCGAGAGCTTGTCGTCGATGTCGAATTCGCCGAGCATATCATGATTATACCATGCCATGCCCCCAGAGGCTTCCACCCTCACGCCGAGCAGCCTATAACTGTCGCGTTGATCCGCGCCGCGACGATCTTACGGTCCTATGATGCGCGGGCGCCAGGTGACGCTTCATGGATTTCTCATCGCTCGGCAACACGGCAGTCATCGGCCTTCAGTGGGGCGATGAGGGCAAGGGGAAGATCGTCGATCTGCTCACCGAGCATTTTGACTGCGTCGTTCGCTATGCCGGCGGGGCCAACGCCGGTCACACCGTCCTGGTCGGCGGCGAGAAATTCGCCCTCCACCTCTTGCCCAGCGGCATCCTGCGGCCAAACGTCGTCAACATCATCGGCCCGGGCGTCGCCTTGGACCTCGCCGTGCTGATCGAGGAAATTGACGCCCTGCGACAGCGCGGCATCTCGCTGGCGGGCCGGCTGCTCATCGCCCGTCGGGCTCATCTGGTCATGCCCTATCACAAAAAACAAGACCAGCTCTCCGAGGCCAGGCTGGCCGGCGGCCGTAAGATCGGCACCACTGCCCGAGGCATCGGCCCCTGCTACGCGGACAAGATGCTGCGCTCGACGGCCTTTCGGGTGGCCGACCTCTATCGCCCCGACGAGTTTCGCACCCGCCTGATCGAGGTGATGGCGGAGCGCAACAAGCTGTTCGCGGCACTCTACGGCGACGCCGATCCGCTCGATGCCGAGCAGGTGGCCGACCAATGGCTGGCCTTCGCCGAACGACTCGCGCCGCACATCGCCGACACCACGCTCGTCCTGCACGACGCCCTGGCGGAGAAGAAGCGAATCCTGTTCGAGGGGGCACAGGGCTCGCTGCTCGACGTGAACCACGGCACATATCCGTTCGTAACCAGCAGCAACTGCACCGCGGCGGGCGTCGCGGCCGGGGCAGGCGTGCCGCCGTCGGCGATCCAGACCTACCTGGGGGTGGTCAAGGCGTACTCGACGCGGGTCGGCGGCGGGCCCTTCCCGACGGAGTTGCCCGACGCGACGGGCGACCGCATCAGACAGCGCGGCCATGAGTATGGCACGACCACGGGTCGGCCGCGGCGATGCGGGTGGTTCGACGCCTTCGCCGTCCGCTATAGCGTGAAGCTTGGAGGCATCGATCAGCTCGCGGTGATGCACCTGGACACCCTGAGCACTTTCGAGGAACTGCGGATCTGCACGGGATATCGACGCGCCGGCGAATCGTTGCGGGGCTTTCCCGCCGACGCCCACGAGTTGGCCGCCGTAGAGCCGGTCTATGAAACGTTGCCCGGCTGGCGTGAGGAGATCGGCGAGGTGACCCACTATGATCGCCTGCCGGCGGCGGCGCGGCGGTATCTGGACCGCCTGGAGCAGGTTGTCGGCATCCCGATTACACTGGTCAGCGTGGGGGCCGAGCGCACCGCGACGCTGCATCGGCGTGTATCCCCGCCGCTTGAAAAAAAATGAGCGATTTGAGTGTAATTCCCATCCCGCTGAATGCACAAGAGGCGATCGGCATCCCGCGGGAGCGGTTGCCTCGCCACGTGGCCATTATCATGGACGGCAACGGGCGCTGGGCCGAGCAGCGCGGCATGCCGCGCATCTGCGGCCACGAGGCCGGTGCCGAGCGTGTGCATCAGATCGTCACTCGCTGCGCTCGACTCGGCGTCGGCTACCTGACGCTCTATAGCTTCTCGACGGAGAACTGGCTCCGGCCGGCCTCGGAAGTGGACCACCTGATGCGGCTCTACGTGGAGCACCTTCAGAAAGAGCGGGCCCGGATCATGGAGAACGGCGTCCGCTTCACGCAGATCGGCCGTCGCGAGGGACTGCCGGCGGAGGTCCTGCGAGAGCTTGACGAAACGGCGCTCTTGTCCAAGGACAATCGGGGAATGACGCTGTGCCTGGCCCTGAATTACAGCGGCCGGATGGAACTGGTGGATGCCGTGGCGGTGATCGCCCGTCGCGTCGCGGCGGGGGAGCTCTCTCCCGGCGACGTGAGCGAGGCGCTGGTCAGCGAGTCGCTCTACACCGCCGGGATGCCGGACCCGGACATGCTCATTCGCACGGCCGGTGAGATGCGGGTGAGCAACTTCCTCCTGTGGCAGATCAGCTACGCGGAGCTGGTGGTGACCGAGGTGTGCTGGCCGGACTTCGGTCCGGACGAGCTGGACGCGGCATTACGGGTCTATGCCGGCCGCGAGCGGCGCTTCGGCCGGGTGTAGCCGTCTTTTTTTTGTTATGTCAGCCCGGCCACGGCGATCTCGAGCTACGCGAATCGGTTGCCCGCCCAACTAGCGGCGAATACAGTGTTGGGCATGGCGAAACGAAAACCGCCCACGCGATATCACCTCCCCGTGCTCATCGAGCAAGAAAAGGACGGGACGTACTTGGTCTCCGTCCCCACGCTCCGCGGATGCCGTTCCTACGGGCAGACAATAGCCGAAGCGATGAAGAACATCGCGGAAGCCGCCGCCTTGTGCCTGGAGGATGAGCGACCTATCCACCGCGGGTCATTCGTCGGGGTTCGGGATCTCGAGATCGTGGCTTGAGCAAGACCCCGGTCATCAACGCACGCCGGCTGATCCGCGTTCTCCGCAAGCTGGGTTTCGAGGAAACCCGATCACGGGGGTCTCACCACCGATTTGTGCACCAGGATGGCCGCAAGACAACAGTCCCGGTCCATCGAGGTCGTGACATTCCACCCGGCTTGCTTCGCCAGATCGTAACAATCGATCTGGAGATGGACATGGCGGATTTCGTCAGTTTTCTCTTAATTCCCGATCGATTGGTCACGTCACTGGCGGCTGTTCGGGTTGAGGCTCCGCTTGGCACGTAGCTGGGGCTACTTCGTCGACTTCCTCTTCGACTTCCTCCGTAAGTGTCTGACCGGTTGCCTGGTCCGTTCGTGTAACTTTCCGGCGTCGCTTCCGGCGCTTCCGAATGGCAATGTCACCGGCCTCGAGTATCGCTTCTTTCGAGAGGACGTCACGAATTGCATTGAAGACGTCCTGCAAGTCCAATCGTGCGTCAGCGTTGCGATTGAGTTCTCGCCGAATGACCATGAGCACATCGTGCGTGAACAGAACGCGTATTACCGACGAGGGGCTCAAGGCCTTCTTTTGTTGCCAATATTCAGCGAGAGAATCCTTTTCAACTGATTCCCGAGAGAGCAGAGAGAGTTTTCCCCAAACGATTTCAGGGTCACTTTCCACTTGTTCAATCAGGTTAGCCTCGAACGCCAAATCGTGGGTGATGCCTTCGCCTTCGGCGTAGCTGAGATGAAACAACTTCCATTCAATACCGTTCGTGAGCACAACCCAGTTGATCCCGGCCCTTGAAGCATAGTTCTCCGCTTGCTCAATATGCTTCTCGATAAGACCCTTGATACTCGCAGCCTTGCACTCCACAAGGATACGTACAGTGCCGGCGATCTTCAGAGCGATATCGCAATAGCGATCCTTGATCGCAAGCTCCTTGGAGATTTCTCCCTTTAGGCTGTCGTAGCCCAACACCTCCTCGAAAAACTTCACAATGAACATGACCGTGTCGGATTCATTGGCCCCTCGATCTCTGGCCTCGCGGAAGGCATTCGCAAACAGCTTCAATTGGGTTGAGATCGCCTTGTCCACGCCCATGAATCTGGCCCTCCTTAGGGGTTGTTTCAAATCGACACCGAGCCGCGGCCTTCAGGCCGCGCGGCCGTTCATCCACCAGGTTCTGAAACAGCCCTTTAGAACGTAAGGCCGGATTATCGTCCGGGGCGTGCGAGCTTTCAAGGCTCACGGTGCAGCCGAATCCCAATGCTTGCGAGTACGCCTCGCAGGGGCGGGCCTCGCCGTTCGCGGTCTGGCTTCGTAGAATGCCGGCATGTTTCCACCGGTCGATGAGCAGTTGGCCGTGCTCACGCGAGGCTGCGAGGCCGTCTACACCGAGGCCGAGCTGCGCCAGCGGCTGGAGCAGAGCCGGGCCGAGAAGCGGCCGCTGCGCGTCAAGCTGGGCATGGACCCCACCGCGCCCGACATCCACCTCGGCCACTCCGTCGTGCTTCGCAAGATGCGCCAATTCCAGGACTGCGGCCACCAGGCGGTGCTGATCATCGGCGACTTCACCGCCCGGATCGGCGACCCGTCGGGCCGCACCAAGACTCGCCCGGTCCTCGACGAGGCCACGATCAAGAGGAACGCCGAGACCTACTTCCAACAAGCTGGGCACGTCCTGGACACGCGGCCGGAGAAGCTGGAAATCCGCTACAACGGCGCCTGGCTGTCGCCGCTGAGCCTGGTCGATATCCTCCGACTCATGGGACAGATGACCGTCCAACAGATGATCCAGCGAGAGAGCTACAAGAAGCGGCTGGCGGATGAAACGCCCATCGTCATGAGTGAGCTGCTTTATCCGCTGATGCAGGGCTACGATTCGGTGATGATCGCCGCCGACGTCGAGCTGGGCGGCACCGACCAGACCTTCAACAACCTCTGCGGGCGCGATCTCATGCCGGCCTACGGACAGCGGGGGCAGATGGTGGTGATCATGCCGATTCTCCGTGGGCTGGACGGCGTGGAAAAAATGAGCAAGTCGCTCGGCAACTACATCGGCCTGACCGACACGCCGCAGGACATGTTCGGCAAGACCATGCGCATCCCCGATGAGCTGATGAAGGAATGGTACACCCTGCTCACGCAGGCTCCGGCCGAGGAGATCGCCATGCTGTGCGACGCGGGCAAGACGCATCCGCGGGAGGCGAAGGTGCGCCTGGCGAAGTTCATCGTGACCACCTACCACGACCAGGCGGCGGCCGATCACGAGGAGGAGTTGTGGCACAAGGTCTTCCGCGAAGGGGCGCTTCGCGACGACGTTCCGACGGTCGCGATCCGGCGAACCGACGGCGAGCCTGACGGAACGATCTGGCTGCCGAAGCTGCTGAAACTGTCGGGCCTGGCGCCGTCGACCAGCGAGGGCCGGCGGCTGATCGAGAGCGGCGGCGTTTCAGTCAATCAGGAAAAGGTGTCTGACCCGCAGGCAAAGGTTGCACTCTCCCAGGGGATGCTGATCCAAGTGGGCAAGCGCAAGGCGGCGAAGTTGCGGATCGATTGAGCGTCACCACGAAGCCGTGGCCGCGTATTGGCGTCGGCGTCCCGTCCGGACTGCGGCGATGATTCCGAGCAGGGCCAATAGGCCGGTGGACGGCTCCGGGACGGCGACATTGGTCAACACCACGTCGTTGCCGTCGCCGCCGAAGTAATTGACCTGGAAGATGTAGGGGTTGCCCGCGTGGTAGGCGGTGTAGTAGCTGCCCTGGGGCTTGCCGGCGAAACTGCCCTGGACCGATGAAATGCCGTCGTTACGGAGGATGGTGTATTCGTTGCCCAGGCTGGGCGGATATGTCAGCGAGAGTTGGAGGTGACTTCCGTCGATGACGGCATCGCCGTCCACCACGTGAAGCTGGGAATGGTAGCCTGGCCCATTGCCGGCCGATCCGCCGTCGATTCCGATCTCAAGGACCGAACCCTCGGCCATCAACAACTCAAGCGTCGAGAGGATGCCCGGTGCGTCGAAGGGGGCGGGTGGGGCGTCGGGATCTTCCGACGGGACCATGTCGGTCTGGCTTTTGGGGACCAGCTGTCCGCCTAGCTCGACGGTCAATCCCAAGCCGGCAGGTCCCGGTCCGCCACGGGCCTCCTCGGTGACCTTGCAATTGATGTTAGCGGCGCCTCGGAGCATGGCCCGACGCCGGACCGTCACGCCTGCGCATTTTTTCCCCGCCTCGTTCTTGCCGAGCTGCGAACCGTTCGCAACCTCCATGGCGCCCGCGACGAGATCGACCGAACCCTGGAAGTTGTCACCATTGCCTTCGAACACCCAGGTGTAGTTCCGGCCCTCCTTGGTGATACGACCTCCCGCACTGGGGATTAGTGGGTTTGGGGCGAACGCATGGAGCGAGGCGCGAACGGCGTGCCGGGTCGCCGCGGCGTAATCTCCCTTCAGCCACAAATGACCCGATTGTATATCCACCGTGACGGTGTTGGTCGCGCCCGCCAGTTGCGCGACCGTCGCCTGCAGGCCTCTTATGGTCTCGGTTGTTCCAATCAGGCGCATCTCCGCATCGCCGGTCACCGCGGGGACCAAGGGCGGATTCGGCGACGCCCGTGCAGTGAGCGATATCGTCGCGTTATCCGCCACCTGCTCGCTCGAAAACCAGTCAGCTCGGGCAAAAAAACTCGACCCTGCCGCCGAGGTCCCACCGATTTCAAGGTCGCCATTCACGGCGGTCTTATTCCCTTTTTCTAGCATCAGAATTCCGTTCCTCAGGGCATAGGTCGGGCCTGCGGCGTTATGAAGGGTGTTGTGGTCTTCATGCCCGAACATCCAGACCATGCCGCTCTTCTGGACGATGGACCCTGAACCGGAGATACGACCCTTGGACGTCGCCGGGTGCGCAATGTCGCCAATGATCAGGCGCGCCATGCCCGTACCCTCGATTGACAGTGGGACGTCCGTCTTGATTTGATTGGGGAATAGGTGAAAGTCATTCCCGCCTCCTGCCTGAACGGTTCTTGAAATGACAATCTTGGGATCGGTATTGCCGTTTTTAACGAATTGGATCGGCGAGCCTAGGATCGTTCCCTCTTTGCCCAAGTCACCGTCGGCAGTAAGCGTGAGCTTATTCAGATTAAAAAAAACGCCGCCGTTGTTGTTCGTCGCCGTGTAGGCGCTGCTGCCCACGTTGAAGACCAGTTCGGTGGCGGCGTTATTGGCGGGGGGGGCGCCGCCCATCCAGTGAGCCGCGGCCCGCCACATCCCATCTTTCGGGTTTGCTGTGGTCCCGCCGTTTCCCTTCCAGGTGAATTCCGCGGCGCCCGCATGGCGTGCCGACAGACACACCATCAATGCGGCGAACACGAAAAAAACGGGGATCGCCGAATTCCGTTCCCCTCCTGACGATCGGACTCCTTGTTTGCGCACACCGTTCATGACCACCCTCCCGCGCCGCGAAAAAGCCGCCTCAAACTGCGCCTAAAGAAACCCGGCCGAACGAACCCTTTCTTAACAGGAAAGAGGCGGTATTGTACCTACAACGTACGAATCAGTCAAGACGCGACGCATGCTGGAGATCGCGCCGGGCGAAGCTGCGACAGCGCGCCACTTGTGTCGTGGCAAACTGCGCCGGGCATGCATGTATCGACTTCGGGACGTTTCATCCGAGGCGCGAGCCGGCCTGGCTTACAGGGTATTCCACTTGTCCGTTTGACGTCATATTGGCCGACGAGTAGTTTGTTCCTCCGATGGAACTGCCCAAGAGGCCGCTGGGGGACGAATACACGCGCCCCGGCGCCTACCGAGAGCTGTCGAACCGGCTCGCGGCAAACCCGCGGATGCGAGAACTGACGGCGCTCATCGTTTATGCCTTCGACGTTCGCACGCGGCTGCTGCCGTTTCTTTTTGCCGACTGGCGAATGGTCCCGGCCGGCGTGCGGGCCGTGGCGGACGCTCTGGACGGGGCGGGTCTGACCCATTCGCGCGTCGTGTTCCAGCTATGGAATCCGAACGTTCGCCCTTCCGAGGCGCAAATTGGCGGGCGCCTGCCGGACCTGCTCTTGGTGAGCGGACTTCACATTCACGCCCAACGGATGTACGGGCTAGTCGCGGACGCCCACCGGATTCCGGAGTCGCACCGGCCCCTGATTCTGTGCGGCGGCCCGAAGGCGATCTATGAGCCCTGGCACTTTTTCGGGTTGGGCAAAGAGGGACGGATTAACACCGACGTTGCGGTGACAGGAGAGAGTTACGTCCTCCTGGAGCTGCTGGAACGCGTCTTGGAGTTCAAGGACTCGGGCCGCACGATGCGCCACGCCTTCCAGTTAGCACGCCAGGCGGGGGCGCTGGAGGATGTCCCTGGACTGGTTTATCGAATCGACCCGCCAGGCGGCAATGACGCATACTTGGTTGATACGGGCGTTCAGCGCTTGGTGCAGTATCTCGACGAGTTGCCCATGCCCTTGGCGGCGTTCAGCAAGATCGAAGCGCCGCACGGCCGACGCACGCTTGCGGCTCGACCGCTTCCGGCAGAGCAAGTCCACAGTCATTGCCGCATTACCTCGCTCATCATCTCTCACGGATGCAAGTTCCGCTGCAACTATTGCCCGATCCCCGCCTACAACCAGAATTCTTTTCGATTCAAGACTCCCCAGCGGCTGGGCGACGAGATGGAGCTATTGCGCTCCCGCCTGGGCATGCGCGTCTTCTTCGGAACCGACGACAATTTTTTGAATCACCGGCCGACCATCGAGGCCATGTTCGACCATCTCGCGTCGCGACGAATCATGGGCAAAAAGTTCGGGCGAATGGTGAAGTGGGGCACCGAGGCGACGATTTACGACGCGCACAAGAACCTGGACACGTTCCGCCAGGCGCGTCGGGCCGGGCTGCGGGCCTTGTGGTTCGGCGTGGAGGACCTGACCGGGACGGTGGTAAAGAAGGGTCAGAACGGCGTGAAGACGCTCGAAGTCTTCCGGAGAATGACCGAGCTGAGAATGATGCCGATGCCCATGATGATCCATCACGACGGCCAGCCGCTCTACTCGCGCAGGGGACTTTACGGCCTTCTTAACCAGGTGAGGTTTCTGCGCAAGGCAGGGGCGATCAGCATGCAGATCAGCGTCCTGACGCCGAGTCCGGGCACGGCGTTTTTTGAGAAGCCCTTCCAGGAGCGGTTGATTTTTGAACGCGTCGGCGGCAACCTCGTGGAAGAGCCGCAATGGGACGGGATGCATGTCATCGCCAGCAAGTTGAGAAGGCCGTGGCGGCAACAATTGTATCTGCTCGCCGGTTACGCCGCCTTTTACAATCCGTGGAACTTCGCCAAGGCGTTCTTCAGGCGCGATTTCCGAGTGGCCGCGGGCGATGTGGCCATGCAGATCATCGGGATGGCCGCGCTGGCGAAGACGGCGTCGGAGTTGTCCAAGTGGGCGTGGAAGCTATGGCGCGGACCGATTGATCGATTTGACGGCGTGCCGGCCAGTTCGCGATTTGCGATTCGTAAAGCAAGGCCCACGGAGATTGAGACCCGTCGGCCGACCGCCATTCCGCCGGATTCCATCGAGGCATACGCAGGCAGGTCGAAGAGCCGAGATCGTGTCCGCCTTCCAATACTAGCGTCGACTTAATGAACTGGCGAAACCTGGGCCCGGTCTCGCCTATTCTCAAGCCAGAGAGATACACGAGTCGGCGTTGGTTGTCCTCCGGAGCCAGGCTCATGCCGCGACGATCGGGCGATGCTGGGCGTCCGGCGGCGTGTCGGTGAACCAGGAGAAGGTGACGGACCCGCAGGTGAAGCTCGCCCTGGTCGATGGGATGCTGCTCCAGGTCGGCAAGCGCAAAGCGGCGAGGGTGGAACTATAGCGGTTCCCGATTGAGTGGCCGATGGGACGTGCGTTTCCATCACCGGCGGGCAAGCCCGTCGGCTAAACGAGGCCCTCGGCCGCAGGGTCCACTGGGTCGTGAAGCGGCCTATGGCATTTTCAGTTTTTCCGTAGCGTCCGCCCTCCGCGGCACGTGTGCCACTGCTCTGTGAGCAGTGTCTTGGACCACCGGCCACGTCCTATTGTCACCGGAGCCCTCGCCGGCCAGCGAATTCTGAGCTCCACGTCCGCATGATACCGGGATCGTCGGCGAGCGCCGAAGCGCACTGCTCGCAGAGCAGTGGCACACCCACGTCCGCCGGTCATCGAGAGTCTGCCACGCCGACAGTGCCACCCGCCCGGATTTGGAGTTGTCAAGACGCAACGTTGTTCAGCGAGCGCGCGGCCGCTCCGCTCCGAACGAGAAGGGCCGGGTCGCCCATGACGCGGGACGGCCCGGCCCGGGTTACTTACGAACCTTGCGGTTCAGGCGCCGCTCGACCGGCGCAGGCGGCGGCCGAATCCGCGGGACAGCGGACCACGCAGCAGCATGATTCGCAGCCTTCGCAGCACTCGCCGCAGTCCGCCGGATCGCAGGCCTTGCCCGACTCGCAGAGGTCCTTGCACTCGTCGCTGCAACTCTGCGCGCAGCAGGCCGAGTCGGCCCGTGACGGCGCGCCGGACGCCGAGGCGAATGCCAGGGTCAGGCCGATCAGCGCGACGCCGACCAGCACGAACACCAATGAGCTTTTCGTATTCATGATTGTTTCTCCAAGAAAATGATTCTTTGTCTTTGACTCAACTCGATTGACGATCGGTGTCCCCCGGCGCTCGCCAGGCGAGTCGCCGGAAAGACGGGGATGCCGATATGCACCGTGTCGCACCGCCGCTCGCGAATGGTGAGCGCTCGAGGAATGAGCGCACAGGCAATTGCCGGCGTCACCGGCGCGCGGAACGGCTTTGGGAGTCAATCAAATGAGCCAAACACAGAGAATTGAATGAACGGACGGCCGGCTCGCGCGCTCGTCGGCGGGTCGGGGATTGGCGCGACGAGCCTGCCTCGGCGTTGTTTCGAATGCACCCGGCTGACGGCGAGCGACCGGTTCGCAAGCCGCTCGCCGCTGCTCCGTCTTGACGAGCAGCATCGGCTGGCTGGGCGACGGACTCGGCGTCGTCGGGCAGCGGCAGCATTGGATCAGCCCAGGAGTCTGTATGCCGATGCAAACCCACATGCAGCAGCCCATGCCGCCGCAGGTCATGATCCCGACGCCTCCGCCGCAAACGGGCGCCTGCGGGGCGACCGGCTCGGGGCGGAAATCTCCTGCGACCCGCGCGAGCGCGGGTTGGAGAATGACGAACCAGGCCAATGCCGAGCGCACGATCATAGGCGGTTGGATTATACGTAGCTTGCGGCGGCAATTCCATTGTTGCCCCGCCGCGGGGGTTCTTCCTGCCATGTCCTACTGGTCCTTGACTTCGATGCCCATGCCGCGCCGGTCCGGCGGCTCGGGCCGCTTGGGCGCGGAATAGGGGTGCTTCGCCAGCTCGTCGAGCATGTGAGCGATGGCAGTCTCGAGCTGAGGATCGCCGCCATCCATCATCTTCGCCGGGTCGTCGATGACCTCGATGTCCGGGTCTACGCCGTGGCCCTCCACGCCCCAGGTGCCATCCTTCTCGTAAAAGCCGAAGGTCGGCACGTTTGTATTGCCCTTGTCGATGAACTCGGGGTTGCCGCTGATGCCGACCAGGCCGCCCCACGTCCGGGTGCCGATGAGCTTGCCGAGATTGTTGTAACGGAAGAGCCAAGGAAACATGTCGCCACCGGAGCCGGCCAGCCCGTTGATGAGCATGCACTTGGGCCCCTGCTGGGCGTCCGGCGGCCAGGGCCAATCCCTGCCGTGCCGACGTGCCCAGTAGTTGGTGATGGGCCGATTAAGCAACTCGATGAACCGCGTGGGGATCTGCCCGCCGCCGTTCCAGCGCTCGTCGATGATCAGGGCAGCCTTGTCAATCTGCCCGAAGAATTGACGCACGAGATTGTTCTGCCCGTTAATGCCGGTGTCGGGCACATGCAGGTATCCGACTCGGTCGCCGGTCTTGTTCGCCACGAGTTGGCGGTTGCGCTCGATCCAGGCGCGATACCGCAGGTTGAATTCGTCGGCGAAGGGATCGACGACCAGATCGCGGGCCTCGTCGTCGAGCGTCGGCTTGGCGCTGACGGTGATGGTCGCGGAGCGGCCGACGACTCCTTGAAACGCGGCCCAGGGGTCGCGAGTGACGTCGAGCGGAACGCGGTTGACCGCCAGCAGGTAGTCGCCCTCTTTTACATCGACGCCGGGTTGGCTGAGCGGTCCGCGGGCGTCGGCGTCCCACGCCCCGCCCTCGAGGATGCGGGTGATCCGATAGGCGTCGCCGTCGAGGGCGTAGTCGCAGCCGAGCATTCCCACGGAGACGGCCGGCTCCGGATCGACGTCGCCGAAGCCGCGGACGTAGGCGTGTCCGACGTTCAGCTCGGAGATCATTTCGCCGATGACGTAGGTCACGTCGTCGCGGCAGACGCAGTCCTCCAGCATCTGCTCGTAGTGCGCGCGGAGACCGGCCCAGTCCACGCCGTGCATGTTGGGCACGTAGAAAAAGTCGCGGTGCAGCCGCCAGGCGTCGGTGAAGATCTGCCGCCACTCGGCCCGCGGGTCGACCGTCGCGTCCAACCCGTCGAGCGGGATCGGCTTCTCCAGCTTTTGCTTCTCCGCAGCCTCGATGGCGTAGTAGTTCTTGTCGTCCTTGCGGACCAGCAGCATCTTGCCGTCCGCCGAGGCCGCAAAATCCCCGGCCTCCTCGACCACCACCTTGGCCTCCTTCTTGTCGGCCTTCTCGTCGCGGGGGTCGAAGATCATGATCGACGGCTTCTGCGTCGTCCCGCGCGCAGGGCCCCGGGTGTAGATGAGCTGCTTCTTGTGGTTCACCGCCAGGTTCGAGAAACTGCCCTTCTCGATCGGGAGCATGACCGCCCGGCGCTCGAAGCCCGCGATGTCGATCTCCACCGGCTTTGGCTTGTCCTTGGCCTTCTTGTCCTTCTTGGCGTCCTTAACCTCCTCGCCCTCGTCGTCGTCGGCATCCTGATTGTCTTCGTTGTCGTCCTCCTCGGCCCGTTCGTGGGCGCCCGTCTCGTCGTCGTCGTCGCCCTTCGAGTCGTCATCACCCTCATCTTCGCCTTCGGCCTCGTCTTTCTTCTTGTCCTTGTCGTCCCAGGACTCCTCGTCGCTCTTGGGGGCCAGGGGAGACTTGGCGTCTTGTTGAAGGGGGACGACGAAGAGCCGATCGGTGCCGGCATAGACCCAGCTCGTGCCCAGGTCCTCGTAGATCGGCTCGGAGAACTCGCGGTTGCTGGCGAAGTACAGGTACTTGCCCTCGCGGTCGAAGGTCGGCCAGGTGTCGTTGAACACGCCGCTGGTGACCTGATGCGTCTCGCCGCCGGCGGTGTCGTATAGCCAGATCGCTCCCTGCCGGTTTTCGCCGGTCTTGGTGTAGGCGATCCAGCGTGAATCCGACGACCAGCTCGTCCGCGGCGTATCGGCCCACGGCTCGGTGTCGATCAGCTTTGTCTCGCCGCCCTCCAGGGTGTGCAGGTACATCGCTCCGCTCATGTCGGTGAAGGCGATCCGCTTCGAGTCCGGCGACCAGCTCGACAGGTAGCGGAACATCGACCCATCGCGCGTGAGCTGACGCGCCTCGCCCTTGCCGTCCGACGCCGTGACGTACAACTCGTATTCACCGTTCGCGTCGGAAAGATAGGCGATCCATTTGCCGTCGGGGCTCCACAAGGGGTCGCGCTCCGCCACGCCGGCCGTGCGGGTCAGGCGGGTCGGCGAGCCGTGCTTGGCCGGCGCGGTCCAGATGTCCCCGCGAGCCTCGAACAGGGCGCGCTTGCCGGTCGGTGAGAAGGCCCAGGCCCCGATGAATTTCTCGGCGTCGACCGTCTTCGGCCTCAGCCTCGGCCGATCGCCCGGGATGACCACGTCCACCGGCCGCACCTGCCTCGTCCGCAGGTCCAGCAGTTGAAGCTGCGATCCATATTGAAAGACGATCTCTCCCCCGCCGTCCGGTCCCGGTCCGATCGCCGGCCACTTGACGTCCCAGTCCTTGTTCATGGTGAGCTGATCGCGTTTGCCGCCGGCCGTGTCGTATGCCCAGATGTTGAGCCGGTGCTCGGGACCGGCGTCGGACAGATAATAGACCGTATCGCCGTGCCACATGGGCAGCGTGTCGGTGCCTTCCCAATCGGTGATGCGCTTCGACTCGTTCGTCCGCAGGTTGAAGAGCCAAATGTCCGTGGCCATGCCCCCGCGATAGCGCTTCCAGGTGCGAAAGTCGATGGTGTGCGGCGTGTAGGCCAGCCACTGTCCGTCGGGGCTGATCGCGGCGTTGGCCCCGTACGGCACCGGCAGCTTCGTCGGAAGGCCGCCGGCGGCGCTGGTCGAGTAGAGCTGATACTGGCGCTGGAGCCCGGCGAAACCGTTCGTGGAATAGACCAGCCGACCGTCGGGCGACCAGTCGCACAACAGCTCGATGGCGGGATGGTAGGTCACGCGGGTGGCGACGCCGCCATCGGTGGGGATGACGTATAGATCGCGATTGCCCTCGTAGTTCCCGATGAAGGCGATGGACTTGCCGTCGGGGCTGAACCGCGGGAGCAGTTCCGCGCCGGGGGGGCCGGCCAGCGGAACGGCCGTGCCTCCGGTGCGCGGGACCAGCCACAGGTCGTTGGCGTAGAGAAAGACGATCTGCGAGGCGCTGACATCCGGGAAGCGGAGCATCCCGCCGTGCGGACGCCGCTCCTGGCCGAAGGCCGGTGACGCAGACGACAGCATAAGAACGATGATTGAAACGATCGACTTGTTCAACTTCTTCTCTCCTCTCGAGTGGTTGAATTCACCGGCCGGGACGGGAGGCCCGCCTCGATGCGCCGGCTCCCGAATGTTCGGAAGCGCCGATTTCTCCTCCGCCGCCCACGGAAAAGAGGGTCGGTGATTCCCGAAGCTGGCGGATCCGGTCGCGAAGCTGGGCCGCCTTCTCGAATTCCAGGGCCTCCGCGGCGGCCAGCATCTGCTGCTCCAGGTCGGCAATCGACTCCGTCACGTCGAAACCCTCGGTCGTGGCCCGGATGGCCTCGCGGACCGTCCGCCGGGCGGCGACCTGCTCCTCCAGCCCCTTGCGAATCGCCTTGCGGATCGTCTCCGGCGTGATGCCGTGATCGCGGTTGTACCCTTCCTGCAATTGCCTTCTTCTGGCGGTCTCGTCGATGGTCTGCTGCATCGCCGGCGTCACCTTGTCGGCGTAAAAGAAGACCTCGGCGTCCACGTTTCGGGCGCATCGGCCGATGGTCTGGATCAGGCTGGTGGCGCTCCGCAGGAACCCCTCCTTGTCGGCGTCGAGGATCGCGACCAGCGACACCTCGGGCAGGTCCAGCCCCTCGCGGAGCAGGTTCACGCCTACGAGGCAATCGTATTTGCCATCCCGAAGCTCACGGAGAATCTGCACCCGTTCGATGGTGTCGATCTCGCTGTGCAGGTAGGCGCCCTTGATGCCCGCCTGCTGAATGTAGCCCGCTAGGTCCTCGGCCAGGCGCTTGGTCAGCGTCGTGACCAATGTCCTTTGTCCCGCGGCGGCCCGTGCGTGAATTTCATGCAACAGATCCGGCACCTGTCCTCGCGCCGGCTTGACGGTGATCGGGGGGTCCAACAGCCCAGTCGGCCTGATGACCTGCTCGATGACCTCGCCGCCCGTCTTTTTCAACTCATAGGGTCCGGGGGTCGCGGAGACGAACAGCACCTGATCCCACATGGCCTCGAACTCCTCGAACCGCATCGGCCGGTTGTCCAGGGCGCTGGGCAGCCGGAAGCCATGCTCCACCAGCACCTCCTTGCGGGCCCTGTCGCCGTTGAACATGGCGCCGATCTGGGGGATCGTCGCGTGAGATTCGTCGACGACCAGCAGGAAGTCCTTCGGGAAGTAGTCCACCAGGGTGTAGGGCTTGGCTCCGGGCGGCGAGCCGATCAGGTGCCGGGAGTAGTTCTCAATGCCGGAACAGTAGCCGACCTCGAGGATCATCTCGATGTCGTACTTCGTCCTGGCCGCGAGCCGCTGGGCCTCCAGGAGCTTGCCCTGCCGGCGAAAATACTGAAGCCGCTCATCAAGCTCCTGGCGGATCCCCTGCACGGCCGCCTCGATCCGCTCCTCCGGCAGGACGTAGTGGACGGCAGGATAGATGTATACCTGATCGTGGCTGGCCAGGGTCGCCCCGGTCAGATGGTTGATGGTCGCCAGCTTTTCGATCTGGTCGCCGAACAGCTCGATTCGGTAAGCAAACTCCTCATGGGCCGGGAATAGCTCGACCACGTCGCCCCGGACCCGGAACCTGCCCCGCTGGAGTTCCACGTCGTTCCGGTCGTACTGAAGCTGGACGAAAAGCCGCAAAAGCTCGTCCCGGGCGATTTGCCGGCCGACCCTCAGGTCGATGACGCTGGCCTTGTATTCGTCCGGCGAGCCCAGGCCGAAGATGCAGGAGACGCTGGCCACGACGATCGTGTCCCGCCGGGAGACGACCGCGCTGGTGGCCGACAGCCGCAGCCGGTCCAGATCGTCGTTCCGGGAGGCATCCTTTTCGATGTAGATGTCCCTGGCCGGGATATAGGCCTCGGGCTGGTAGTAGTCGTAGTAGCTGACGAAGTACTCCACGGCATTCTGGGGGAACAGCTCCTTGAACTCCTCGTAAAGCTGGGCGGCCAGAGTCTTGTTGTGAGAGATGACCAGGACGGGGCGGTTCAGTTCGGCAATCACGTGGGCCATGGTGAACGTCTTGCCCGAGCCGGTCACCCCCAGGAGGGTCTGGAAACCGCGCCCCCCGTTCGTAAACCCGCGAACGAGGGCCTCGATCGCCTTGGGCTGGTCTCCAGCGGGCTTGAAGGGGGCGGCAAGCTGGAATCGATCCATGGGGACTCCGCGAGGTAATGCGATCGAAAGCGGACTCCCATAGCATAGAGCAACTGAAAAAAGCCGTCAGTCCGGGAGGGAGAAAGAAAAAGTAAGTGCGAAAAGTCGGCGGCCCGGAGCTCGACGGCGAGTCTGAAGACGGCGGAAATCGGACCTGGATTGTGGGTGGGGCACCCCAAAAACTACGTTATTTGGCTGGGTCGCTGAGCTAATTTCACAAGCCGTTCGGTCGTTGGGATTGCCGGAAGGCCCTCGCGCGCCTTGAGTGCCCGCTTGGGGTTTGGCAGGGGCTCAAGGGGTCTCCGGCACGGGTACGGAATACCGGGTTGAAGTGCTTCCCAGGCCGGTACGGGGCTATAGGAGCCGCGAGGGTGCCGGTTGTTCCAACCCCCACTAGGGGCGTCCGAAAAGGAGGGATATGAGGGCTGGAAGGGCGAAAGAAATTCTTTTTCTAGATCGGCCATGGACTTGACAGAGGGTGCCCCATTCTGGTAAAACTGACGGCAGGTAGGAGGGCATTTCTCCAGAGGCCGTAGTCAGGCCGGGTGCCCGAAGAAGCGTTCGAAGCACGAACGAGCGAAAAGCGAGGGACACGCAAGGAAGAGGCAAGGCACGAGTATCCGGTGTGCCGAGATAACGCCTGATTCCCATCGTGTTCCGCAAAAGACTTGGAGTTTGGGACGAAGTTAAACAAGAAAGTTTCATCGGTTGCCAACAAAGTCTCCGGATGACTTCCAGGGCAGTCGGTGAGACGGCCTCAGACAGGAAAGGAACAGGAGGAAGAGTTATGAAGAAAGCTTTGATGATTGCAGCGTTGGTCGGCATGGTCGCAGCGCCGGCTTTCGCGGAGTTGTCGCCGATCCACCTTGGCCCGAGCGCCATCACCTCGACGGACATTGGTGATCTCTCGGCCGGTCCTCGCGGCTTCCCCTATGACAACACCAGCCCGCAGAACGCCTATGACAATATGATCTTTATCTCTGGCTTCGCGAATGGCCCGTCCACCTTCTACGGCGGCGGCGTCATTTCGATGTATGGCTACGCCCTCTGCGACGACGTCACCCTGCGAAATGACGTCGTGGTCAGCGGTCTCGGCTCTGCCGGCACTGCCGGCTCGGCCGGCCTTGACTGGGTCTACAACAACTCCTTCTACGGTGCGGGCAGCCACCTGGCCCTCGTCGCCTTCTTCACCAATCCCGGCGGCGCGGACACGGCCCTCGGCACCACCATCGCAGCCTTCTCGCTGAGCGCCCCCAATGGTTACTACCTCCTGTCGCTGACTCTGCCCAAGTTCGCCGTTCCGGGCAACGACATGTGGGTCTGCATTCAGCACGCGATCAACACCGTCATGTTCTTGTCCGGTGGTGCTCCCAGTGGTTCCTTCACCAACCTCCAGTCCGGCACGGCCTCAGGCGTTGGCGTCGGCACCTACTATGGCAGCAGCAACGACCTGATCATGATCGGCTTCGGCGGCACGATCCTCACGGGTTCTGGCATCGCCTTCGGGCTCAACAACAACATTTCGCTCCAGTGGAGCGGGATTCCTGAGCCCGCCACGATCGGCCTCCTGGCCATCGGTGGCTTGGTCGCCCTGCGACGCCGACGGGCCTAGTTGAAGGGTCCGTAACCTTCACGGCTGGCTAGCAGCCGAGACGCACACAGTTCCTCAAAGACCCCGCTTTCGCGAAGCTCGCGGAAGCGGGGTCTTCTTATTTGGCCTAGGTGCCGCCCAGGCTAGAGCGATTTTCACACAACAGTAGTGTCACCCCTTGTGGGCGTGACGTCGCATCCACAACGGCGTCACCCACAAGGGGTGACGCTACGGCCGCGTAATAAACGCTCTAGAACCGCAATGTCCATCGTCGAGTAGGAAATCTTGCGGCTGGCCGGACACGGTCGTCTGTTTTGTCGATGCATTATGGGGGGAGGCGGCCTCTTTCTTCCCTCCGGAGGGCATCGCTTCACCCGGCCTTGCGGCGGGGCGGCAATGGGCCGTAAATTGGTCTCCTTTCGCCCCGGGGAGCATCCCATCGGCGGCACAACAGGACGAAGGGAACACTCACAATGACAGAAGACCTTCCCGTCGCCGGCCCTCCGGTCAGGGCCAAGCGTCCCAGGGCCTGGTGGCAGTGGGTCCTGGGGCTGTTGCTCCTGGTCAGTGCGGCGGGTTTCGCGGGTGTTCGCGTCGTCGCCCGCGTGTGGCCGGAATGGTTCGGGCTCGCCTTTTGGGCGGTCAAGCCGGTCCCGCTTAAGGTGCCCGAGGGCATGCGCGAGGAGAAGGTCGTCCCCGCCTCACGGGGAGACTACGCCGGCCACAATGTTCTATTCATTTCGCTGGATACCACGCGGGCGGATCGCATCGGCTGTTATGGCAATGAAAAGATCAAGACTCCCAACCTGGATGCCCTGGCCCGCAAGGGCGTCATGTTCACCCAGGCCGTGACGCCCGGCTCGACCACGTTGCCGTCGCATGCGTCGATGATGACCGGACTCTATCCGTTTCACCACGGGGCTCGGGCGAACGGCGTCTTTCGCCTGCCGGAGGATCAGCGGACCCTGGCGGAGATTCTTTCGGAGAAGGGCTACGTGACCGGCGCCGTGGTATCGGCCTTCGTGCTCGACTCCCGCTTCGGACTCAAGCAGGGTTTTGACTACTACGAAGATGGGGGCCAAGAGCACGCCCTGGAGTCGGGGCTTGGAGACCCGGAGCGAAGCGGCGACAAATCGACCGACCTGGCCTTGAGCTGGCTCGATAAGAACTCGGACAAGCCGTTCTTCCTCTGGATGCACTACTTCGACCCACACCAGCCCTACCTGCCGCCCGGCGATCTGGCCAAGGAATATGAATACCTTCCCTACGACGGCGAGATCGCCTTCGTGGATTCGCAGATCGGCCGATTGCTCACGCGGATCGAAGAGAAGGGATTGACCGACAAGACGCTGGTCGTCGTCGTCGGCGACCACGGGCAGGGATTGGGTCAACATCTCGAGGTCACCCACGGCTTTTTGCTCTACGACTCGACCTTGGAGGTGCCGATGATCATGGCCTGCGGGAATCGCCTTGGGGGAGGCGTTCAAATAGGCCGCGAGGTCTGCGCCGTCGATTTGATGCCGACGATCCTCACGCTCCTGGGCGTGGATGGGCCTGTGAAGATGGACGGGATGGACCTGACGCGCCCATTCGATGAATCGCGCCTTATCTACATGGAGACCCTGGAAGGGTTTCAGGGCTATGAAATGGCCCCGATCCTGGCCGTCCGCGATGGCCGGATGAAATATATTTATGGGCCCGAGCCAGAGCTTTACGACCTCCAGGTCGATCCCTACGAGAACGCCAATCTGATCGACGTGAAGCCGGAGGTCGCCGCCAAGATGGAGACGAGCCTGTCCGAGTTTTTTGGCGGAGACCTCCAGGCGGCAGCCTACGCCCAGCCGACCGGTCAACTGAGCGAGCAAGAGCGGGCGCAGTTGGCGGCGCTGGGATACATCGGCGCCGGCGGGGGCGGCGCGTCGTCGGGATTCAGGGAATTGCCGGATCCCAAGAAGATGATGCCGGTCGTCCGCGAGGGCGAGATGGCCTTGCAGAACCTGAACGAGGGCGACGTCGCCGGGACCATCGACGGCTTGAACGACCTTCTGGAAGATCATCCGGACTTTTACATCCTTCTCAAGTGGCTGGCGGACGCCTATCTGCGTGCCAAGGACCTGGAGAATGCCCGAAAGACGTTCGAGCGCTGCGCCGAGGTCCATCCCGCCGATCCGCGTCCCCAGGTGATGCTGGCCCGATTGGCCCTGCACTTTCGCGACGTGGATGAGGCCATTAAGAGATACGAGGCCACGTTAAACGTGTGCCCGGACGACTATTCGGCCTTGTTCGAGCTGGCGGCGGTGCTGACGGAGCAGCGTCGCGAACCTGTTCGAGCGGCGAATCTGTTCTACAAGGCCTACTGCGTCAGGCCTGACGACAAGACCATCGTGGAGCAAATGGCCGCGGCCATGCGGAACGCCGGTCGCTCCGACGAGGCCATCAAGCTCCTGACCGAGCGTCTGGATCACAACCCGGACATGGCCGAGACGCGCAACGCCCTGGGCAGGTTGCTTCTGGAGTCGGGCCGATGCGACGAGGCGGTCGCGGTGATGCGCGAAGGCGTCAGGCGCAATCCCAGTCAGTTGGAGATGGTCAACAACCTCGCCTTCACGGTGGTGAAGTGCACGAAGAGCGGGTCTTTACCTCCTTGGGAGGCGGCGGTCATGATGGAACAGCTCTGTCAAAAGACCGACTATCACATCCCGGAGTATCTGCGGACCTTGGCCGTCATCTACCGGGCCCTCGACCGGGTGGATGAGGCCGTCCAAGTGGCCGAACAGGCTCAGCGCGCCGCCCGGGACAGGTCCGACACCGACCTTGTAAACCAGTTGGAGGAGATCCTTCGGGAATGCCGGGAAGCCAAGGCCAAGGGCATCACCCCCAACACGCGGCAAGGGCCGGCGGCCACTCAGCCCAGCCAGACGGCGGAACAGCCCAAGGAGCCTCTCTAGGCATGACGCACCGCATCTCGCCACGCCGGGCCCAGACGGTTGCGACGAGCCCGAGTATGGTTCCAGCAACGGCGCGCCCGTTGAAGCCGAGGGACCTACATGGGTCGCGGTGGCCGACGGCCGCGTCGGCGATCGCGCTGCTCATGGCGGCCTGTCTGGGCGTCGGCGGGTGCAAGGATCGCGATCGCGAGGCCGAAGGCGGCGACAAAGAGGCCGCCGGCCGTAAGCCGCCATCGAAAGCGATCGTCGGCGAGAAGTGGATGAACGTACTGTTCATCTCCGTGGACACGACGCGGTCGGATCATTTGGGCTGCTACGGCCATCCGACGGTGAAGACGCCGAATATCGACAGATTCGCGGCCGAGGGAGCGCGGTTCGAGCAGTGTATCTCCTCGGCGCCGCTCACGCTCGTTTCGCACTCGACGATGATGACTGGCTCGTACCAATACGTACACGGCGCCCGCGACAACACGGCGTTCAAGCTCTCGCCGGAGAATGTGACGCTCGCGGAAATATTCAAGGACGCCGGCTACTACACCGCGGCGGAGGTCGCCACGGTCATTCTGAACCCGGAGTTCGGCCTGGACCAGGGCTTCGATCACTTCGGGGCCGTGCCCGACCTGCCGCCTCCCGGGATGCGCGGGCCGGTGACTCGCGACGAGATGGACATGGCGAAAGCCGCGGAGTTGGCGGCGAGGACGGACGTCCCGGCGCAACTGAGCGACCGGCGGGCGGACGAGGTCACCCGCTACGGGATAGAACTACTCCGGCAGCGAAAGCCCGACAAGCCCTTCTTCATTTTCTTGCACTACTACGACCCGCATTGGCCGTTCGAGGCGCCGGACGAGTTCATGAAGCGCTACGACGATCCCTATTTCGCCGAGATCGCCTTTTTCGACCAGGAGTTCGGGAGACTCATCGCCGAGTTGGACAAGCTCGGCCTGGGGGAGAAGACCCTGGTCATCCTGGTCTCCGACCACGGCGAGGGCAAAGGCCAACACGGCGAGAACACGCACTCTGCCTTCCTGTACGACGCGACCCAGCACGTGCCGCTCATCATGCGCTGCAAGGGGACGATCCCGCCCGGCTTGGTGATCCCTGCCCAGGTCAGGATCGTGGACCTGGCGGAGACGATCCTGGAATTCGTGGGCCTGGAGTCGGCCATCAATGAGCACATGCAGGGCACCAGCCTGCTGCCGTTCCTCGCCGATCCGAGCCTGGACCTCCGGCTCGAGTGCTACGGCGACACGATCGTCCCCCAGTTGATGTACGGCTTTTCTCCGTTGCGCTCCATCCGGGCCGACGGGTGGAAGTACATCCTCGCCCCGGTGCCTGAGCTGTACGATCTCAAGGGGGATCCCCTGGAGGTCTTCAACCGCGCCCAGCTTGAGGCGGATCGCGCCGTAGACATGCGCCAACGGCTTTGGGACATCATTCACGACTCGCCGCCTCCGCCCGGCTCGCGCGCCGGCGTGCAGGCGACCGACTCGGAGACGTTGGCCCGGCTCCTGGCCCTCGGCTACGTGGGGACGACTGATTCCCTCGGCGACCTGGCGAAGGGCTCGGAACTGGATCACTTCGAGCCCGAAGGCGTCAATCCGCGCTCGCACATTGAGGAGATCGAGCTGATCACCGCCAGCCTCGGCGCCGTGCGGATCGGCCGGTTTGAGATGGCGGAGAAGGGGTTGCGCCGGGTTCTAGAGATCGTGCCGGACCACCCCGTAGGTATCACGACTCTGGCGACGGCCCTGGCCGGCCAGCGTAAATTCGAAGAGGCGGAGAAGCTGCTTCGCCGGGCGGTCGAGAAGAATCTGAAGCCCAACTGGTGCGAGGTGTATCGCAAGCTGGGCGTGGTCCTGTTTCACCAGAGAAAGCTCGAGGACTGCGAGAAATACCTGATGATGGCGATCGAGTGCTCGGCGGAGGACTTCGTCGCCTACATGCACATGGCCAGTCTGCGGGCCGTCCAGGGCAGAATAGACGATGCCATCGAGCAGTTGGGCATCGCGATCAAGATTTCTCCCAAGTCGCCGCTCGGCTACAGCCAGCGCGGCATCATGTTCAGCCGCAAGGGCGAGTACGAAAAGGCGATGGCCGACTTCGACGAGGCCTTGCGCCTGGAGCCGTTGATGGCCATGGCCCATGCCGGCAAGGCGCTGGTCCTCACCCAGCTCGGCCAAACCGACGACGCCATCGCCTATCTGACCAAGCAGATCGAATCCTTGCCCGAGGAGCCGGTCCTTCAATATCAGTTGGGACAGTGCTACGTCCAGAAGAAGGACTTGGATCGCGCCGGCCAGTGCCTCGCCCGGATCGTCGAGCTCGACCCCAAGAGCGTTGACGCCCGACTCACCTATGCGGCAAACCTGCTCACCAGGAGCAAAAAGGACGAGGCGCTCCCCCTGCTCCGCGAGGCCGTTGAATTGGGGCCGGATTCCCTGCCCGCGCACGCCCAACTCCTCGCGGTCCTGGACGAGAAGGCCGACGTGGCCGAGATGCTGAAGCTTCACCAGGTCATCGTCGAGAAGTGGCCGAAGAACGCCAATTTCAGGATCGCCGCGGTGCTGGCCTCCGAAGAGCTCGGACCTGCCAGGGCGATTGAAATACTCGGCAAAGGCGTGGAGACCTTCCCGAACGACCCGGCCATCGCCAACGATCTGGCCTGGCGTTTGGCGACGTCGAAGGATGCGGAATTGCGCGACGGCAGCCGCGCCGTCCAGTTGGCCGAAAGGGCCAGCAGCCTCGCCGAGCACGAAGACCCCTACTTCCTCGACACCTTGGCCGCCGCTTACGCCGAGACGGGTCAATTCGAAAAGGCCGTGGCCCACGCTGAGCGGGCCCTGGAGATGGCAGCAGCCGCGGGCAACGAAGCGATCGAAAAGAATATCCGGGCGCGCCGCGATCTGTACAAGAAGGGTCAGCCTTACCACGAATCGTAGCCGGTTCGGCGCCGCTAATGGCGCGGCGCGGGCCTGCTCGCGATGCGATGACGGGAGGTCGTTGCGGTGCCGGAGTCTGGAAATGGCTGACGCACCTTCATCGGGGGACGGTCCCAGCCAGCGCGCCAAGCCGCGGCGGGCGTGGTGGCAATGGGTACTGGGCCTGGGGCTGATCGGCTTCTTCGTTTTTTCCTACGGTGTTCGGTGGATTCAACAGCACCGGCCGCAATGGCTGGTGAACATGGCCGCCGCCGAAACTGTGCCCCTGCGAGTTCCCGAGGGCGTCCGCGAGGCCGATCGGATTCCCGCGTCGTCCGGCGATTTCGCCGGAGCAAACGTCCTGCTGATCACACTGGACACCACCCGCGGCGATCGGCTCGGCTTCTATGGAAACGACGAGATCGCCACTCCCGCCATCGACGCGCTGGCCAAGCGGGGCGTATTCTTCTCGCGAGCCATCTCGCCGGCGCCGACCACGCTGCCGGCCCATTCATCGATCATGACCGGGTTGTTCACCTTCCACCACGGCGCGCGGAAGAACGGCTCTACCCGATTGAGTGAGGATCACACCACGCTGGCTGAGGTGCTCAAGGGAGCGGGCTATGCGACCTGCGCGGTCGTTTCGGCCATCGTGCTAGAGGCTCACTTCGGCGTCTCACAGGGCTTCGACGAGTATCACGACCAGGTGAGCGACTTTCCCGATGCCCCCAAGCGCCGCGTTCCTGAGCGGCACGGGAAGGAGACGACCGACATCGCCTTGGACTGGCTAAGTCGCAGAGGCCCGGGCCCGTTTTTTCTCTGGGTCCACTACTACGACCCGCACTCGCCCTACGAGCCTCCACCTCCCTTTTCCGAGGAGTACAAGACTAACCTGTATGACGGCGAGCTGGCCTTCGTCGATTCCCAGGTAGCCCGCCTCACGGACTATCTGCAAGAGCACGCCCTGACCGACAAGACCCTGGTGGTGGCCATCGGCGATCACGGCGAGGGACTCGGCCAACACGGCGAATGGGCCCACGGCATCATGCTCTATGACCCGACGCTCCACGTCCCCTTCATAATGTCCTGCGGCAATCGCCTGGGCGGCGGAGTGTATATCTCGAAGCAAGTTTGTTCGGTCGATCTCACCCCCACGATCCTTTCCCTGCTCGGTATCGCCATGCCGGTCAAATGCGACGGCGTCGATCTCACCCGGCCGTGGTCGCCTGAGACGCGCCTCATCTATGGCGACACGATGGAAGGCTTCAACCAGTATGGCCTTTCCCCGCTGTTGTGCGTTCGCGACGGAGAGAACAAATACATCTTCGGGCCTGCGCCCGAGCTCTATGACATCGAACACGATCCTGACGAGACCCGCGATCTGTCCGGCGACGTGCCGGCGGAGACCGAGAGCATGAAGGGCAGGCTCCAGCAGCACTTCGGAAGTGACCTGGAAGCCGCGTGTTTTATGCAAACAAACGAGCAGGTGGGTTACGACGCCCGACAGAAGTTGGCGGCGCTCGGATACATCGACGTCGGCCTGACGAGCCGCCCGCCGCTGGCCTCGCTGCCGGACCCCAAGGCGGTGATCGATCTGGTAAACCAGATTGAACTGGCCGTGAGCATCACGACGCCGGAGGAGCGGCCGGAGGCAATTAAGAAGCTGGAAGACCTGGCCCAGGAATATCCCGACTTTTACGCCGCCCACAAATACCTGGCGGACATGTACTACCGGGAAGGCGAATTCTTCATGGCTCAGGTTTCCGTCGAGCGTTGCCTGGAACTTTATCCCGGCGAGCCGACGAACCTGCTCTTTTCCGCCAGGATCCACACGGCCCTCAAGGAGTACGACGAAGCGGTCGCCGCTTACCGAGCCACGATCGAGGCGGCGGCGGATCGGTACACGCCGCTGTTTGAATTGGGCAGGCTGTTCCTTCAAAGGGGTCGGCCCATCGAAGCCGCGGACCATCTGGAGTCGGCGTTCCTGCTGCGGCCGACGGAGGACGTGATCGTGGAGGACCTCGTCTCCGCGCTTCAGAAGTCGTCGCGCGGCCACGAGGCTCTGCCGCTGCTTGAGGGTCGATTGCAATCGCAGCCCGACCTCGTCAGGCTTCGCGTCGCCGTCGCGCGCCTGTACATCGAGGCCGGCAAGAGAGCCGCGGCGGTCGCGCTGCTGCGCCAGGGACTGCGGCGGCAGCCTGATGAGCCGGAATTCGCGAACGCCCTGGCCATTACGATTATGGGCGACCCTCTTGAGATGGGAGACTCTCATGGGGAGATCGTGGAGTTAATGGAGGGTGCCTGCCGACGAACCGACGAGAAAGAGCTTCGATATCTGCGCACGCTGAGCGCGGTTTATGTGAAGCTCGGTCGCATGGCCGATGCCATAGTCGCCTCTCGTAAGGCTCTTGCCTTGGCCCAAGCCGCAAATAACGTTGCCGTAGTCGAGGCCATCACCCGGGACATCGAGAGTCTCGAGCGCGACGGCTCGTGAGTCAGAAGCCCAATCATGGCAAACACCGTTTATGGCCATAAGACACTGTAAAATATAATCTTATGATTGATTATTCTTGATCCGCCTAGACGGCTTCACGAGCATTTCACAGCCCCGGATTGACACTCATAGAGTTTCCGCGGATTGGGCTCAACGATCTATTCTCAATCACACGTATTGCCGCGTCACGTCGCGCCCGCGCCTTCGCCGGCGGCCCGCTCCCCATCGTCGACAGCACCTCGGCTCGGCATTACGGTGTTGCCGGATCGCGCGACAACCGTTTGTCCTGACGCTTCACCTGTTCTACCCGGTATTCATCATTCAGCCTGTCGGCTTATGACAATCCGTCGGGTTCATCGCCGAGACCGCCTGACCTATCGCGCCGCCGGCGTCGACATCACCGCCAACGATCGCATGGTCGAGCGCATCCGCCGAAGTCTGCGCCGAACCTACGACCCGCGGGTCCTGTCGCGGCACAACGCCTTCGCCGGCCTCATGCGGCTGGACTTCGCTGAGTCTCTGCTGCGGCGAAACTTTCGCGATCCGGTCATCGTCGCCGGTGCGGACGGCGTCGGCTCCAAGCTGCTTCTCGGTCTGGCACATCGCCGCATCCGGGGCCTCGGCATTGACCTCGTTGCGATGAACGTGAACGACGTGCTGACCACCGGCGCCGAGCCGCTGTGTTTCCTCGATTACGTCGCCTGTCACAAGTTGGATCCAGCCGAAATCGCGCAAATTGTCGCCGGGGTGTCCGACGGATGCGTACAAGCCGGATGCGCCTTGCTCGGCGGTGAAACGGCGGAGCTGCCGGAGCTCTACCGACCCGGTCACTTCGATCTGGCCGGCTTCTGCGTCGGCGTCGTGGAGCGACGGCGGATCATCGACGGGCGCGGCGTCCGGCCCGGCGACGTCGTGTTGGGCCTGGCCTCCAGCGGTCTGCATTCCAACGGCTTTGCGCTGGCGCGCCGCGCGCTAGCGGGATTCTGGAAGCGGGGTCGGCTTCCGGTCGATTTGGGCGAGCCGCTCGTGGAGGCAGCCCTTCGTCCCACCAGGATTTACGTCAAGAGCGTGGCGGCTTTGTTGAAGCGATATCGCCGCAAGCGGGTCGTGCGGGCGATGGCCCACGTCACCGGGGGCGGCTTGGAGGGGAACATCCCGAGGGTGATTCCAAACGATTGCGACGTGCAGCTTGCCCGCGGGAGTTGGCCGGTCCCTCCGATCATGCAACTGGTGCAGAAGGCCGGCGTGAGCGCCGCGGAGATGTATCGCGTCTTCAACATGGGCATCGGCTTCGTGCTGGTCGTGCGTCCGGCCTTCGCCGCCAGCGTGTCGGCGTTCCTGACACGGCTGGGAGAGGCCGTGCACCCGATCGGCAGGATCGTTCGCGGCCGGGGCCGGCTCGTTTGGCGTTGACGGCCATCGCGCGATCCGAGCATAATCGCACGTTCGATGGGGCTGATCGTCCAGAAGTTCGGCGGCACGAGTCTCGCGGATGCCGAGAAGTTTCACCGCGCCGCGCGCCGGGCGATCCGCACCAAGCTCGACGGCCACCAGATCATCGTCGTCGTCTCGGCCATGGATCAGACCACCGACGAGCTGGTGGACCTGGCCTACCAAATCACTGATCGCCCCAGCCGGCGGGAGATGGATCAGCTCCTGGCCACGGGCGAGCAGGTCTCCATCGCCTTGATGGCCATGGCCATTCATCATGCCGGTCACGATGCCATCAGCCTCACCGGCGGCCAGATCGGCCTGCGGACGGACCGTTCGTTCGGCAGAGCCCGGATACGCGACATCACCGAGCGCGGGCGGATTCTGGCGCTCCTTCGTCAGGGCAGCATCGTGATCGTCGCCGGCTTTCAGGGAGTGGACGAGGCCTCGAACGTGACGACGCTCGGCCGAGGCGGGTCGGACACGACGGCGGTGGCCCTCGCCGCGGCGCTGGGGGCCGAAGTCTGCGAGATCTACACGGATGTCGACGGGATATACTCGGCGGATCCGCGGATCGTGCCCCAGGCGAGGAGGCTCGACCACGTCTTCTACGATGAAATGCTGGAGCTTGCCTCATGCGGCGCCCAGGTGATGCACTCGCGGAGCATCGAACTGGGCAAGAACTACGGCGTTCGCATCCACGTCCGGAGCAGCTACACCGACGCGAAAGGGACCGACATCGTGAAGGAATCAGCCGATTTGCAGCAGGTGATCGTCCGCGGGGCGGCGCTCAAGAAGAGCCTGGCCCGCGTCGAGCTGGGCCGAGTGCCGAATCGACCGGGCATCGCCGGGGAGATCTTCCGCAGGGTCGCGGAACGGGAAATCATCGTGGACGACATCATTCAGGTGATTCACGAGGGCGGCACTACCGCAGACATCAGCTTCACGGTTGATGTCGCCGACCTGGACGCCGCCAAGGTCCTTTGCGAGGAACTGGCCGGCGAGATGCAGGGCATGAAGCTCCAGTTTCGAGACCGCATGGCCAAGGTCTCGGTCGTCGGCGTCGGCATGAGAACCCATACCGGCGTGGCCAGCCGCATGTTCGAGGCCCTGCACCGGGCCAACGTCAACATCGAGAACATCAGCACCAGCGAGATTGTCATTAGTTGCGTCATCAATCAGGACGACGGCGAGAAGGCCCTGCGCGCCGTCCATGAGACGTTCGAGCTGGATCAGGCCTCCGCGCCAAACGGCTCGGGAGGTTGAGGGCATAATGAGACGCCGAAAGCGGGCGCTGGGCTGGCTCGCGGGCTTGGCCCTTGTCGTGCTCGTGATGTTGGATCACGCCGGCGCCTTTGGCCGCATGGGCGACGATCGTTCCCGCTACGACGGGGCCGAAGCCAACGTCAACTACGCCGCCGACGGTGACACGATCGACGTGGACCTGCCTGATGGGCCCCGAAAAGTGACCCGGATTCGTTTGTGGGGCGTCGATTGCCCGGAGATCGCTCACGGACCTGCGGAGCATGACGCGTACTTCGGACGGCAGGCCGCGGAATTCGTCCGCGGCCGGATCGTGGGCCGGCGCGTGCGGCTGGCCTTCGATCCCAACCGCAGCCCGCGAGACAAGTATGGGCGGCTGCTGGCCTATGTATACATGGCGGATTCCGGCGAGATGCTCAACGAGGGGCTGATCGCCCGTGGCTTGGGGTACGCCGATCGACGCTTTGCTCACGTGATGAAGCATCGTTTCGTCGAGCGCGAGAAGCTGGCCATTCGCGACAAGGTGGGGCTCTGGGCCGCCGTGACCGGCGAACAGATGCCGGCATGGCGTCAGCGCATGGATGCGGCCGGCGCCTGGTGAGCCGGCGCGTTATCTTCGGCGCTCATCTGGGAGAAACGCTCCCCGCGGCTTGCCGTCTGGCGACGTCACTTCGCCGAGTTGAATCAGCGCTTGCGCGCCCGGATAATCCCCCCTCTTGCACGAAACGAGCCCCGCATGGCCAAAGGCGAATCGAAATCATACAACCCCGCCGAACATGAGCGCCGGATCTTCGCCATGTGGGAGGAGGGCGGCTTCTTCCATCCCGAGCCTGACGAACGTCCACGCGAAGAGCGCTTCAGCATGGTCATCCCGCCGCCCAACGTGACCGGCGCGCTGCACCTGGGCCACGCCCTGAACAACACACTCCAGGACATTCTCGTGCGCCGCAGACGGATGCAGGGGCGCAACACCTTCTGGCTCGTCGGCACCGACCACGCCGGCATCGGCACCCAGGCGGTCGTCGAGAAGCACATCCGCAAGACCGAGGGCAAGAGCCGCCACGACCTCGGCCCCACGCCCGAGGCCTCGCGCGAGGAACTCGTCCGCCGCATCTGGGCCTGGAAGGAACAGTACGGCGGCCGAATCATCGAACAGCTCAAGCTCATGGGCTGCTCCTGCGACTACGGCCGGGAGCGCTTCACGCTCGACGAGGGCTGTGTCCGCGCCGTCCGCGAGACGTTTTTCAAGATGTTCCGCGACGGGCTCATCTACCGTGGCAAGCGGCTGGTGAACTGGGACACCCAGCTCCAGACCGCCGTGGCCGACGACGAGGTCTATCACGAAGAGGTCAAGGGGCACTTCTACCATTTCAAATATCCCATTGTTGGGGAGCATCGGCCTCCGGCCGGTACGAACGGCGAATCAACGACCGAGCGGACCGGCGGGACGCCGATGCTCCCCGAGAACGCGGTATTCGGCCGCGATTACATTCTGATCGCCACGACGCGGCCGGAGACGATGCTGGCCGATACGGCGGTGGCGGTGCACCCGGAGCCTGACGCGGCGCTGGAGGTGGCGGAGACGCAGTTGCAGGTGAAGCTGCGCGAGGCGTCGGAGAAGGAGCGGCCGGCCATCAAGGCGCAGCTCGCGGACATCGCCGAGCGGAAGACGACGCTGCTGCCGACGCTGTTGAAGCTCCGCGACATGGCCAAGGCCCGCACGGGGAGTGCGGGCGTCTCGCCCGCCATCATGCTGCCTCTGTTGAACCGCCCGATCCCCCTGATTCTCGACAAGTGGGCCGACCCGACGCTGGGAAGCGGCTGCGTGAAGATCACCCCGGCGCACGACATGAACGACTATGAAGTCGGCAAGCGGCACAACCTCCCGATGGTCAACATGCTGACGCCGGACGGCCGGGTCAACGAGAACGGGGGAGCCTACCAGGGCATGAAGCTCGGCGACGCAAGAAAGAAGATCGTCGCAGATCTGGAGTCGCTCGGGCTCGTCGAGAAGATCGAGGATCGGTTGATCGACCTGGCGCATTCGGACCGCAGCAATACACCGATCGAACCGTACCTGAGCGATCAGTGGTTCGTGAAGATGGGGGACTTGACGGAGGAGGAGGCGGCGCGCATCCAGACGCCGTTTCTCAAGGAATATATTGAACGCGCGAGAATCGAGCCGGGATCGTCAGGGTGCAAAAGCGGTTCGGTTAGTGCAACGACCCCGGACGGAAAACCGGAGACATCAGAGGCTGGTTTTCGAAAGGAATCGGCAAGCACCAGCGTGGCTGGTCCGCTCCCTCACGGTCGCGGCTCGGATCGGTTGCTCCCCGGCCTGGCGCAGATGGCCATCGACGCGGTGAAGCGCGGCGACTTTCGCTTTCAGCCCGCGCGATACGAGAAGACGTATCTCGACTGGCTCGGCGAAAAGCGCGACTGGTGCATCAGCCGGCAACTCTGGTGGGGGCATCGGATACCGGTGTGGTCATTAAAACCCGGAGTGAGATGGCCAGCTCCTAATCAAGCTTATTGGGGGCAAGGACCGGATCCGAAGCTATTAGATCAGCTTTCAATAGAGTTCTTCAAGGCGCCGTACCTGCAGGCGGTATGGGACGGGTCACCGATTTCCCCGGCTCTGGAGGCACAGTTCGCGGAGCGAACTCATTTTGTGTGTTTGAGGGAAGAGCCAACGGCTCATGATCGAATGATTTTGGACCAAGCCGGTTACCAGCAAGACCCCGACGTGCTGGACACGTGGTTCAGTTCGGCGTTGTGGCCGCATTCGACGATGGGCTGGCCGGAGGGGTTCGGAACAGAGCCGCGACCGTCAGGGAGCGGGTTTGAAAACTCAGGACCTCCTGACGGTCGCGGCGACATAACTCCCCGGCAACGCCGGGGGCTGAGGGATACGCGCGGCGCGGATCAAACGGCGGGCGGGACGCCCACACTCCCCGGCACGGCGGGCGGGACGCCCACACTCCCCGGCACGCCGGGCGGGACGCCCACACTCCCCGGTTCGCTGCTCGGTTACTACCACCCCACGGACGTGCTGTCGACGGCCCGCGAGATCATCACCCTCTGGGTCGCGCGCATGGTCATCACCGGCCTGTACAACGTCGGTCAGGCGCCCTTCCGCGACGTGGTGATCCACCCGGTCATTCAGGACGGCCAGGGCCGCAAGATGTCCAAGAGCCTGGGCAACGGCGTCGATCCGGTGGACATCATCGAGGAGTACGGGGCCGACGCCCTGCGCTACTCCCTCGCGGAACTGGCCACCGAGACGCAGGACATCCGCATGCCGGTCAAGGCCAAGAAGCTGCCGGACGGGCGGACGATCAACGTCAGCGAGAAATTCGAGAAGGGGCGAAACTTCTGCAACAAGCTTTGGCAGGCGGCGACGGGCTTCGTCATCCCGAACTTGGAGGGGTACGCGCCCAGGCCGCTCGATCCGACGAAGCTCCACGAGTTCGATCGGTGGATTCTCTCGCGCATGACGGCGTGCATCGAGATGGTGAACGAGGCACTGGATCGTTTTCGGTTCAGCGAGGCGGTGGGGGCGGCGTACCGGTTCATGTGGGACGAGTATTGCAGTTGGTACATCGAGATGACCAAGCCGCGGCTGAGCGACCCGAGCCGCGCTGCGGCCCAGCAAGTCCTCGCCCACGTCCTCGATCAGCTCTTGCGCATTTTGCATCCGGTGATTCCCTTCATCACCGAGGCGCTCTGGGCGGAATTGAACAAGGCGGCGCCGCGCCGCGGGCTGCGCCGGCCCGAGGCGTGCGAGCAGCACCTGGTGAACGCGGCGTGGCCGGCGGCCGATGGCTCGCTTCAGGATGACGCGGTCGAGCAAAGGGTCGGCGTGATCCACGACATCATTCGCAGCGTCCGCGACATCCGCACGGTGGTCAACGAGTACCGCGTCCGGGCCAAGCAGCCCTCGATACGAACCCTCCCGCGCGTCATGGTGAGGGCGGACGCGGCGACGTGCCGGCAGATCGAGCCGCACCAAGGCTTCATCTGTCCGCTGGCGGGCTGCGATGAGATGAGCATCGGTCACGATTTGACCCAGGCGGCCGGTTCGATGAACCGCGTCTGCGGCGCGATAGAGGTTTTCGCGCCGGTAGGGGACTTGGTAGACCTCGGCGCGGTGCGGCGCAGCGAGCGGCAAAAGCTGGATGAACTTCGCGGAGTCCTGACGCGCGAGGAGGGGCGGCTGGCCAATCCGGATTTCGCGCAGCGCGCCGATCCCGGCGTGGTCGAGCAGGCCAGGCAGCGCGCCGAAGAATTGTCATGGCAGATTCGGCTGCTTGAATCGCACCTGGCCGAGGGCCGCGGCTGAATCGGTACTGGGGATTTTCGGGTCGGGTTGAAAGCCGACCTGCGCGCCATTAGGCTTGGTTGGCGTCCAGCGCGGAGGTGCCCCGGTTATGGAAGTGCGGATGGACCTGTCCCGGATCGTCATCCAGGACGGCAGCCAGCAGGGGATCATCGTTTTGCGCGAACGCGACGGCGAGCGTGAGTTCCCCATTCTGATCGGCGACTCGGAGGCTTGCGCAATTGACCGCCGGCTAAAGGGCTACAAGAAGGCCAGGCCGATGACCCACGACCTTCTGGCCGATCTCATCGAGCACCTGCACGGCGAACTCGAAAAAATCGTCATCAACGACTTGAAGAACCACACGTTCTACGCCAAACTGATCATCCGTCAGCAGAGTGAGGTGATTGAAGTGGATTCCCGTCCCTCCGACGCCATCGCCCTGGGCGTGGCGAGCGATACACCGATATTCGTGGACGAACACGTCCTGCAAGAGGTTTGCCGTTCCTAGTGGACGCGCCGATCATTGCGGGCCAGCTTGACCGAACATTTGCTCCGATGGCTGAACCAATCGTGCATCGCGCCCCCGTCGCCGCCTTTGCGACATGTCTGAAGGCGGCCATGGTCGATCGTCCGCGCGCCGGTGGCCGCGCCGTCATGGCCCAGGCCCCCGCCGTCGTCGACGTCATGGGCGGCATCTGCGAATCCAGCGGCTCGCTCCTGCTCACCGCCACCTTGGGCTTGGCGGTAAGGGCCTGTGTCTGGCAGACGGATGGTGTGGACGTCGCCGTTCGCCACCAGGAGGCCGCGACCGGCCTGCACCGAGACGTATCGATTCCCCTGTCCGCCTTCGGGAACGGCCCCGTTGGCGCGTCCTCGCTGATGGAAAAGTGCCGCGAGGCCGGAATCGAGACTGCCATCCCCGCCTGCCTGGTGCTCGACTTCGCCCTGGGCGAGTCGGTCATTCCCAGGCCCGCCGGGGGATTGGCGATCTGCCTTCAATCTGAAATCCCGATCGATGCCGACCTTGGTGGGCCCTGCGCGACGGCCGCCAGCACGCTTGTCGGCCTCTGCAAGCTGTTCGACGTTCAGGGTGATCGGTTGCAGAAGGCGCGGCTCTGCGCCGAGGCCAGCGAGTGCCTGACCGGCGTTCCCCGGCTCAGGACGGCCATGACGGCCCTCTATGGGTTGGCCGACCGGTGCTTGTTGCAATTGCGCTTCAAGCCCGAATTGACCTGCGGCCGGCTGCCCTTGCCGCCGGAAACGACATTGGCCGTGGTGCGCACGCGTCTGGCCCGGCCGACGACCTTGCAGCGTCTGCGCGAGACGCAGACCTGCGCAGAGATGGGACAACTACTCATCAGGCAGATGCAGCAGGGGCAGGGTCAACCGGCCGATCCAAAGAGCGCCGTGCTGGCCTCGGTGAACCCTTCCGATTACGTCGAGCGCTTCCGCGACCGCCTGCCGGCTAAGATCGCAGCGAAGACATTCACCGCGAAGTTCGGCACGGTCCGGGGGCTGGACGGCCGCGCCGATCTGCCGGACATCTACAAGGTGCGGTCCCGCTCTGAGCACCACATCTACGAGAACCGCCGCGTGCACGATTTCGTCGCCCACCTCAATCGCGCCAGCAGGCTGGGCGCGGTGGACGGCTTGGTCCAGGCCGGCGAGGAAATGTACGCCTCGCACTGGAGCCACACCCAGCGCTGCGGCATCGGCGGCGTGGAAACGGATCGCATCAAGGAAGAGGTCCGCAAGCGCGGAGCGCCCAAGGGGCTCTACGGGGCCAAGGTGACCGGCGGAGGGGCCGGTGGAGAGGTTGTCGTCCTGATGCGTGACGACTCCGCGGCCAGGGCGGCTTTGGCCGAGGCCGTCGCCGACGCACAGAAAACGTCCGGCCACCCCATCCACACCCACGACGGCTCGCTGGCCGGGGCCGAATACTTTGAGCCGCCGCAGATGGCCGAACTCCTGGATCCCGCCATCGCCTAATCAGCTCCCCCAATGGTTCACGCGGCCGCGGTCATTGCCGATCGGCCGCCGCTGCTTGTTGCTCGTTCCGCGCCCAGCCCTTGCGGATGAGTGTCTGCCGGTCCGGCAAGCGCTCGAGCACCTCGATAATCCGCTCCGCCGCCCGGCCGTCGCCGTAGGGGTTGGTCAGGTTGGCGAGCGAAGCCCGGAACGATGGATCGACCGCCCGGCAAAGCGCGTCGGCGATAGCCCGGCGCTCGACAGGCGCGTCGATCACGTTCCCGGCGCGGAGTCGTCCCTCCTGGCGCGCACCGACGTTCACCACCGGCAGCCGGAAGGAGGCGGCCTCGAGGATGCCGGCGCTGGAGTTGCCCATGAGAACCTGCGCGTGGGCCAGACAACTCCAGAATCGACGCTGGGTGAGCGAGGCGAAAAGCTTGGCGCCGGGCCTCGACGCGGTGAATCGTAAGAATGCCGACTGAATCGACCGGTGCCCCACGTCGGCATTTGGGCCGATGACCAGGATGTTCCCCTCAAATCCCTCCAGCGCCGCCAGTACCTCCGTCACTTGCCGTTCCGCCGTCAGGGCGGCAAGCGTCTCGGGGTGAAAGACGACGATCATCGTCGGCCGGCGAAAGTCGAGCCCCATCTCCGCGTTGAGGGATTCGATCGGCTCCGGCGCAAAAGTGCGCAGGCCATCGAGTGCCATCGCCCCGACGGAATGGATGCGCCAGCGCTCCTCGCCCATCGACGCGAGGCGCTCGCCGTGCGCCGCCAGGGCCGGGAAGTGCAGGTGGGCCAACATGCTGATCGCGTGCCGGCATTGGTCGTCGTAGGCCCCTTGGGTGACGTCTCCGCCGTGCAGGTGGCAGATCGGCATGCCGTGAATCAGCCCGGCCAACGATCCGGCGAGCATCTCAGTCCGGTCGCCAAGTACGAACAGAATGTCCGCCCTGCCTTGTGAAAGGGCCTTAGAGACTTCGATGATTCCCCGTCCCGCCGAGGCCGAGACGGCTTCAGGTGAATCGCCCGCCTGATGGTGGCTGACGGGCGTGATCCTGACGCCGCGCAGGTCCTCGAAATCCGCGATAGTCCTGCCGAACTCCCCTTCCGTGTGCGTGCCGGCCGCCAGACAGGTCACTTCCCAGCGTGAGGACCGCGCCAGCGCCTCCAAGAGGGGACGATAGATGCCGGCGTCGGCTCGGCTGGTGCTCAGGCAGGCGATGCTGCGGAGCCAGGAGGCGTCGCGTATGTCGGTGGTCGTGTTCACGGGAAGGAGCGGCAGTTCTCCGCTCGCCGGCGCCTGGCGGAGGCATGCCGTCGCGGCCGGCCTATTCGATCCTGACGCGGGCCGGCGGGGCGTCCGGATTGTTGGCCAATTCCTCGAGGCGGGCCAACTGGGTCCGCAAGGCGTCGGCTTGCGGCGATTCGGGATACTTTTGGATGACTCGCCGAGCCATCTCCGCCGCTTCTATGTATCGACCGTGGCGCACGAAGTCCATGATCTGTCCCTCGAGCTGCTGGCGGACTTCAATCTCGGCGTTGCTGGCGAGCGTCGGAATCTCCAGGAGCAGGGCCTCGGACTCGTTGCAGCCGGGAAAGCGCTCGACGAAGGTCCGCGCCGCGGCCAGCGCCTCGGACCAGCGCTTGCGGCTCACGAACCGCTGAACTTCGGCGTGCATGCGCCGCCGCTGCTCGTCCTGGAACAGCCGGTGCTCCCGTTCGATGCGCAGCCAGAGCTGCCGGGCCTCCGCCGAGTCCGGATGTCGTTGCTGGAGGTGCTGGACAAGCTCCCGGGCCCGATGCCATGCCGAAATGCTGATGAGGTCCTCGACCTGCTTGGTAATCACGCGGACGTCCTGCGACTCATATTGCTCCCTTGCCGCCTCGATCCGCTCCATGAGAAATTCGGCGCGGTTTTCCTCGGGACGCCGGACCCGAAGATGCTCGGCCACTTGTCGAGCCCGCACAAAATCGTGGTCGCCGATCAATGTCTCGACTGCCTCGCGAGCCAACTGGAATTCCGCGTCGGCTGAGCGGAGCTTTTTCTCACGGCGCTCCTCCGCGGACAAGAGCGAGTTGTCGCGGATGTCGCGCAGCAGCGGAAGAATCTCATGCCAGGGAGCGGTGCCAAGCGGGTCAGTCGTCGGCGGGTCCTTGATCGGCAAAGTCGCATCCCCAAGCGACGCCGCTTCGCCTTCGGGGGCTTCTTTCGCTGCGGCGGCGCGTTCGTATTGGAATTGCTCGACGCGCGTGAGGGCTGTCCGGATCGTCCGAAGAGTTCGCATGGCCGCGGAGATTCCGAGCAGAAGTCCGGCGCAGGTCGCGCCCGCCGCCAACAGCGCGGCCAGCCGGCCCACCGCGAGTACCGCCGCCGAATCGGTCCAAGCCGAAGCAAAATACAGCAGGCCCGCCAAGATGAAGAGCGCCAGCGCGCTCGTCGCATAGGCGCGCACCATACGCGAGGAGGAGACAAGCCGCCTCCGGGGAGGCCTGGAATCGGGAGGCACTTCATTCATGACTGATCTGATCAACCGGCCAGGGCAGGGATGCAGGCCCGACGACGGATCATCGAGCCCCTACCCATTAAATCCTACACGATTCTTGCCTTGAATCAAGAAGCGGCGCCACCGATAACCAGGCCGCCACTGACGGTCAATAAAACGCGAACGCATTGCAGCCGCTTCGACCTATCCGCCGCGCCGTGCGTGTGCGGCCTGGCGCCGCGTCCGGTAGCATGTTTATTATGGCCGCGGCAGACGCCCTCATGCTTCCCCCTCCACCGGGTCGGATCGATTGGATTGTCCGCCCTCCGGGAAGCAAAAGCCTCACCAACCGCGCCCTTCTGGCGGCGGCGTTGGCGGTCGGGGACTCCGAACTCGACCGGATTCTCATCGCCGATGACTGCCGCCTGATGATCCAAGCGCTGCGGGCCTTGGGAGTGCCCGTCGAGTCCGACGAAGTCCGTCGAAAAGCCTTTCTCACCGGCCGCGGCGGCCGCTGGCCCATCGACGAAGCCGCCCTCGACTGCGGAAACGCCGGCACGGTGATGCGCTTCATGACCGCCGCCTGTGCCCTGGGCTATGGAGATTACATTCTGGACGGGAGCGACCGAATGCGCCGCAGACCGATGCACGACCTAGTCACTGCCCTGCGGCAACTGGGCGCGGCCATTGCCTATGAGTGTGAGGAGGGATATTGCCCGCTTCACGTCCGAGCATCGGGGCTGCGCGGCGGCGTGGTCCGGGTGGATCAGCCCGTCTCCAGCCAGTTCGTTTCCGCCCTATTGCTCGCGGCCCCGTTGGCCTCGAACGACGTGATGATCGAAGTGACCGGTCCGCTCCCTAGCGGGCCTTACGTGAAGATGACGGTCGCCGTGATGCAGGCCTTCGGTGTCGCCGTGGTGGAGCACGACTTGCGCCGGTTCATCGTGCCCGCGCCGCAGCGCTACACCCCATGCGTCTTTTCGATTGAGCCTGACGCGTCGTCGGCGTCGTACTTTTTCGCCGCGGCCGCCATCACCGGCGGGCAGGTGACTGTTGAAGGGGTTGGGTCGCAGAGCGTGCAGGGCGACATGGGTTTCGTCCGCGTTCTGGAGCGGATGGGCTGCGTATTGGACATCCAACCGTCCGCGACGACGCTGCGCGGCCCGGCCGATGGCAGGCTCATCGGGATCGACGCCGACCTGGCCGGCATGCCCGACACGGCCCAAACGCTGGCGGTGCTGGCGGCCTTCGCCGACGGGCCGACTCGCATACGCAATGTGGCCAATCTGCGGATCAAGGAGACCGACAGGCTGCATGCGCTGGCAACGGAGTTGGGGCGTATGGATGTTGCCACCGAGATCCATGCTGACGGCATCACCATTTGCCCTCGAAAGCCGCCGGTCGCCTGCCAGATCAATACCTATGACGACCACCGAATGGCGATGAGCTTCGCCGTCGCCGGGCTTCGGCTCGACGGAATGGAGATACGGGACCCCTCGTGCGTGAAGAAGTCCTATCCGGAGTTCTTCGAAATTTGGCTGGAATTGATCGAGGGATGATTCGGAATGCTGGAAGCGCATGCTGCGCCGGCAAAAAAAACAGGCGCACCGAGCGATCCGCGACAACCCTACCGATCTTGATTGCCGCCGCTAGGGGCCGGCTGCACGCATGGGTGCTCGTCAGTCGGGTTGCAGGGACGGGATTAGATGCCGACCCCGCTTGACGCTGTACGTCGCTCACTGCGCCTACTCATACAGATACCATAAGAACGGCGCAAAGCAAGCAGAAAGCGGGGAGATTCGTCAAATTGGACGAGCGGGGTAGCCCGTTACATGGGATCGGCCGAGGCGGAGACGGCGGGCTTCGGAGCTTCCCAACTTGCCCGAAGTCGTGCCAGGGCCGATATTTTTTGATCGCGCCCGGCGTCCGGCTCGTAGCCCTCCCATTCCGGCGCGAGCCGCTTGACCAGCCTGAGCATGATTGCCTCCCGCTCATGATTGGGAGAGGCCGAAGCGATCTCCGACTCCAATTCGGCTAGAAGCCTTGGAAGGACGGCTGCCCTGCCGTGGTTCAGCAGGTTCGTCTCCGCCGCCGCGTCGCCGCCGAGGGCGTCCACCAGCCGAGCGATCTCGCGGTCGCGCTTGGCCAATGCTTCCGCCTTCAAGCGGTCCAGGTCGTCGGCGAACGGCTTGCCGAATTCGCCCGAGAACTGAGATGCCTGGGCGATGAGGCTAAGGGCATCGGAGAACGTCGCCGCTTCCGACGCCGCGGCAATCCTCGACTCGATCTCTTTGCGAAAGACAACGCCCAACTCCTCGGGGTTGGGCAGTTCGCCGTTGATTTGCTGGCCATCGGTCAACTCGCCGACCCGCTCGATGGCCGCCGCATCCTGACGCCCCTGAAGCAGCGCCGCGATGAGTCGCGCGGCGAAGGTCGCGTATCGCTGCGCGTCCTGCTCGCCGATCATGGGCAAAGCCTGCTCAAGGCTGGCCGCGGCGGCGGCGTAATCGGGCTGGGTCAACTGGGCGTCGGCCATGCGCTCCAACACGTCGATTCGACCTTCTCGTGTGAGCTGCTCGAAGGCGATGGGGTCGGTCCTCAACGCCCGGAGGATCTCCATCCGCTGCCGCTGCGACGCCTTGTCGCCTGGCTTGTTGAATTCATCCGAGATGCGGATGCGATCATCGGGAGGAAGTTGGGCGGCAATCGCCAGATAGCTTTCCCAGGCCCGCGCGCGAATCGTCGAATCCGGCTCGCGTCCGGCCTCCAGGTGGCCGGCCAGGAGCGACAAGTCCTCCCGCGACCGGCCGCATGTTGCCATCGCCTCAACCGCCGAAAGCCGCAGCTCCGCCTCAGCCGAGGAGAGGAGCGGCCGAATCGAGTTCGCGGCCTGCTGATCCGCATACGATGCCAGACAAGACACGGCGGCGCGCCGCACGCGCAACGGACGGTCAGGACCCATTTCCGTCAGGAAAAAGGGGCGAAACATCTCCCCGCCGATGCCGGTCATCGCCAACAGAAACCGCACCCTCAAGTCGATGTCGTCAGCCGCGACGCTCCCCAGTCGCTCGACCAGGGAGCGGCTGATCTTGTCGCGGAGGGCGGGTCCGTTGCGATCCGATCGGGCCAAATGTCCCAGGGCTGCCGCCGCCTCTCCGACGACGGCCGATACCTCGTCGTCGAGCCGATCGGTCAGGACGGGAACAACGCTGACATCATCGAGTCGTCCCAGGGCGTTGACCTGGGCGGCGCGGACCTCCCCGTCCGCCTCCCTGGACAGGGCCTCCAGGAGCATGGTCAATCCGCCGGCAAGGCGCAGGTCCCCGACCATCTTCGCCGCGCGGAGGCGGACGCGCGTGTCGGCGTCGGCGACCAGCTCGCTGACCTTCGCCTTGGTCTCCTGGCTGATTTCCTGGCGATCGGTGATCAGGGTGTTGATCAGTTCCAGGCCGAGGAGCCGGACCGTCGCCAATCGGTCGCCCAAGAAACCTTGGAGGTACTTGGCGCGGTTGGCCTCGTTGCTGCCGAGGTAGGCTTCTCGATAGGCGGCGACCAGACGCCGAGTCAGTTCCGCCTTTTCGTCCTGGAGCGACTGGACTTGCTCGAAGCGCGAGGCGTTGATGGCCTCGAGGCGGTCCAGACGGGACAACGCCGCCGTCCGTTTCCACCACGCCGCCGCGGCTGCGGCGTCCAGCCCGCTGACCCCGGTCGCCTGGGTGAACGCGGAAAGTGCCGCGCGCTGGATGGCCCGGTCCTTGTCTTCCAGAAAGCGGGCCAAAAGGTCCATCGCCGAAAAATCGTTCCCCAGGGTTCCCAGCGACTGGATTGCGACCAGCCGCCTCGACTGCGTCTGCGACGGATCGGCCGCGATCTGGCCGATTCGGCCAACCACGATTCGGCTGTCGAACCGCCGGATGGCCTTGGGCAGCGCATCGGCCAGACCGGCCCTTGGGTCCCCCAGCATGTTCAAGAGCGGTTCCATCAGTTCGATGGGAGGTTGATTGACGTCCGCAATGGCCGCACAGACCGCCGTCTGCGCCGCCAAGTCAGGTGGATCCGCCGACAAGATCGCCGCCAGACGTTGGATAGCGTCCTTTCGGCCGGCCGCCAGGAGTTGGGCGGCGCCGAATTGCCGCGCCTCGGGAGTGTTGTTCCCGGTGATCAGCGCGGAGATTTCATCCAGGGTGTGCCCGCCCGAAATGGGTCCACTGGATGCGCCAGGGCCCATGATCGTCGCGCCCTCGCCCCCGGAGGGGACGGTTTGCGGCGCCTGAGGGTTCAAGGCAGAACAGCCGCCGGCGAACCAGAACTCGCCGCACAGGAAGAGCGCCAGCCGGACCGTCATGCGTCCCGCCGAGCCGGGGTGGGGTCGCCAGGCGTTCCGGCGCAGGCCGGCTTCGATTTGCGAATGCACGTTCATCACCAAGTGAGTTCCATTCATGTTCTAGCCGACAACGCGCGGATCGTCAAAACTCGCCGTCGACTTCAGTGACTTCATTGTGACGCCGGTTCCGCATGTCGCCGGTTGACCGCCATGTGCCACGAGCAGCGGCGGAGCGTGCTCCCGCCGTTGTTCGGACCCGCCCGAGTCGTGGCGATTAGGCCGCTTCACGACCCAGTGGACCCTGCGGCCGAGGGCCTCGTTTAGCCGACGGGCTTGCCCGCCGGTGATGGAAACGCACGTCCCATCGGCCACTCAATCGAGAACCGCTTTAACCAGCGCGATCGCGAGGCTCGCGCGTTTCGCTCGGCGCTGCCTAGCCGTCCTTGTTATCCGCGACGACTGACCAGGCCCTGCTGCAATCCGGCGGTCCTGGCCCAACTCGCTCCCAGGTAGGAGGCGGCTATCGGACCCCTGGCCGTCCGTTTCGAACAGCCGACAATCGATCCGGCGAGGGTGGTTCGACTCGTGAGGAACGGCTGGAAAACCGACGAATCACAGTGCCCCAGCCTCGCGGTCGGCCCCTTAGAGCAGGCCCGGCCGCGGACGCCGGGCAACCGCAACCCGCTCCTTGGTGTCAGGTACAAGGAGCCAGGGACAGCATGAGCCTTGCCGCCTGACGGGATTCGGCTAGACAGGCTATAATCGTCACTGAGGCACTTCCTGATGATGCTCAAAACCTCCATTGGCGCGCGAGCGGGTCTGAGTCTCGCTCAGTTGATCGTCATCTCGCTGCTGCTCGCACCAGCCCTAACCGCGCGTGCCCAGGAGCAGTCGCCTTCCGGACCGAGCGGCCAAAGCGGACAGCAGGTTCTGGCGAGCAGCCAGCCGGCCGCGCCCGCCACCGCCCAGACCCACCCCAACAATCCGGAGCTTTGGGACTCCGAGCGGATGATGGAGGACGCCGTCATTCAGATTTCCCGGCGATACAACCTCAACGAAGCCCAGGAGGAGTTCACTCGACTGCTTCTCGTCAAACGAGTTCGGGCATTTCTGGATGTTTATGAGATTGATGTGCGCGAGCTGTTGCGGGAATCGATCGATCTTCGCCTGGGTCTTCGGCCGACCGCGCCCGACGCCTACCTGAAGTGGGCCACACGAGCGGCACCCATCTACGAGGCCGCCCAGGAAGCTATTCTGAGCGGCAACGATGAGTGGCGGGAGATTCTGGACGCCGAGCAAAAGAAGATTCACGATGCCGACCTCGCCGCCATGCGGGCCAATTTCCAGCAGGTCGGTCGCATGCTCGACTCCTGGAAGGCCGGCGGGGCGCCGCCGACATTGGCTTCAGGGCCGAATGCGGGCAACCGGCCGGGCGGCGTGCAAGGCGGCGGCACACCCGTGCAGCAACAGGCAAGGGTCTCCGATCCTCAGCCGCCGGTGGTCCACCACACGATGGAGGACAGTTGGCTGGCCTACGTGAACAAGTTCATCCAGGCTTACAAGCTGGACGACAAGCAGGCGATTGCCGCCCGTGAGAAGATCTACAAGGAAGTCCGCGACGACGCCGTCAAGTATCGCGACAAGCACAAGAAGGAGTTCGCCGCGTTGGATGCCGAGCAGAGCGCTGCCGAGCCCAAGATGAAGCCCGCCGACATTAATCGCCGCCTGTCCGAATTGGAGGCCCCCATCAGCGAACTCTTTGTGGGGCTCGATCGGCGCATGCGCGACCTCCTCGATCACAAGCAGATTTCAGGCGTCGACCCCACCGAGAAGGAACAGCTCGAGGCGATGTATCAACTGCTCGTCAGTCACTCGTCCTCCAGGGTTCGGGGAACTGGTGCGGGGGTCAAGGCCCAGCCGTCCTCTCCAGCCGCCGCCTCACGACCTGCGCCGGCCGCCGACTCCACGCGTGTAGGCCCTGCCAAGGAGTCGGCCCCCCCGAAACAGGAACAGCCGGATAGGCCCCAGCCCACCGAGGCTGAAAAGGCCAAGGACGAGGCTGATCCAAGCTGATTCACCGCGGAGTCGATCAGCCTCATACTTCACGCTGTCCGCCCCAAGCTCCTCCCGTCTCATGGACGAGAGTTCGCACTCGACCGCGCGGTAGATTTGATCCACCAAGGGATGAATCGCCCTTGACACCAAGTCTATCCACCCATAACCTCGCCCTATGATGCTGAGACTCAGTCTCAATTACCACTGGCTTCGGCCAAGCGCTTGCCGTAGAGTCCCGGCAGGCCGATGGGCCAGGCTCGGTGTTTCAGCGGGGCAGGCCGGGACCCAGGTCGTCCGCGGGGCCTCGGCGACAAGAAGCGATGCCGGCCTGAGAATCGCGACCTGCGGCTTTGGCCGCCGAGATTCAAGCGGCCGCTCGCCGAGATTCAACCGGCCACACAACCAGGGAGGTAGTCATTGATATCGCTCGATCATGAGACCGAGGACGGCTTCACCCCCAAGGCCCAACTCCCGGAGCGGCAGCCGACAGCCGCTCGTTCTTGGCTCAAGCGTCTGGGGCTCGCCGGCTTCTTGTTCTTCTTCATCAAGGGAGCCCTATGGCTTATCGTGCCGATCCTCCTGGCCCGTGGGTTTTTCGGTTCCAGCGTGGATTGAGTGCTGGGTCCCGGGCGTGCGGAGGCATTCGGATGGACCGATTGAAGGCGCGGCAACGGTTACGGTAATAACTGGAGTGCAAAGATGGTCACCTGCAACGACGGCGGCGGCATTATGGTCCGGCTCAAGGAATCCACGGTTGCGCAGCACGACGCCGCGGAAAACGGCCTCTTCCAGCAGGACCTCGTCAAGGGCAAGCTTCCGAAAGATGCGTACGTCGACATGCTGGCCCAGCTTCTTCTGGTGCACGCGGCGCTGGAGAAACACTTGCGACAGCTTGAGAATCGCCTTGAAGCCGCCGGCGCCGTCCTACGGGAACATCAATTCCAGGAGCCCTATCTGAGGGAGGACCTGCGTTACTTCGGCCGCGACGCGGAGGCCGTCGAACCGTTCGACGCGACCCGGCGCTTCATTGATCGAATCGAAGAAATCGCGAAAGCGCGTCCGCTCACGCTTCTTGGCGTCCATTACGTACTCGAGGGAAGCAACAACGGCTCGAAGTACATCGCCAAGGCTGTGCGGCGGGCCTACAGCTTGCCCGAGGGGCCGGGAACTCGATACCTCGACCCCTACGGCGACAATCAAAAGGAATACTGGCAGCGGTTCAAGGACGACATGAATTCCGTCGGCTTTTCCCAGGCGGACTCGCAGACCCTGATCGAGGCCGCGTCGGAGACCTTCGCCGCCGTGGGCGAACTGCACCAGGAACTCTACAACCGCTGCGTCGCTCCTCGCGCCTCCACGGAGACGCAAGGCTTGCAGGCCGGAGGAATGGGCCGATGCCCTATCTCCCGGCATTCAGCCGGCCCAACTCCTGGCTCCGTGTGAATGCCGCCAGGACGGCTTCCCTGACGTATCCGGCCACTCCGCACTCCGACAGCTTGGTCATGGCCGCTTGGGTCGTTCCGCCGGGGCTGGTCACCGCTTGTCGCAGGGCCATCGGCGAGGCGCCGGGCTCCAACAGCATCGCACCAGCGCCGACGCAGGCGTGGGCCGCCAGCACCTGGGCATCCTCGCGACGAAGCCCCGCCGCGACGCCCCCTTCCATCATCATTTCGACAAAGTAATAGAAATACGCCGGACCTGAGCCCGCCACTGCGGTCACCGCGTCCATTAACTCCTCGCGCTCCACCTGGACCGTGACTCCGCCGGCGTTGAACAAGTGCTTGGCCTCCTCCAGGTCGTCGACGCTGGCGTGGCGGCCCCGAAATAGGCCGGTCACTCCGCGGCCCAATCCAAACGGCAGGTTGGGCATCGCCCGGACGACGCGGATTTCGCCCGTCCCCAGTGACTCCGCCACCCGCGAGGTCGACACGCCGGCCATCACGCTCACGAACAGGTGATCCGCCGTCGCGCCGGGCCGGATAGACGGAGCCGCTTCCTGAAACCGCTGCGGCGTGACCGCGATGATCACCAGTCGGGCATCGCTGACCACCTCGGCGTTGTCCTTGGCGATTGCGACCGGCAGCGGGTGGGCCGAAAGCTTCTTCGAATTGGAAACGATGATGCGATCGCCGGTGAGGTAACCGCTCTCCACAAGACGCCGGACGATGATTCCGGCGATGTGTCCCATGCCAACGACCCCCAATGCGTATTTGTGAACATGATCCGTCAATTGTGCTCTCCAGGTTCGCGGCGGCTTCCGGACATTGTACGGCTCCGGCCCGGCCGAATGGAGGCGGAACCACGTTTGGTTCTGGTACGTTTTTCCCGGAAAAACCCGGCCGAGAGCGGCTGCGCTCCATCAGATTCTACCATTGCCGGCGCAGGCGGGGCTATTGACGCACGGCCAAAAAGCCCGTAACTAGGGGGCCTGGGAGGAAGCGGCCGCGAGGCCGCGACGTCCGCCGCGGGTGTAGCTCAGTGGTAGAGCGTCACGTTGCCAACGTGAATGTCGTGAGTTCGAATCTCATCACCCGCTAGATTGAGATAATCGCGCGGCCCCAAAACCAGCCCGTGCGACAGAACGACCGCCCGCGGGATATCGACCGAACAGGTCAGGCGTTGGCCGCGGGTGCTGAAGTCCGTGTGGATCGACGAGAGTCGGTCGGGACGCTCCAATAGCCTGACCGGCTTTTTTCTTGCGCCGCGCCTCCTCGGGAGGCCAAGCGGCCTGGACGCCTGCGAGAAAGGATGGCCTCACGTGGCGAAAAAGGACGTGATCGACAAGGAATCCGACGAGGAGGCCGTTGGGGTCGCCGAGGCGGATGATCCCAAGGAGGTCCTCAAAGCATCCATCCACGTGAAAGTCTCAGATGCCGGCGTCCTGCGCAAGAAGGTCGCGGTGACGGTCCCACGGGCAAACATCGATCAGGAATTGGAGAAGGAATACAAGGAGCTGGTCGGTGAGGCCATCGTGCCCGGCTTTCGCCGAGGCCGCGCTCCGCGCCGGCTGGTCGAGAAGCGATTCGGCAGCGAAGTCGGAAGTCAGGTGCAGACGCGTCTGTTGTCGAATGCCTATCTCGCCGCCGTCGAAAAGGAGGACCTCAAGGTCCTGGGCGATCCGCTCTTCTGGGTCGAGGCGAAGGAGAAGAAGCCCAAAGCGACTCAGGCAAGTGAGCCCAAGGAAGAGCTGGTGGATATGCGGGCCGCCCTACAGCACTTGAAGCTGCCGGAGGAGGGCGATTTCAAGTTCGAGTGCGAGGTCGAAGTCAAGCCGGAATTTGACCTGCCGAACCTCGAGGGGATCGAGATCCAGCGCCCGGAACTGTCCATCGACGACGACGACGTGACCGTCCAGATCGACCGCATTCGTGCCCGCCGCGGGAGCTGGGTCCCGGTCGCGGGCGGCAAGGTGGAGCCGGACGACATGCTGGTCTGCGACATGGTTATGACCGTGGACGGCCAGGAAGTGAAGTCTGCCGAAAACGTACAGCTAGCGGCACGTGCCCAGCGGATCGAGGGGGTGACCATCGAGGACCTGGGTGAGAAGTTCAAGGGGGCCAAGGTCGGAGACGAGCGCCGCTTCGAGGGCCAATTGCCGGCGGACTACCCGGTCGAGGCCCATCGGGGCAAGCAGGCCCGGTTCAATCTGAAGCTGAACGACATCAAGCGCCTCAGCCTTCCGCCGTTGGACACGCAGTTCCTGGAGGCCCAGGGCTTCGACAGCGAAAAGGACTACCGGCAGTGGGTCAAGCAGCAGATGGAGGGACAGCTCGACGTCGAGATCAAGCGCGGCATGAGAAACCAGGTCCGCGCCTATCTGCTGGAGAAGACCAAGCTCGAGCTGCCCGAGGGCCTCTCCTCTCGGCAGACCGACCGGGCGGTTTTGCGCCGGGCCATCGAGCTTCAGCGGCAGGGGCTGCCGGTTTCGGAGATCGAGAAGCATGCCGACGAGCTTCGGACCAGCGCCCGCGAGCAAGCCGTCGCGGAACTCAAGCTGCACTTCGTCCTGGAGCAGATCGCCGAGGACCAGGAGCTGACGGTTACCGAGGAGGAGATCAACGCCCAGATCGCGGCCATGGCCCGGGCCTATAATCGTCGGTTCGATCGTGTCCGTGACGACCTGGCCCGCAACGACGGGATCGAGATGCTCTATCTCCAGATACGCGACGAGAAGTGCATCGACCACGTCCTGGGAAAGGCCAGGATTGTCGATGCCAAGATGCCGAAGAAGAGTCCGGGCAAGGGCGCGGACAAGAGTGCCGACAAGCCCCAGAAGGGGAGCATGCCGTCGAAGTCGGAGGCGGGCCCGGAGGCCTCGAAGAAGGCCCCCGCCGCCAAGCCGGCCGCCGCGGCCAAGAAGAAGAAGGGCTGAACACGCGGCGCCCCGCACATGCCGGTCACCGCGGGCGCCGAATAGAGGGACGATTCATGGATGATCGCGCGACACGAATCGGTGGGCCGCTTCAATCCGCTGTCTTCGGCTCGTATGCGCAGGGCGCCGCGCCCTATCAGCGCATCCGAGAGATGTCCATCGAGGACATGCTTCTGGAGAACCGGATCATCTTCCTCGCCGGACCCATCACCGAACGGACCGCGAGCTTGGTAATCATGCGGCTGCTCTATCTCCAAAGCATCAAGAAGGACCAGGACATCCACCTCTACATCAACTGTCCGGGCGGCATGGTGGACCAGACCCTGGCCATCTACGACACCATGCGCTTCCTCACCTGCGACATCGCCACCTATTCCATCGGGCAGGCCGCCAGCGGCGGGGCCGTCATCCTCACCGCGGGCACCAAGGGCAAGCGCTTCGCCCTGCCGAACAGCAAGATCATGCTTCACCAGCCCTGGGGCGGGGTCACCGGCCAGGCCGAGGACATCCGAATCCAGGCCGAGGAGATTCTCAAGGACAAGCAGAGCCTCATCGACATCCTCGCCAGCCATACGGGCATGTCGAAGGAAAAGATCGAACAGGAGACCGAGCGCGATCGGTTCATCCGGCCCAGGGAAGCCGTCGAGTGGGGCCTGGTGGACGAGATCCTGGAAGGCTCGGGCGACCAGAAGGAAAAAAAGAAATAGTTCAAGAAAAACGGCATGGCGCGAGGTAGCCGCAACATGGCTCAGAACAGCTCACTGATACCGTTTGTGATCGAGAGAAGCGGGCGCGGCGAGAGGTCCTACGACATCTATTCTCGCCTCTTGAAGGACCGCGTCGTCTTTCTAGGCGGCGGGATCGATGACGAAGTCGCCAACGTGATCGTCGCCCAGATGCTCTTCCTCTCCAACGAGGACCCCCACGCCGACGTCCATTTTTACATCAATTCGCCGGGAGGCAGCGTCTCGGCCGGCTTGGCCATCTACGACACCATGCAGTTCCTCCGATGCGATGTGGCCACCTATTGCGTCGGCGTCTCCGCCAGCATGGGGGCCATCCTGCTTTGCGGCGGAGCCAAGGGCAAGCGATTCGCCCTGCCCCACTCCCGCGTCCTGCTCCATCAGCCCCTCATCGGCGGCGTGCTCCAGGGCGCCGCGACCGATCTGGCCATCGAGGCCCAGGAAATCCTCCGTTTGCGAGAGGCCCTCTACGGCATCGTCGCCAAGCACTCCGGGACCGACATGAAGAAGATCGAGAAGGATTGCGACCGCAACCTGTGGCTCGATCCCGCCGAGGCCCTCGAATACGGCCTGGTCGACCGCATCCTCGAGCGCCAACCGGAATTGCCCCACCGGCCCGCCTCGGACGAAGACTGATGACAGGACGCCGCCCCACCTTCTCCGGCCCGTCCCGCGCCGTGACCCTTCTGGGCGCTCTGGTCTGTATCGCCGGCTGCCAGAATGGGGGGGCCGACCCGCACATCACCCAGATACAGGAATTGCAGGATCAACTCAGCCGTCAAGGCCGGCAGCTTGGCGAGAAGGATGCCGTCATCAATGAACAGGCCGCAGAGATCCAACATCTCCGCGGCCTTGACGCCGACGATCGCCTCAAGCGGCTCGTCCACGTGGATCGAATCGAGCTTCAGAGCCTCTCCGGCCCATACGACGACAATCGCGACGGCGTGGACGACGGCATGGTTGCCTACCTGCGGCTGATCGACGCCGATGGCGACACGATCAAGGCCGCCGGTTCGGCCACCGTCCAGCTATTCGATCTCGCCGCGCCCCAGGGCGGGCAACTGATCGGCGGCGTAAACCTCGGGCCCGACGAACTGCGGCCGCTCTGGTATGGCTGCCTCTTCACCTCCCACTACACGATTCGGGTACCGTGGAAGGAAAGACTCTCCCCCGGCGGTTCAACGGTTACCATGGTCGTGCGTTTCACCGACCTCCTCACCGGCCGGAGCTTCGAGACTCAAACCTCGGGGAGGGCCCAGGCCGCCGCTCAATAGGCTTGGGCGGCTTGATCGAGCACGGGGAGGTTCGTATGCTCCATGTAGCGGGGCCGCACAACAGGCCTCCAAGAGCAACCCGCCGATACGATGCTAATATTATTCTTGATAATATGTTATGGATTTGATGCGTCGCGCGCGTTTAACGCCGCGCTCGATTGCCTATGCAGCCGCCCACTATCAAGGACAGGCGCGATCTGACGATCGGCGACCGGCCCGTATGGCGGTCGTGACGGCGTCCCAAGGGCGAAAAGTCCCATAACCATCAAACCCCCGATACCGCATCGTCACTATTATCGGCATTGATGTAACGTCCAAGGCCCGAAAAGGCCGTTGAATAGGTGCTTCGTCGCAGTCCCGCGGCCGGTGGCCAGATCCATCACGCCGGACTGATGGCAAGACAAGGACGTCGAGCGCCCCTGCGTTCCATGCACGGGCCGCTTGTCTCGGCCTGCGCTTGGGGCTGATTAAGGCCGTCGGAATGCCCGTGGGCTTGTGAGGTGCCCATGTGCGGCGACGGACCAGGGAATCGCCGTGAGTCGAACCACAGAGCGATCGACAACGCTGCCATCGGCGATCCGACTCTACGCTAGACATGCCGACGCCGGGCAGACGGAGAAGTCCTTCAACCGTGCCCTGACCCTGCTCGGCTCGCGGGAAGGCTGCGACCTGATATTGGCTTCGAGCAAAGTGCACCCTTCCCACGCTGCGATCGTCCGCCTGGGCGGCGGGGCCTACGTCTGCGATCTCGGCGGGCCCGGCGGGACCAGCGTCAACGGAGCCATCGTGCGCTGGTCCAGGATCGAATCCGGCGACGAGTTGACCATAGGCCCATTTTCCTTCGTGGTCGAGTTCGATGAGGAGCCGACCGGCCTGATGGCGCCCGAGACAGGGTTTCGGGTCCGGGACGAGCGGAGCATCGGGGCGGTCGCCAGCGACGATCCGGTGCTCCTCATCGGGCGCGACGTGGTCTGCGACGTCATCCTGCACGACCGCGCCATCGCTCCGCGACATGCCCTGGTGGTCTGGACCTGTCAGGGGCCCGTGGTGCGAGACCTCCTGGGCCGGTCGTCGGTTCGGGTGAACGGGCGCGCGGTCAACGAGGACAACTTGGCTTGCGGCGATTCGATCGGCATCGGACCCTTCGAGCTGATTTTCGAGACCGGCCAGAGCGCGCCGGGGATTTTCGGATCGGCGCCCGTGTCGGCGGAGGGTTCCGGTCGCGCCGCGTTCGATGGTCGATCCGAGGCGGTCTCAACGAGCCGAGTCTTCGTCCCGGTCGCCGGCGCCGCGCCCATGAGCTTGTTGGCCGGCGATCCGCCTGGGAACGGTCGAGACGGCCAGACGCCGATCATCCACGAATCAGAAGTGAGCGACACGAGCGAGGAAGAGGCCTTGGCCTTTCTGCTCGCGGAAGACCCGGTTTTGGTGGACTCGGACACTGCCCGCAGGAAAGCAGATCGAGGGCGGTCACAATCAAGCGATGCAGGCGCGGCCGGCCGGCGCGACGACGATTCGGATGCCGGCCTGTTGGCAGCCCCGAGAATTGTCGGCTCCGACGAATCTCCTTCCGTCCGCATCGCCCCGGAGCTTCGGGCGCGAATCGTCGCGGCACAGAACGCCCTGGATGAGAGGGCGAGAAAGCTGCGCTTGCAGCTCGACGCCGAGCGTGTGCGGCTCAAGAGTTGTCAGTCCCGCCTACAGGGCCATGCCGAGCGGCTGCTCGAATTGACCAACCGCCGCAAGACCGGCTCGGCCCCCATCGGCCCCGAGCAACAAGCCCACGGCGGCCGTGGCCCGATGGCCGAAACCGATGAGATCGATTGGGTCGACCCAGCCCAGACCGCGCAAATGCGGGACGTCAACCGCCCGACCGGTGCGAGACAAGATGAAACAGGCGATGCCGGATCGGATTCGATTGCCGATGGATCGGGCATCACGACGGACGTCTCGAGCGTCACGTCTGAGACGGCCGATCTGCGTGCTGAAGTGGCGGCCCTGGCGGCGCTGGTTCGCAAGGAGCGCAACGAGATGCATCTGGCGGACGCCCAAATGGAGGCGCGCCGCTTCGAAATCGAGCGATTGCGTGAGAGCATCGTTCGCGGACGGGAGCAATTGCAAGCCCAGGAGGCCCAGCACGAGGCCCGCGTTCAGACCCTTCGCAGGGGCCAGATCGCCATCCATGAGGAGCGCGAGGCGCTGGCCTTCCGCATGCGCCGGCTGGACGCGAAAGACCACGGCCTCCAGGCAAGAATCGAGGAGGCCGATCGCATCGGACAGGAGCTTCAGTGCGAGGCGGAGCGTCTGGCCCGGGCCCAGGACCAATACGACGATCGGCTGCGCGAACTCCGCTCCGGTCTGGACGCCGAACGGCATCGGCTTCGGGTCCGGCAGACCGAACTCCAGACCAAGGCTGCGGAGCTGGCCAAGGGGGCGCGAATCAAGCGTCGGGCCATCGAGCAGCTCGTGACGACGCGGCAGGCGGAGTTGATCAAGCGAGAGACACAGCTCAAGGCCACGCGCACGGCTATTGCCGAGGCCGGCAGGGTGGAACTCGAGAAGACCGCCACCGAGCTGGAGCAGCTCCTGTGCGTCCGATTGGCTGACGTCGAGGCGGAGTTGTCGGCCCGGCAGGACCACCTCGACGGCTGGATCAAGGAGGTCCTGGACGAGGTAGCGCCGGCGGCCGAGCCTTCGTCGGGTTCGCCGGCGCGTGGCGCCGCGCCTGCCGCACTTCACGTTCGACAAAAAAGAGAGACCTTTTCGATCCCGGGCGGCCCCGTCTCGGAGGCCGGTCAGCTCGCGACGCTGGAGCAGGAGCTGCATGGGCTGCATCGCGCCGTCCTGGGGCTGGAACGCGGCGCCGACTTGCCCGCCGCAGCCGGTCATTCCACGCCGCGCGATCCGATCGACCTGACGGACCCCGAGATCAACGAGCCTCGTTGGGGGCGCAGCTTGACGGCGCGATTTGACGAAAAGATCGCCTCGCTGCGCACCGGTCTGCTGGGATTGGAGTCGAGCCGGGACCAGATCGGAATCCGAAGAGACATGGATCTGAACTTCGAAGAGGACGCGCCGGCCGCGGACGCCAAGCAACCATGATCACCACTGGACCTAGAGGCATGATCCCGACCCTGTCCGAACCCAGTCGCCCTGACCGCGCTGCGGCGTCGGGCCCGATGATTTTCCCACGGAGCAGCCTCGCATGAGCAGTGAACATCGAGACCGCTCGGCCGGTGGGACATCGCTGCCGTTTCCTCGCGCGGACCAGGGGGCTCAGCCCGCGCTGGAAGTCCCCGGCGGCATGATCGAAGGGCTGAATCAGGCCCCGGAATCGTCGGAAGAGGCCGGCTCCACCGGTTCGCCCGAGGGGCCGCACTCCGCGATCGCCGGCGAATCAATGATCCCGAGCTCGGCAAGGGCCGCATTCCAAGGGCAGATGGCTCGCGACCTCGAGCGGCTCGAGCGAGTCTCGGCGCATCTGAACGCCCCGGCATCGTGGGCCGAGCAGTACCCTGACGAGGCGGCGGCGCTGGCCGCGTTGGCACAAGGCGGGTCCATGGTCTTTCCGGCGGGGGCGCGGATCGCGGCCGGCGGTGTGTCCCCGACTTTGCGATTGCGCAAGCCCGACATCTTCAGCCTGCACGCCGGCACTTGGCGAAACCGGCCGGCCGTGCCACGCGACGCCTTCGGACAGCCGCTACACTACGCGGATGGACGTCGAGGCCCTCGCATGAGCCAGCCGCACCTGCCTGGAAACGCCGAACTCGACTACCTGGCGGCCCAGGCCGCTCTCGGGCAGGCAGGCCCGGCATCCTCCCTCCCGGACCGGTCTTCGGGGGCGGCGGCCTCCTTGCATTCCACGCATGGCGGCGGATCAAGGCGCGGGTCCGGCCGGGCATCCGGCGGAGGGCAAGGCGATTCAGGGCGAGGGTCATCACGAGACAAGATCGGGCAGTTTCGTCAACGCGTGGTCCGGGCCCAACAGGCCCTCGACCGGCGGGCGGACAAGATCAAGGCGGCCTTGGCCGAGGAGCGGGACCGGCTGCGGGCCTACCAGGCCGAGCTTGAGCGCAGGGCGCAGGAACTGGCGGCGGCGGCCGAGGAGCGGCATCGATCCCTCAGCGAGCAATTCGCCTCGCGGCGGGCCACGCTGGACGCCGAAGGCCAGGAGCTACAGCGCCTCCGCGCCGAGTTGGACGGCCGACGGACCGCGATCGAGGAGGCCGGCCGATCATTCGCCGAGCAGCACCAGTCAGAGCTTCAGAAGACGGCCGACGCCCGGCTCGAACAGATCGAGCGAAACGCTTTGGCGCTCAAGCAGCAGCTCGAACTGAAATCCCGGGCCCTGTCGGAGCGGGAGGCGGAACTCGATCGGATTCTGAAGGCCCGTCGGGCAGAGCTGGAACGGGAGGTCGCCGAGCAGCGGGAGATGCTTGAAGTCAAGCAGCGGGCCATCTCCGAGCGCGAGGCGCAGATCGAGCGCGATCTGTTGAAGCGACAGGACGAGATCGAGTCCAACGAACGGACCCTGAGCCGGCGGCGGGCGGAATCCGAGGAATCCGCTCGGGCGAAGCTCGCGGAGATCGAGCGGGAGATCGTTTCCCGCCAGTCCGACATCGACGCGAAGGAGCGGGCCTGGACGCGTCGGCAGACAGAACTTGAGCAGGCGGCGAACAACCGCATCGAGCAGATCGAACGAGGGGCGGTGGGCCTTCAGGCCAAGATCGAGGCCAGAGAAAGGGAACTCAACGAACGGGAGGCCTCGCTGCGCGAGGCCGAGCAGAAACGGCTGTCTCAGCTTGAAGAGGAGGCGGCTGCACACCGGGCGCAGTGGGAGGATGAGCGTCGGGAGTTGAAGCAGCGCGAGGCCGAGTTGGTCAAGAAGGTGAACACGCGGCTCGCGGAGATCGAGCGCGAAGAGGCCGCCCGCCGGGCCCAGTGGGAGCGCAAGGAGCAGGAGCTTGCGGAACGCGAGGACGAGAGCCAGCGCCGGGCCAAGGAGCGGCTCGCGGAGGTGGATCGCCAGGGCGCGGAGCGGCGTGCCGCGCTGGAGCGCAAGCTGAACACCCTCTCGGCGCGCGTGGCCGAACTGGACAAGGTGGCGGCCACTAGGATGGCCGAGGTCGAGCAGGAGATCGTCCACCGGCGGTCGGAGTTGGAGGAGCGGGCCCGGGTTCTCGAGCGCGAAGCCGAGGAACTGAAATCGCGCCGCGATTCGTTCGAGAAGCAGCGTGAGTCGCGGTCGGCCGAGCTGCGCGACAAGGCCAGGGAAATCGCCGAACTCGCCCGGGCCGAGCGGGATCGGCTCGCCGCCGAAGCCAAGACCAGGGAATCCCAGCTCGAAGAAGCTACCCGCAGGCGCGAAGCTGAGCTTCAGTCGCTCGCCGAACTCGCCGGGGCCGAGCGGGATCGGCTCGTCGCCGAAGCCAAGACTCGGGAAACCCAGCTCGAAGAAGCCGCCCGCAAACGTGAGGCCGAACTCCAGTCGCTCGCCGACTCGCTTGCCGAGCGGGAGCGAGGTCTCGCCGAGCGCGAGAGCAAGGTCGATGGGCTCAAGGAGTCCCTGAAAGAGAAAGGCGCGGCGATCGCCAGCCGGATCGCAGAATTGGATCGCCGGAGCGCGGGCCTGGAGAGCCGTCTATCGGCCGTCGGTCCGCGCGAGGCGGAGGTTGACCGTCGTGAGCATCGCGCCGCCGAAGGCGAGCGCGCTCTGGCCGCTTCGCGAGAGGTGCTTGATCGGGATCGCGCCCAGCTTCAGGCGGCCCAGACCGAATTCGAGCGCGCCAAGGCGCAGGCCCAGGAATGGGGCATCAAGTTGGAGGCCCAGGCTCGGTCGCTCCAGCAGTCCCAGGCGGACTTGCGCCGCGAGCAGGCCGAACTCCAGCAGCGAACCCGCGAAAGCGATCAGAAGGATTCCGCCCTGGCGGAGCGTGAGCGGAAGGCCGAGGCCCTCGCCGCGGAACTCCGCGAGCAGAGCGCTCGCCTCGAGCAGGATCAGGCCCGCCTGGCCGATCTCGAGGAGCGCTCCCGCCGCCTGGAAGCCCGGCGCCAGGAGTTGGAGGCCAAGGTCGCCGAACTGGAACGGCGCGAAACCCTGCTCGCCGAAAAGCAGGGGGCCGTCAGCCGCCAGGCCGAGGCCCATGAGCAGCGGATTCGCGAGCTGGAGAAGAAAGAATCGAACCTGATCGAGCGCGAGCGCCAGTTGCGAGTCCAGCTCAACGACGTGCAAGCCCGCTTTGATCAACTGAAGCAGCAGCAGGCCCGGCTCTCGGACATCGAGGAGCGGACGAAGCGCTTCGAGCTGGAGCGCGAGGAATTGGAGGCACGTGCCACGGACGTGGCGCGTAGGGAGCGGGCCCTGGATCAGAGCCTCGCGGCCTACAAGGAAAAGGCCGCCGGCGTCGAAAAGGCCGCCGCCGAGGTGGACGACGCGCAGCAGACTCTTCATCGCGACCGGGCCGAGATCGACGGCGCTCGCGAGGAGTTGAAGCGCGAGGTCCGACAGCTTGCCATCCAGCGCGAGGAGCAAATCGCTGCAAACGCCGAGCTGACGGAGGAGCGCGGCATTCTGGAGCGTGACCGGGCGAAATTCCGCGAGCAGGAGCGGATCGTCGCGGAGGAATCCTCCCGGCTGGCGGCCGCGAGGTCCGAGGCGGAGGAGGCCCGCAAGGAGCTGACCAAGCGCATCAGCGAGACCGAGGAGCTTCGCCGGCAGCTCGTCGAGAAGGCGGAGCGTCTGCGCGAGCGAAAGGCCCAACTGGCGACCGATGCCGCCACCGTGGACACCCGCCTGCGGACCTTGGACGCCGAACTCGAGGCCACCCAGCGCGAACGAAAATCGTTCATCCAGGAAAAGGAGCGCCTGGAGAAGATGCGTCGGCAGTTGAACGCCGAGCGCGAGGACCTCCTCACCCGACAGGCCGGGCTCCAGGGCACTTCCGGCTCGCTGGGCGAATCGTCCGCCCGGCTGGAGGAGGAAAGCCGCCGGCTGGCTCGGAGCGAGGCCGAGTTGGAAGAACGCGCGAAGGAGACCGAGTCGCTTCGCGCGGAGTTGGAGCAGGAGCGGGAGGAGCAGGAGCGCTGGCGGCGCCGAATGTCCGCTGAGCAACAGGAACACGCCGCCGCATCGCAAAAACTCTCGTCGCTGATGGAAGAAGCGACCGGCATGGCCGAGACGCTGAAGCGCCGCGAGGCCCAGCTTGATGAACGCGAGAGGGAAATCTCCGACCGGGCGAACGAGATCGCCGAGTCTGAGCGGAGGCTCGAGGCTGAGTCGCGGCGCCTCGAAACCGAACGGCGGGACTTGCAGCGCCAACTCGAGGCCGTGGAGCTTCGCCGACAGGAAGTCTCGGCCGCGGCGATCGCGCAAGCCGAGGCCGCTCGGACGAGGCAGCACAGCGAAGGCCAGCTCGGCGAACGTGCCCGGCGCGCACAAGAACAGATGGATCACCGGCTCAGCGAGTTCGAGCGGGAACTGGCAGAGCGTCGCCGGCGGGCTGAACGTGAGATCGACGAGGAGCGGGCCGCCGCCCAGGTCGAGATCGAGGAGACCAAGAGTCGTCTGGAGGCCGAGTTGGAGGACCTGCACCGACGACAGGCCGCCGTATCCAGGGAGCAGGAAGTCCTTCGCCAAAGGCGCCGGGAGCAGGAGGCTGCATCGTTGACGGAAGCGGACTTCGACGAGGACGAGCAGTCGGTCGCCGTCTCAACCGGCCCCTTCGGAGAATTGGCCGAAGGAGACATCGAGCCGCTGCTGAGCGCCAGGCAAATCGCCCACGGTTGGAGCGGAACACGTCGGGGGTCCGCAGCCGGTGAACATCGGACGGCCCCAGGGATGCTGCCTCCGACCGGTCGGCGCTTTCGGCCCATCCTGACATGCAGCCTGGGTCTGGTCTTTGGGGCTCTCGCGACGGCGGGCTATCTGTGGTCGCCGGTCCCGGAGGTCGAGGTTTTTGGACGGCTCAGCCTTCAGACACCGTCGACGTCGGCGTCCATGACCGCGCCGGAGCATCTGTCGGCACTCATAACCGATTCCGCCGTCCTCCAACAGGCGTCCGCCCGCGCCGGCGTGGACATGGGCCGGCTCATTCAGGAAAAGCGCGTCGAGCTTCGGGCAGATGAATCGCAGGGAGCGATTCTTCTCATCGCCAAGGCCGCCGGGGACGAGCGCGAGACCGCCCAGCGGTGGATCGATTCGCTCGGCGGCGCCTACGCCGCGGCCGTGGGTAGAACGGCCAATAGCCAAGCGGATATTCAGCGCCGGGTGGCGAATCTGGAGCTTGCCCGCCAATCGAGGCTGCATGAGCTTCGCGAGGAGCAGGAGGCCCTGCGGGACCTGGAGTCCGACCTGCAACTGGCGACCGGGGCCACCGATGCAAGCGCTGCCCGCAAGCAGAAGGACGAGCTGAAACGAAAGATGGCCTCGGGACTCGAGGACGTCGAGCGCGCCACGTTGGCGCTGGCGGATTTCGAGGCGACGCCTCTCTCGACGGCGCCGGTTGTGCCTAGCGAGGAGCAGCTTGCCCAGGCATTCGCGGCCGACGTGCAGTTGAATCAGGCATTGGAAGAGCGCAAGGCGAAGGCCAGGGAGGTCGCTTCGTTATTGGTGAGAATGGTGAGGGAATCCAAGGGGCTCTTCGCGCCGCTGGTCGAAAGCATCGCCGCCCTGGAAAAGATGGTTCGGGAGCAGATGGGAGAACAGACCAACCCGGAGATTCGCAAGGAGCTGGAGGAGATTGGAATGGCCCTGGCCCGGTACCAAGGCGAGGCCACCGAATTCTCTCGCGGATGGGAGGCCTTGCTGCCTAAGGTCGCGGGATGGACCGATGCGGACGACCCCGTGGTGCTGTTGGAGTACCAGTCGGAGGCGGAGAAGCTGGTCCGCAAGTTCTACGGCGATTCGCGCCTCTCCTTCAGCGAGGCCGGCAAGAAGGCCGACGCCATCGGGCGCGAAGGTTCGGACATGACCAAGCGGAGGATCCTGCAAAACAGCCTGACCCGCGAGGCCCATGCCAATCTCGATGCCCGCAATGCCTGGATCATCGCCGCCCGCGCCGTCTCGCCGGAATACAACGTGGAGATCAAGAACGGGCTGGAGTTGATCCGCGACCTGACGCCCCGCATCGCGGACCTGAAGGAACACCACAAGACGCGCCTGGCCGAGCATCTGGCGACGGCCCGGGCCGACCAACGAGAGTCCAAATTGGCGAGTCTTCGCGAGGAAGTCGCCGACGCCACGCGCGTGCACCAGGCCCTCAGCGATGAATTCCTGAAGGCGGACGCCATCGCCTCGAGAAACGAGGGGGACAAACCCGAGGTCACGCGACTGAAAGCAAAGATCAAGGAGAAGTCCGACCAGGTAGCGGTCCTGGACCGCCAACTGCACGAAGTCATCGACGAAATCCGGCGGGTGCGCGATTCCGGAACCGTCAGCGTGCCCGGCATCGCCAGCTACAAGGCCGAGGCCCCGGTAGTCGCGCCGCCCTGGGATCTGGCCAAGAAGAACCAGGCCCTGACAGTCGGCGGCATCGTGTTGGCGCTCTTTGTCCTGGTCAGTTGGTCGCTCACCTCACAAAGACGCGCGGCTTCGCCATCCTTTGTTCGCGGATAGGGTCGGAGCATGCCTGCTCATCCCGTGTTGCGCCGCACCTTGCGCCCTCGCGGCTTCACCGGCGCCGCCGAAGAGCGGATATGATTCGCCGCCATGCCGCGGGTAATGATGTTGACGACGGACCTGGAGCGCGGCGGGCTGCCGCTCCGCGTCGCCAAGCTGGCTCCCAGACTGCGGGATTTCGGCGTCGAACCAGTGGTGGGCTGTCTCGCGCCGCCGGGTCCCTTGAGTGCCGAGTTGGAACGCCAGGGGGTGCGAACATTCTCCTGCGCCGCCGCCGGGCCCTTCGACGCGACGTGCCTGATCCGATTGGCCCGCCACGTTCGCGGAATCGATCCGGACCTGGTCCACGCCTCGCTGTTCCACGCCAATCTCGCGGCCCGACTGATCTGCCGGCTGGATTGTCCGCGGCCGATCATCACCTCCACGGTGACCATCGAGATCGAGCGCCTGTGGCATCGGTGGCTGGAGTCGGCGACGGCGGGCCTCACGGATGTGCACGTGGCCAATTCCCGGGCGGTGGCCGATCACCTGATGATTGACCTGGGCTTTCCGGCCGATCGCGTGGTTGTCATGCCAAACGCCATCGACTTGGCCGAAATCGACGCGACACCGCCCATCGATCGCCGCGCGGCGGGTTTGCAAGACGGCGCACAGATCATTCTTTGGGCAGGTCGAATGGATCCCGTAAAGGACCTGCCGATCTTCGTCAGCGTAATCGAGAGATTGCGGGATCGAGCGAATCTCATCGCCGTTCTTCTGGGCGATGGACCTGATAGACACAGAATCGAAGCGTGCGTCGCTCGCGCGGGAGTCGGCGGCCTCATTCGCTTCAAGGGTTGGTCGCATGAGGTTGTCGCTTGGTTGAAGGCTGCCGATCTCCTGCTGTTTCCATCGCGGACGGAAGGATGCCCGAATGTGGTCCTGGAAGCGATGGCCAGCGGCTGTCCCGTGGTGGCCGGTGATGTGCCGGGCTGCCGGGAGCTGATTGATTCAGGGATCGACGGGTTGCTTTGTCCGGTGGGTGACGTCGAGGCCTTCGCAGCGGCCGTGGAGCACTTGCTATGCGACATCCCCAAGGCCAAGCGAATAGTCGGCGCTGCGCGGACGAAGGCGCTGGCCAGGAACGACCTGAATCAGGCGGCTGAGCGGTGGGCAAGACTCTATCAGAGCCTTGTTTGACAGGGGAAATGCGAGGCGCACGCCGCATTTCTTCGGGAATCCCGCTTGTGTTTTCGCAAGCTCATGTTTTGACGAATCTTCGGGAAGTGGACTCCGTGTGAATAGTAGGAATCGAAAATCGCTGGAGAATTCTCTTGCATTTGTGGTGGTGGTTTGTGTAGTGTATTCCCATCAGGTGGGGAGAAGTGGATCGCCGAAAGTGATTGTTCGATTCGCATGGTATTCATCGGCTCATACGAGCACTCCATCGATGAAAAGAACCGCCTCGCGATTCCCGCGAAGTTCCGAAGCCAGTGGGACCCGGAGCGTGATGGCGGTGGGTTTGTCATCGTGCCAGGCCGTCCGGCGGGCACCTTGTGGCTCTACACCGACCGCCACTTTGACCAGATTGCGGCCCGTAGCGAGTCGGGGCTCAACCCGGACGCGCGGGACCTGGCTTTCGACCAGCGTTACTTCCCCTTGGCCCAGTCCGCAGAGCTTGACAGTCAGGGGCGGATTCTGATCCCAGAGAAGATGCTTCGGAAGGCCAACTTGGGACGCGAGGTGGTGATTTGCGGCGTGCGTGACCATCTGGAAATTCGGCCGCGAGCCGACTTTGAACGGATGGTCGACCAATGCTGGGACAGTTTTGGGCAGTAGTTGCAGGCAGACCCTCTTCAATCTCGGCCTGCGACGATTCGTGAGGCGGCAGACGGCCTTATGGCCGAAATAACCTGACCAGCGGGCGGCATGGTGTCGCCTGGGTGAGGTAGTTGCGAGTTAGGTGGCGCGGAAGGAGACCGGATGAGGGCCTCCTTCCGCCTACCGAACTCCTCGGTTTCGAATTCTTCGACGCGGCAGCGCAGGGATGGACGAGAGCTGCCGCAAACAACGCGGGTGGAGCGGGAGGCAGAGCGGCTTGCGAGGAGCACGCGCTCACGCGATGCGGCGGGCGAGGCCGAGACGGGGCGCTGATCCGTCCGCGGGTGTCGGATGGGTCGTTCGCCGAGCGGCCTGTCGCGGCCAATATCGCCCGTCATTCGCCTTGCATGGGCACGGCCTGGAGCACACGACGCAATCGTTGGGTCGCTCGGGTATGTGGATTCGTCGCCGGGCTCGGTCACCGTGGATGATCCGTGGAATCATCCATCGATCCAACGCGTTGAGGCTGCCCGTTCATCAAGGATGATGCACGGGCCGCCACGCTTTTTAGTGCGGTTCCCGATTGAGTGGCCGATGGGGCGTGCGTTTCCAACACCGGCGGGCAAGCCCGCCGGCTAAACGAGGCGCTCGGCCGCACGGTCCACTGAGTCGGGAAGTGGTCTAGCCGGGCGGTTCCAGACCAACTGATCTCGCCTTGAAGATGCGATTCGGGGGATCGAGGCCTCTTTCAGCACTCGGTATCCGGTGCACAATGGGCCGCGGCTCGATTTCGTATTTGAAGAGATACTGCTCAGTGGCGACGACGAGGCCGGCGCGCCGTAAGTCCGCCCAAGAGGGCGAGAAGCAGGGCGGTCGAGGGCTCGGGCACCGCTGTGATGTTGTCGACGCCCAGGATTGCGGCAATGGCCGGGGCGCCGTTGATGCCGCTGGGGGTGCCCGGGTCGTGACGAAGCAGCAACCTGGGGACGTTTGACAGCGTGGCGTTGGCGTTGAAGCCGCCGTCGACCGCGGCGAGGTCCGCGGGTGTGAGGCCCAGGTAATAGTTGTGCCACTGGTTGTCCGGGGGCACGACGACGGGTACCGCGGAGGTGAAGTGGCCTCCGGCCCCGAACAGCAGCAGGATGCGCATCTCCAGGGCGACGTTGCCCGGATTTCGCATGTCGAGATCGATGCCCGTCACTCCGGCGGTGATGTAGTCGCCGGTCCACTGGAAGTCGTTGAAGGTGCCGAGTCGGCTGCCGGAGCCGCCGGTGCCGGTGGACGTCACCTCGAGGTAGGCATCGCCGACGCCGCCGGGGCCGTCGGTCGGGACGTTATAGGGCAGCGCGCCGCCGCCCCAATTCATCTCTGTGAAATCCTGGAAATCGTCGATCTGGCCAAGGACGATCGAGGCCGGCGCCAGTGCTGGGCAAGCCGCCAGACCGACGAGCAAAATCGGGACGGACAATCTACCGCTCAGAATCCGCTTCATCCCACACCTCCCCGCCTAAGTCCCTATATACGGACTCATTGGTCAGTATATTCCGTCGAGGCCCTGGATTCAAGGTGCGCCAGGGCGCTTGGGGTGAGCCGTTGGCCTCAGCAGGCTGGCTTTGAAGGATGCTGCCATCAGGGCTCAAGCATTTTCAGACGTGCCTAGAACTGGTTCTTGTCCTCGGACCTCAAGTAATGCTGCCGGCCAAGGGCATAGGCGGCGGCGCTGTCGGGCAGGTCGGGGACGAGGGCCTCCGTGCCGGTCGCCGGACCGGGCGGTGTCTCCGCCAGGGCTGAGGCATGAATCTTCTTGAGGATGGGGATGCACCAACCGCAGCCGGTGCCTGCGCCGAGGCATGAGGACATTTGCGAGGCCTTCGGCGGCTGCTCGCGCCTGGCGAAGTTGATGAGCTTCCGCAGCGAGACGTGATAGCAGTAGCAAACCTTATCGTCGAGGTTCATCGGAAACAGATTATAGGTGATTCGGTCGGGATCAGGCCCGGGTGGTGGTTACGGGCGAGTAAGGTGGGTGTTCCCGACTCGCGGACTGATTGGTGTGTGATAGAGCGCTGGGCCGACCCCTTTGCACTTCGCTCGATCTACCCCGGTTAATCTGGGATATCGTCCGGCTGGCGTGGAGCGCCGCATTCGCTTATGTTTATTGGAGTTTTGCCCTTATGGAGGTATCAAATGCACGCGAACCGTCTCATTGGATTAGGTGGCATCATCGTCATTTGCATGGCGGCGCGGCTTGAGGTCGCGGTCGCGGGGTTTGAAGAGTTGCTGCTGCGTGTTCCTGCGGACGCAAATACACTCGTTTTGATCGATGCCGAAAAAATCATGAAGAGCGAATTGGCAGAGAAAGAAGGCTGGAAGGAGAAATACGCCACAGCCTATGTGGATATGCCGTTGATGCTACCGCCGAATGCGAGCCGGCTGGTCCTGGCGGCCTCGATCGATCTCTCTAGCTGGACGCCCTCCTGGGAGGCCGCCGCCATGGACGTGTCACAGACGCCGGCAATCGTCGAAATCGCCAAGTCTGAGAAGGGGCATCTGGATACCCTGGCGAAAGCCCAAGCGGCGTGGACGCCCTTCAACGCCTACTTCATTGAATTGGCTCCCCGCGTCCTGGGCGTGGTGCACCCGGCAAAACGACAGTTCGCGGCGCGTTGGATCGAGGGGGGCAGCCACAGGACCCAACCGGCGCTGTCCCGTTTCCTTCACATGTCGGCCGAGCCTTCGAAGATGGGCGGGATCATGATGGCGCTCGACCTGGAGGACCTCATGAGCCCGGAACAGCTCCAACAGGAATTGGAGCAATCGAAGGTCGTCAAAGAGCACGAGGCGGATGCCGTTTCCCTAAGCAGGATGTTCGCCGACGTCAAAGGCGTAACCCTTCGCGTGGGCATTCGAGACAAGATGGTCGGCGACTTCGCGGTTCACTTCGGTCAGGACGTCTCCAGCATCAAATCCTTCGCGAAGCCGCTGCTTCTGGAGTTCCTTGCCAGGGCCGGCGCCGCCGTGAATGATTTCAAGGCCTGGAAACTGGTTGAATCGCCAAGAGGTACGATCCTTTCGCTGCAAGGCCCCCTCTCAAACAGAGGCTTGCGACGGCTGATGAGCGTGGTCGAACTTCCTACGCACCATGCTCATTCAGGCTCGGGGCACGACGGAGCCTCCTCCGCCAGTCCGGCTGAAGCCACGCAGTTGCACTTCCGGGCCGTCTCCAGCCTCTTGAATGATCTCATGGACAAGGAAGGCGACGACACTCTGGGTCACCAAGCCATGATCTGGAATCAACGATACGCCCGGAAGATCGATCGGCTGCCGCTCCTCAATGTCGATCCGGACATGCAGGCATACAGTGGGCAGGTCTCTTCTCTGCTGATGCAGACGGCCAATGCCTTGGAGGGCACACGTCAGGCGGCCCTGGCCCAGTCCGCCGCATACCACCCGGGGGCGGCTTACTGGGGATACTGGGGCACGGCCAATCGACCGGGCGGCAACACGCTGGGCGTCAACAACGTGGATTATGATCGTCGCCAGCACTGGTCGCTTGATGCGGCCCAGGAGGCGAATCGTCAGAACCAGTTGGGGCAACAGAAGCAAGTGAGAACTGAGCAGATGGCGGCGGGCACCGACGCGGCGCGACAGATTTTGTCGCAGATTACGTCAATGACAGAGCAAATCCGAGCCACGATGACCGATCGCTATAAGATCAATTTCTAACGACCGACTGTGACGCGCGCCGAAGCGGCCGCATGTCTTCACATGCCAGGTCGGCCGACAAGCATGGTTTCATCCACCACAATGGTGTCCGGTAAGAGTATCTTGGGTCGTGGGCCTGACCGGCTGGTGAGGGCGACGGTACGCCGGCTGGTTGACCGCGGTAGGCAGGCCGTCGACAATTGCCGCAAGGAGTACACAACCCGGAGGGCTCAATCATGTCCAGCGACGCGGCCATCAATAAGGCGTTCGATTATCTCGAACAGCACAAGGATCGATTCCGCAGTGAGCTGTTCGAGCTGCTCAAGGTACCCAGCATCTCTGCACAGAAGGACCACGGGCCCGACGTGCGCAAGGCGGCGGAGTGGGTGCGCGACCGCTTCAAGGCCGCCGGGCTGAAGGCCGAACTCGTCGAGACGGCTGGTTGGCCGGCTGTCATTGCCGAGGGCGATCAGAAGGCCGGCCGGCCGACGCTCCTGATCTACGGCCACTACGACGTTCAGCCCGAGGGGGACCTGTCGTTGTGGCACACCGGGCCGTTCGTGCCGGTGGTGAAGGACGGGATGATGATCTGCCGCGGCGCTGCCGACGACAAGGGCCAGATGTTCTGCGCGATGCTGGCGGCCGAGGCGTGGATGAAGACGGCCGGCGCGCTGCCGTTGAACCTGAAGTTCTGCATCGAGGGCGAGGAGGAGGTCGGCTCTCCAAACCTGGCGAAGCTGGTGAAGGAACACAAACAGCGGCTGGCCTGCGACTACGTGGTCATTCACGACACGGCGCAGTTCGGCGAGGGCGTGCCGGCGGTGACGACCGCGACCAAGGGGCTGATCTACAAAGAGGTCATCTTCCGCGGGCCCAAGAAGGACCTTCACAGCGGCTCATTCGGCGGGGCTGTGGCAAACCCGGCCAACGAACTGGCCAAGCTGATTGCCTCCTTCCACGACGCCGACGGGCGAGTGAACATTCCCGGCTTCTACGACCGGGTGAAGGAGATGTCGCCGGAAGAGATCAAGATTATGAAAGGGCTGCCCTACGATGAGAAGGCGTTCCTGGCTGACGTAGGGAGCCCGAAGACTTACGGGGAGAAGGGATACGACGCGCTTCACCGGCGCTGGGCGAGGCCGACGTTAGACGTCAACGGCATCTACGGCGGCTACATGAAGGAGGGCTCGAGCACGATCATTCCCTCGATGGCGGGGGCCAAGGTTTCGATGCGCCTCGTTCCAGACCAGCGCGCCGAGGAGATCGAGCGACTGTTCGAGGAAACGGTCCGAGCGCGGGTGCCGGGCACCGTGACGGCGGAGATCAAGTCGCACGCCTCCTGCGGGCCCTATCTGGCCGACGTGCAATCGCCGGGGATGCAGGCATCCCGCAAGGCAGTGGCGATGGGTTTCGGCAAGGAGCCGGTGCTGATCCGCGAGGGCGGCAGCCTTCCCATCCTGCCGATGCTCAAGCAGGTGTTGGGCGCCGACAGCCTGATGCTGGGGTATTGCCTGCCGAATTGCAACGCGCACTCGCCGAATGAGTTCCTGCATGTTCGCGACTTCGAGGCGGGGATGCGGTCGTCGGCGGCGCTCCTCGGGCTCATGAGCGGGGCCGCGTGAATCGTCGCATGGCGGCTCGGCGGGAATGGCTGTCCGGGCTGGCGCTGGTGATAGCGACCTTCGTTGCCTACGGGCCGACGCTGTCGGCGGGCTGGGTCTGGGACGACGACCGATACGTCACCGAGAATCTGACCGTTCAACGGGCCGACGGGCTGCGGCGAATATGGCTCGAGCCGACGTCGAACGTTCAGTACTACCCGATGGTGTTCAGCTCGTACTGGCTCGAACATCGGTTGTGGGGGCTCAATCCGGCCGGGTATCACGTCGTCAACGTGGCTCTCCATGCGGGCGCCGCGTTCTTGTTATGGCGCATCTTGAGGAAGCTTTGCATTCCGGGGGCGCTCTTCGCAGCCGTCGTCTTCGCGCTTCATCCGGTGCAGGTGGAGTCGGTGGCCTGGGTAACGGAGCGAAAGAATACGCTTTCGGGGGTTTTCTATCTTGCCGCGATTTGGTCTTATCTGCGATTCACCGGGGACCTCTCGACGAGTGCGTCGCATCGTCGGCGGTGGATTGCCTACGGCGGCAGCGCCCTGTTTTTCTTAGTAGCATTGTTGAGCAAGACGGCGACCTTTTCGCTGCCGGCAGCAATCCTGCTGCTCCTATGGTGGAAGCGGACGAGAGTAGGGGTCGGGGACTTGTTGCCGTTGGTTCCATTCGTAATTTTGGGGGGGGTGTTGACTCCCATCACCGCATGGTTGGAATGGGGTCAGGTGGGGGCTCGCGGCGGGGCGTGGGATCATACGCTCATTGAGCGGGGTCTGATCGCCGGACGCGCGGTCTGGTTCTACCTCGGCAAGCTGTTGTGGCCGTTCGGCCTGATGCCGACCTATCCCCGTTGGCGGATCGATGTTGCGGACGCACGGCAATTCCTCTGGCCCGTAGCGGCAGTTGTCGCCATGAGTCTGCTCTTTCTATTGCGTCGTCGGATCGGCCGTGGACCGCTGGCGGCCGCGCTCTACTACGTCGTGACCCTTGCTCCCGTGCTGGGGTTCCTCAACTTCTACGCCATGCTGATGACTTTCGTCGGGGATCATTTTCAATACCTGGCCAGTTTGGGGCCGATCACGTTGTTTGCTTCCGGCGCGGCCACGCTTTCGACGAAGCTCCGTTGGAATCGTTTGCGGGTGGCCGCCGCGACGGCTGTGGCGGTGGTGCTCGGCGTACTGACGTGGCGGCACTCGGTGATTTACAAGGACGAGGAGACACTGTACCGGGCGATGATTGCGGGCAACAACGAGGCCTGGCTGGGCCACGAGAATCTTGGATTGATCCTCGCGCAACGAGGCGACTTGGGAGAGGCCATCGCACATCTCCGCCTCGCCGAGCGCTTTGGGCCGGGCGATGCGCAGGGACACGTGAATATGGGCACCGTCTTGGCTCTCGATGGGCGGACGGAGGATGCGACCGAACACTTCCGAAAGGCAGTCGAGCTTGATCCCGCCAGCGGCAGAGCCCATTTCAATCTAGCCTGCATGTTGGAGGCGAGCGGCGACCTGAACGGGGCCATCGACCATGGTGAGATGGCCGCAAGTCTTTGCCCCGACGACGCGGTGGCGCTCAACAAGTTGGGACGGTTCCTTGCGGCGGCGAATCGCCCGGCCGAGGCACTGGCGCGGCTGAAGGCCGCCACGGCGAGTCGTCCTAATGATCCGGATTTTTGGTTCGACCTGGCTCGGATGCTCGAACAGTTGGGCCGTAATGCGGAGGCGGAGCGCTCCTTTGAGCGGGTGCTGGAACTATCTCCGGACGACGCCGAGGCCCGCCGTCGCTTACAGGCGCTCAGCGGCGCGGGAGCAGGCCCAGCCGCATCACAAGCAATCCCCTGAAGGCTACTCAGCCTCACACCTGAGCGAGTGAAGGTCCTCTCTGTTATCGCGGTTGGGAGGGCGGATTGGTTATTGGACGTGCGGTTTGGCGTTCGAAGACATGTCCGTCGGGCCGATTTATAGGCTTATCACGCCCAACAGGCCGGTCGATATCTCAAGAGAATCAGGCCGCTTCGCGCTCGGCGCGAAATCATGCCGCCGCATCTGGACGCGCGCATGAGGCGAGCGGCTCGACACTGGCCGGACGGTTCCCGCGGGCGACCAAGCATTGGAGGCATTGGCGATGGAGTTGAGACGACGGGTCCTACAAGCGACGGCGCTGACGTTAATCGTCTGTGGGCTAACCACGGAGGCGATGGCCCAGTTTGGCGATTTGCAGCAACGACTGTTCAACGACTTCTTTTACGCCGGCAATCACACCTTCATTTCCAACCCGCAAGGCGGGCCGTTGTTCGACAACAACATCTTCGATCAACGAATCGAATGGAACAAGACCGGCCAGGGGTGGACCTACGAGCAGTTTCGATTCTTTGGAACGGACTCGTTCAACAATCCCAACACCCTCGACCTCGGACCGCTCAAGATTCAGTTGGGCGCGGACCCCGGCATTCTGCAAAACCCGCAGCCGGTCGGAATGCACAACCGTGCCGGCTACACCACGACGCTGATTCCGGAGGTGTTCTTCGAGAGCCAGACCGGACAGCGTAACTTCAACCAGTTCAGCGGGCAGACCAGTTTTACCCCGGTTCCGATTGCCTATACCGTCAACGTCCACACCGGGATTCAGGACCTGGAATGGACCGGCAACATCCTGGTCAATTCCCGCGGCCGCATGAACGTGATGGGTTTCTACGATTTCGAGATGCAGGTCGTGAACGTCGGCAACATGGAGTCCGACGGGTTTGTCGTCCACGATGAGCAGGTGACCGACTTTGACACCGGCCCCATCGACGTGTCGGGCAACGTCCTTTTCGACGGCATCGCCAGCTTGTTGCAAGGACTTGGTTTTGCCGGCGAGGCCGTGGTCCCGCGGACCCTCTCCGGTGCTTCCGGCGATCTGGGCAAGAGCAAGGAAGTGGACGAGATTCTGGCAAGGCTCCAAGCCGGCGAGGAAGTTTCCGACGTCGAAATGCAACTGGTCTTTCAGGAGATGATCCTGACGGCGATCGCCAATGACCCCCTGGGCTTTGCTCAGAATGGCCTGCCCAGCGAGATTCCCGGTTTTGAAGCGCTGACGCTCGAACTCGCCGAGGATCAGCCCAACGCCCCCGTGAACACATCCGTCTCGGTGCCGGAGCCTGGCACGCTGGTGCTGCTCGCATGCGGCATGGCCGGTGTCCGGGTGGTTCATGCCGGCCGCCGCCGACGCGCGTCCTGCTAATGTGTGATCTATCAGGCGGGGCACAGCCGCCCTCGGCTGTGACGGTTAATTGAAATCGCCCCACTTATAGCGGTTCCCGATTGAGTGGCCGATGGGACGTGCGTTTCCATCACCTGCGGGCAAGCCCGCCGGCTAAATGAGGCCCTCGGCCGCATGGTCCACTGAGTCGGGAAACGGCCTAGTCTGGAGCCCCTGTCGCAGCGCCCCCGGCTTGAATCAACGACATGCGAAGCGTTCTATCTCGTCTTGCGAAGATGGCGGCGCGGAACCGAACACCGATAGACCCCGCCGGGCGGGATGTTCAGCCAGACCATGCGATATCCCACCGATTCGAAAATCCGAGAATAGAAGCCGCGGTATAGCATCGGGGCGACGGTGATCTGGATGAAGACGCCGTCGGGGGCCAGAACCTTGCGCAGCCAACGCGACAAACGGATCATCCCTCTCCCTGGCAAATTCGGCGTCGGCAGGCCGCTGAGCACATAATCGACCTTGTGGATTCCCAGGTTCGCCAGCGGGTCGGCGATCCGCGTGGCGTCGGCCTGCAAAAGGGTGATGTCCGGGAAGCGGCGGCGAAGGACATCGCAGAAGTCCGGATCATTCTCCACGGCGACAAAGCGATGATGCGGCCGCAACTGCTCCACGATCTGCTCGGTGACCGGGCCGGTGCCCGCCCCCAGCTCCACGATCGTCCCGGGCCGGCTGAAATCAACGTGCTCCAGCACGCTGGCAACCATGGCCGGACTGGAAGGAACCGCGGATGAGATCGTCCGCCCCTTCGCGATGAACTTGGCCAAAAAGAGGCCGAAATCCGAAAGACGGGCGGTCTGCGGGGCAATTGCCGAACCCACCAAATCCGGCTCGGCGACGTTGATGTTCGAGGAATCGCTTGTCACGAATGCTCCAGTTCAAGACAAAATGGGGGTCTAATCGACGCGATGAAGGGTGGCCTAGGTTCGTGCACGGGTGGGCCGACGCGCAGCGCTCGCAACGAGGGGACTGCCGGGGTGGGTCGATGACGCGCCGTCAGGGTGGAAATCGCAACTCACTCCCGAGGAACTGCAAGGACTTCAGCGCCGACGGCTCCGCGCCTGCCGTCGACGGGCGTATCCTAGTCCGGGCCAACAAGACCCGCCAGGGGTGATCGAATGGGCGTTACAGGACTTGAACCTGTGACCTCCTGCATGTCGAGCAGGCGCTCTAGCCAACTGAGCTAAACGCCCCGATGGGCTCGCTCGGGCCTCGCCCGATTCTGAGGCGAGCCTATGCCCGGCCATCCTCACTGCGAGTCTCCAGCCTGTCAAGCCGCCCCGGCGCTAGCTGTCGCTGCCGCTTGATGTTGCGAAAACTTGACGCTCCCAAGCGGCGTCGATATAAGCTTGGGCTAGCGCCCTACAAAAGGGCATGACGCGCGAC